>LWDU01042563.1_pt1 | contig 13876 bp, 13 predicted proteins | sample 727161 | NCBI WGS metagenome assembly LWDU01 (sample SAMN04566230, study PRJNA314399) | hydrothermal vent metagenome | isolation source: deep sea hydrothermal plume seawater | place: Mexico: Gulf of California, Guaymas Basin | collected 2004-07-11 | reverse complement strand
GTGCGGCCCTTTCGCTGCTTGGCCACGATCACCTCGGCTTTTCCCTTGGCGTCCTCGTCGTCGGGACTGTAATACTCCTTACGATACAGCAACATGATCACATCAGCATCCTGCTCGATGGCTCCCGATTCCCTGAGATCCGACATTCTGGGCTTGTTTCCGTCGCGAGATTCGACCGCTCGTGACAGCTGTGAAATCGTCAGGATCGGAACCTGCAGTTCTCTGGCCAGTTGTTTCATGGAACGGGAAATCTGCGAGATTTCCTGTTGCCGATTTTCTACCCGACCACCCATCTCCAGCAATTGCAGGTAGTCCACCACGATCAGTCCCAGTTTCTTCTGATGATGGAGTCGTCTGGCACGTGCACGAATCGACAGGGCGTTCAGACCAGGAGAGTCGTCGATATAGATCGGCGCTTCTCTCATCCGGTCGACTCCCTGGATGATCTGGCTCCACTCCATGTCGTTGAGTTTCGCTTTTCGCATCTTGGTAGCGCTGACATGGGAGGCTGCACTGAGCAGATTCATCGCGATCTGGTCATAACCCATTTCAAGGCTGAAGATGGCGACTGGAACCTTGTTGATCAATCCGGCATGACGAGCCACATTGAGAGCGAAGGTTGTTTTCCCCATCGCTGGACGACCTGCCACCACCACCAGGTCGGTGGGTTGGAGACCGTTGGTCAGTTCATCGAGATCCTTGAAACCGGTCAGAACACCGACCGATCCCTTTTCCCACTCCTCGATGTTCTGGATGACCTTGTCGAGGCTTTCATGCATCGTATGGATGCCTTGCTTCGAATCGTCCTCGGCCAGTGCCAGTACCTGGCCACCCGCTTCATCGATCAGGTCACGAACCTTACCAGACCCGGATCGTGCTCTGGTTTCCAGATCCTGACACATCTCAATCACCCGTCGCCGTTGAGAGGCTTCCTGGATGATCCTGGCATATTCAAGAAGATTGGAACTGGTCTGAACCCTACTGGTCAGATCGACCAGGTACTCCTCACCGCCGGCCTGATCCAGTCGACCGCTCGCTCGCAGTCGATCGATCAGCATCACGGCATCTGCGACCCCCTCATCGGCCCACAAATGCAGCATTTCGTCGTAGATGATTCGGTGACGGGAGAGGTAAAATTCGTCCCCCTTGACCGATCCCATGACCGAATGACTGTTGGCTCCCCCCAGCATCAGTGAGCCGAGCAGGCTCACTTCTGCATCGAGGCTATGAGGTAGCGTGATCGCCTCTTGTGAGTCTTCGACCATGATCTTCTGGATCCCCTCCGGTGCCTGTATAGAGTCTCAAATCATCCGTCCCGCTGGATTCAATTTGAGCCCGGATCGCCGCATCCGGGTCACCGGGAAATGACCCTACCGGAGCCCGAGGGCGGAAGGAAGGGGAGGACGAAACTCCCGCCTCGATCATGGCTTGGGACCAGGGCCGTTCGGTCACTTCGACAGCGACACTGCGAATCCGCACCACTCGAGGCGACAATTCGTCAGTCTGTTTCGGACGGGCTCGCGGCTTCATCGGAATCCACAGCACCCTCGTCATCATCGTCTGCCTTGACAACCCATACCTTGATGACCGATGTGACCTCCGAAAGAATGCTCACATTCAAGTTATAGATCCCGAGTTCCTTGATGGGTTTCTCCAGTTCGATCCACTTCGGATCCAGATCGATACCTTCTCCAGCAAGCTGCTCCGAGATATTCTCCACCGTCACCGAGCCAAAGAGATGTCCTTCCTCGGTGGCCCGTGCGATGACGGTACAGGAAGCGCCGTTGATTTGTTCGGCGAGCCCTCTCATCTCAGCATTACGCTCGGTTTCTTCCAGTTCGACACGTCGCTTTTGCGCATCGATCCACTGCAGATTGGCCTGTCCCACCTCGACACCGATTCCTTGCGGAATCAGGTAGTTTCGGGCGTAACCAGGTTTCACATCGATCACTTCGCCGATCTCGCCCAGTTCCTTGATGTTCTTCTTGAGAAACAATTTCATCGCTTTAGCTCCAGTTACCATTCCCCGTCGGGGAGTTCTACAAGGTGATATTCATTCCCCAACGGATCACTGCCCGTAAGGAACCAATGCCATGAAACGGGCCTGGTGGACCGCTCTCTTGATGCGGTGTTGCATCCTCGAATCACAGCCGATTTGCCTGCGAGAGGTGAGTTTCCCGCCGCCAGTCAGCAACTTGTGTAGAAGGTCGACATTCTTGTAGTCGATGTAGGTCATATCTGCGACCACCGACTTCTTATCCCTGCGTCCAAACATGTTGATCTCTTTCAGCCCTAGAAGGGCACCTCGTCATTAAAAGGTTGGCCCTGGGGAAACTCGTTGGTCGAGCCCCCAGGGTTCTGTCCGGCGGTTTCCGAGCTCTGCTCGCCGGCCCCCGAGCTCTGCTCGCCGGTCGTGGAGTAGCCACCCTGTGTGGATCCACCCTCGCTACTGCGCGGCATGAAGTGGACCCGATCGGCGACCACGGTCAGCTTGCTACGATTCTTACCGCTCTCCTTGTCGGCCCACTGGTCGAACTTGAGTCTTCCCTCGACCACGACCTGCTTGCCCTTGCTGAGGTACTGATTGCAATTTTCGGCCTGGCGACCCCAGACGGTGACCGTCACGAAGCAGGTCTCTTCCTGCAATTGATCCGATCCCTGCTTGCGGTAACGGCGATTCGAGGCGAGCCCGAGATCACAGACTGCAGTTCCCCCGGCAATCATCCGGAGTTCGGGATCCCGTGTCAGATTACCCGCGATGAAGACCCTGTTGATTTCCATGACTCCCTCTTCTCGTTACAAAATTACTGTGTTTCTTCCTCGGTACTGGCCACTTCTTCGACCGCTTCTTCCGCCGCATCTTCGACTACATTTTCGCTCGATGCCTCGGCATCCGCTGGCGTCTCAACAGGGTCCACTTGCGCATCGCTGCTGGTCGATGGGAGGTCCTCCGCGACCACTGCTTCTTTGGCAGTTTCGCCGGCATCCCCATCATCCGTCGATTCCGACCTGGTGGTGGGCTCGGTCGCTTCGGCAGCAGGCTTGTTCGCTTCCGCTGCCGATCTCGCGGCAGACTCGGCACTCCTTGCCGCAGCTTCCTTGCGCTTGGCCATCTCTACTTTGAGGAAATCCTCCTGGATGATCAACATCCGCAAGATCTTCTCGTTGAGTTGACCGTCACTGCGGATCGAAGCGATGGCTCCGGTATCGGAGGTGAAGTAGGCGAGGAAGTAGACCCCTCGCTTGACTCCCTTGACTGGATAGGCCAGGCGCTGTTCCGGCCATCGTTCCGCATATTCGATGGTTGCGCCGTGGTTTTCGATCAAGGCACGAATCTGCACCTCGATCTCGCTCCATTCGGATGCTGCTTCGGTGGCAGCGACGAGGAATAATCCCTCGTAAAGTCGTTCGGTCAAGATGGTCTCCTCTAGATCTACTGAAGATCATGATCCGCAGCCTCGCCCCCCCGATGACCGTCAGGGAATCTATACGAAGGCCGCACCTGTTTTTTATCCACGCACTCACGCACCGAGTGACTCAAGTGTCGAGTGACTCAAGTGTCGAGTGACTCAAGTGTCGAGTGACTCACGCACTCACGCATCGAGGCGCCAAGAGTCGAGGCGCCAAGAGTCGAGTCTCTCAAGAGACGATGGCGTGATCGGGACAGCGGTCTCATGGCTCTATCCCGGTATCCGCCAAACCAACGTCATTCAAACCCTCCGGAATCTCGATCTCCGGTTCGGGAAGCGGCCCATTGTAGCGACGAGCCGCATTCATTACACCCTCAACCAGCCAGCAAAGTACCGATTCGGTCGCCCGGGCCAGAGATCGCTCAAGATCGTGTTTCTGCGGCCCCTCGGGTCGCTCCAGCACATGCTCGGAGACATCCTGGCCCGCTTCTGGACGGCCGATCCCGATGCGACAGCGCGCCACCTTCTCGGTTCCCAGAGCCGAGATGATATCTTCCAGCCCCTTCTGCCCCCCCGATGAGCCGTGTCCGCGGATACGGATGGTTCCCGGTGGAAGATCGAGATCGTCGACCACCACCAGACATTGCGGAACGGTCAATTGATGGTGCTCGAGAAAGAGCCTCACCGGCTCTCCACTGAGGTTCATGAAACGGGTCGGTTTGAGCACATGGACCTTGCGCCACTTCCATGATCCAGAGGTGAGAGAGGCTCCGGTGGCCGTGCCTTCGACTGGACGACGCAACCGTTCCACGACCCTGTCCGCCACCTCGAAGCCGACATTGTGGCGCGTCCCCTGGTACTCGGGTCCAGGATTCCCCAGTCCGATCAGCACCAGTGGAATCGACCGATCAGGCCCACGCTGCTGCATCGTCTCGATTCCCCCAGACGCACCTGACCGGGCGCTTATCCGCCGCGGCGACCGTGAACGATGATGATCGGAGTTCCACCGGGTAACGGCGTTTCGACACCCTCGGGAAGTTCTATTTCTTGCGCACGGATCGATTCGTCGGATGCGAGGTGTTCGATATTGATCACCATCGAATCGACCAACGAACTGACCTTGCCGCGCACCGGTATGTGGTGATAGGCGACATCCAGTGTTCCGCCGGTGCTGAGTCCCTTGGGTACACCGAACGGCTTGATGTGCATGGTGGCATCGACCACGTCATCCATCGAGACTCGGGCCAGATCCGCATGAATTGCATGATCACCAAAGGTGTCGTACTGGACCTCCTTGACGATGCCCATCTCGGATTTACCATCGCAATTGATCTCGAAGAGCCTGTGACTCTGCTCGAGTGCTGAGTAGAAATCAGAGCCTTTGACAGAGTAGGTCTGGTTGGGTTTCCCTCCACCATAAACGTTGACAGGCATCTGTCCGCCACTGCGGAGTTTTCGCACCGCACGGGTGCCCTGGTCAGAGGCCGCTCTCGGCTGCCCCTCCATCACGAACTTGTCCATCGTCTCGTCGCCTTTCATGGTCCAACCCTTGCGGACCGATTTTCATCACAAGTTGTTGCGCCCAATCGAGGCCGATTTGTGGATCTGCCTGATCGAATTGGCGAAGGCCGAGGCGCACGATAACAGGGCTACCCTATCACCGGATATCTTTCCGTCCACGGGAATGGTGTCCACCACGGCAATCTCCTGCGCCGGACTCGCCTGCAGCCGCTCCACCGCAGGACCACAGAGCACCGGATGAGTACAGGCCAGAAACACCGATTTAGCACCTTTTTGGAGGATCAATTCCGCTGCAGCGGTGATCGAGCCACCGGTAGCGATGACGTCATCGGCGAGAATCGCATGTAACCCCGCCACCTCCCCGATGATGAAGCCAATTTCGGTCTTTTCGCCGCTGACTCGACGCTTATCGACGGTGGCCAACCTCGCCCCCAGCCCACGGCTGTAGGCACGAGCCATCTTGATGGCCCCGACATCGGGGCTGACCACCACCAGATCTGTCAGGTTCTTTTGGGCGTAGTGATCGATGATGATCGATCCTGCGTAGACATGATCCACCGGAATATCGAAGAATCCCTGAATCTGCTCGCAATGCAGGTCCATCGTCACCACTCGATCGGCACCTGCAGCCACGATCAAGTTGGCGACCATCTTGGCGGTGATCGGGACCCGTGCTCCCTGCTCCCTGCGGTCCTGGCGAGCGTAGCCGAAGTACGGGATCACGGCGGTGATCCGGGCGGCGGATGAACGCTTGACGCAGTCGATCATCACCAGCAGCTCCATCAGATTCTCATTGACGGGCGGACAGGTCGACTGAACCACGAATACATCTTTCCCTCGAACATCTTCGCCGAGAGTGACTGAAATTTCACCGTCAGGAAATCGAGTCACCTCCGCTCGGCCCGGCTCCAGTCCCAGCTCGGAACAGATATCCGCAGCCAGCGAGCGATTAGAGTTGCCACTCAGAACCACCATTCGATCAGACAGTTGAAGGCTCATCGGATTCCTCTTTCATCCTCACAGAGTTCACAATAACGAGTCTCAGGAACGAGAATTATCTGGATTCAATTTTCGCGCGGGCACACCGATGACGACGGAGCCAGGCTCGACAGTTTTCCCGGCTGGCACCACTGCTCCGGCTCCGACGACCGCATCGGCTCCGATCTTTCCTGGCGCCACGATGACACAGCCGCTGCCGATGAATGCACGCTCTCCGATGACGGTCGGAGACTTGCGTGTTCCATCGTAGTTGGCGATCACGGCTCCTGCTCCGATGTTGGCACCGCTCCCGACCCGGGTGTCTCCCAGGTAGGCGAGGTGTTTGGCACGAACACCGCGTTCCAGGTGACTGCGATTGATCTCGACGAAATCGCCCACCTTCACATCATCTTCGATCACGGTGCCGCCACGAAGATGCGCAAAAGGCCCGATCTCGCAGTGTCGCCCCACCTGTACTCCACGTCGAATCACCGTCTGCGGATGAATCACGGTATCCGATCCGATCTCCACACCCAGTTCGATCCAGGTCGTGAGGGGATCGACGATGGTCACTCCTGCGTCGAGCAATTGTTCCTGCAGCCGATCTTGAAAAACTCTCGAGACTCGCGCCAGCCCTCTCCGGTCATTGACCTGCAAGAATTGACGATCCGCAGCGACCGGGATCGCAGCCACCGATAGCGACTTCTGCACCATCACCTCGACGACCCTGGTCAGGTAACTCTCGGCAGCGGGGTCCGCCGCAGAGAGATCCTGCGAGACCATCTCCTCGAGGAGCGGTAGCAGCGGATCGACCTGGAGCATGTACAGTCCGAGATTGACCTCATCGATGCGACCGACATCTTCATCCGCATCTTGCTGCTCGACAATTGCGACGAAATCGCCCCGCTCGTCACGAACGATGCGGCCCATTCCTTGCGGATCGGCAACCCGTGCGCTCGCCACAGAAAAAGCCGATCCACCGCTGCGATGGTCGGCAACAAAACGAGTCAACAGTTCGGGATCGAGATCGGGGAGGTCTCCATTGACCACCAGCACGTCCGGATGCGCTGGAGGCTGTTGTAACAATGCGGCCAGAACAGCATCCGCTGTGCCTCGTTGGGGATCCTGGATGGCACTGCGAATCGATGTCTCCCCCAGTGCCCGTTGAACCTGATCCGCACCGTGCCCCAGCACCAGGGTCAGGTCATCGGAACCGACCTGACTGACCTTTTCGGTCACCAGTTCTATCATTGGAATGCCGAGGATCTGGTGCAGGACCTTGGGCAAATCCGACTTCATCCGAGAACCACGGCCGGCAGCCAGGATGATGGTGGACAATGAGGCGTCCATCGAATTGGTCCTGTCCTGCTGCATCGCCTCACTCGGCGATGAGTTCAGAAAACGAAGGCGACCCGGTCGCCGAAGGGTGACGGATGACGTGGATCTGCAACTGCACGAATGGCTACCCGGCGAGGACTCGAACCTCGAATGACTGGACCAAAACCAGTTGTGTTGCCAATTACACCACCGGGTAGTGGTAGTTCCGCGTGACGAACTGTAGTTCCACCTCGGTCGCCGCAGCGCTGAGATCGGTCCTGTTCGATTCTGCTGGATTCTAGCCTAGCAGCGGAAGGAGCGTCAATCGCACCGATACGGTTTCATTCAGAAGATTGGATTTCTTGGCAGGCAGTTCGATCGGGATCGAGAGCCGAGAGGAGCAAGGAAGACCACGATTCCCAGCCGGGATCGGTCGCAGCCAGGCCTTGTATAGGTTGCCAGGTTCCCTCCATCCGGTCCGTTTCACGGATTCCAGGGCGGTGATCGAGAAACGCCTCGACCGCCAGTCCCAGGTGGACTCGCCCGACTTCAGTCAGATCGTCGTTGATCCAGCCCAGCATGCGGAACTGGACCTGTTGCGCATCGATGCAGATCTCCTCGGACAGTTCTCGTCTCATTCCACGGATTAACAGCGGCTCATCGTCTCCTGTCTCTGGATTGACATGGCCTCCGACGCCGATGGAGAGGCGATGATGTAGGCGTGCCTCCCCCTGGGTCGACAGTCGCCGAAGTTGCAGCAGATGATCGCCGTGGCGCAAGACGCAGTAGGGAATCACCTGTTTCCAGCTCGAATCCTGTTCGACCTGATCCCGTGGTCGAAACGATCCAAAAGGCTCCAGCGACTGACATCGTGAGACCAGATCCCCATCTTCGGCAAGAAAACCGTGGAATCGGCCGATCTGCTGCTCCATCACCGTGCGGGAGATACCCCACACCTGCTCGATCACGCCGTGGTCCACTCTACCCACCTCTCTGGCTCGATCCTTGTGGCCCTCGAGAACACGATTCTGGAAAATAGACTACACACTCCCCTGGCACCAGAAGCGCCCCCCAAGTGACCGAGAAAAGGTTACAATGTGGCGCTAGGAGAAGACCCGATGCACCACTTGAGTACTCACCGCCGGCTGTGGCTGGCCCTCCTGATCGCTGTCCTGTGCCACGGGCTGCCCACCTCGCTGGAGGCACAATCCTCCGCTTCTTCGCTGGAACTGTCACCCAAGCAACTCGATGTAGGCATCGTCGGGCACGGCCAGAAGAAATCGCTGGAGTTCCAGGTGATCAACGTGACCCGGGAGCCGGTCCAGTTGACAAAGATCCGCCCCACCTGCGGTTGCATGAAGATGAAGCCCCACGATGTCAGGACCCCCCTCGGGCCAGGAGAGAAACGGACCTTTCGCTTCGAACTGAGCCTCGGTCGTGGCTGGGGTTCCTTCTCCAAGAAGATTGAAGTCCATGTCGGCAACCGGGCGGTCCTCAGACTTCCAGTGATCGCCAGTCATCATCCTGGAATCCGTACCTCGCGAAGGGAACTGGTCCTCTCCACCTCGACCGTTGTCGAGATTGCTGAAGCGACCCAGGTGGTCGAGTTTGAGCAGATTTCTGCCCGCCAAGCACCGGCCATCACCGAACTTACCAGTAGCGACTCGATGTTCCGGGTGCGATTGCTCGAACCGATCAAGAACCGCGCTCGAGTGGAAGTCACAGCCCGTCAGGGAAGCAGCAAGGATCGATTCGTCGGTCAGATCCACGGGCTCTGTAATGGACTCCCCTTCATCGTTCCCATCCGCGGAAGGGCCTTTGGACTGGTGGTCTACCAGCCGCAGGCCTGGAATCTCAACCAGGTCAAACAGTCCGGCTTCTCCGACAGCGTGCTCACCTTGCGAAGAGTCGATGGCAAACCGCTCAAGGTCACCGATACCCAGCTCGATTTGATTCGAAACACCAGTGGAATCGAACTCTCCTTCACCTCGAAGAACCTTGCCGATGGTACCGTCCAGATCCTCGCATTCGTCGCCGAGCCCTTCCCTTCCACTGCCGGTGGAATCTACGGGAAATTGAAGGTGACACTCGATGCTGAGGAAACCAAACCGCTGGTCATCGACCTTCTCGGAGTGGTCCGAGCGGGGAGGAGATGATGCCGATGGAAGCGCAGGAACTGGCAGATCGCATCGGTGGGCAACTCGAAGGTCAGTCGGACGCATTACTGATGCGGGTCCGCCCGCCCGAAAGCGCCGGAGATGGAGATCTGGCATGGGTCTCCGATGACCGGCCGATACCCGCAGGAATCGCCGCTTCAGCGGTAATTGTCGGGCCCGATCGCGACAGCGAAGATCTGATCGAAGTGCCCGCCATCATCCGCCACACCAACTCGAATGAGGCGTTCGCTCGCGCCATCCTTTTACTCCATCCAGAACCGGACCCACCCTTCGTTGGCATCAGTGATCGAGCACGAATCCATCCGGAAGCCACGGTCGATCCAGAGGTATTCATCGGACCGGGTGCGTTCATCGATGCAGGAGTCGTGGTGGCTGCCGAAGCGGTGATTCATCCAGGAGTGGTGATTCTCGGTCCTTCCACCATCTCTGCCGGGGTCACCTTGCACTCCAATGTGGTGATCTACGGCAATACCACCGTCGGTGAGGGCACCACCATTCATGCCGGAAGCGTGATTGGCGGCGATGGATTCGGCTACACACCCGGCTCCGAAGGCCCGTTGAAGGTCCCCCATCGTGGCGGTGTCCAGATCGGTCGCGATGTCGAGATCGGCTGCAACTGCACCATCGATCGTGGTGCACTGGATGACACCGTCATCGGGGAAGCGACCAAGATCGACAATCTGGTGCACATCGCTCACAACGTGGTGATCGGGGCGCGCTGCTTCTTCGCCGCGCAAGTCGGCATCGCCGGGTCCACCATCATCGGAGATGACTGCGAGCTGGGTGGCCAGAGTGGAGTCATCGGACACGTGGAACTGGGGAATCGGACCCAGGTGGCCGCCAAATCGGCAGTTCTTCGAAGTTACGAGGGGAACCAGCTGCTGATGGGGACCCCGGCTGCCGATGCGAGCCAGACTCGCAAGATCTACAGCATCATCTCGCAGTTACCGCAGTTGCGCGACCGGATTCGACAGCTGGAAGAGCAGTGGAAGGATCTGCAGAATCCTCCTACATCCTCCTAATCCCTTGCCGATTCCTCTTCGTCTCTCTATAAATTAAAACTCGTATCCATCAGACCGACTGGCACTGTTGAACTTCAACTGCTGGCGAGATCAAAAATCAGGGCCTGTAGCTCAGCTGGGAGAGCGCTGCGTTCGCAATGCAGAGGTCAGGGGTTCGAGCCCCCTCAGGTCCACCAGAATTTACAGGGGTGTCCGAACCGAGTTGGGGCACCCCTGGTTCCTTGGTCTTTTCTTCTTCCCTCTTCCTTCGAGGTTCATCAACTTGTCCCATGCGGCTGCGAAAATGTTGGTGAACTTGCTGGCGGCATCGTCGCAGGCTTAGACCTCGAGCCAGAGAATCGAAAGCTATCCAGCAATCTTGGGAGTTCGCAATACGTATAAAACCTGTTGTAAGCTAGGGTGGATCAAGCGGCGACTAATCTAGTGCAAAACAAACCTGATCACATGTGGGTCAGAATAAGCAAGAAACATTATTCTTTCGGAACGGACTCTGCGGAACTCAATAGTGACCCTATAACAGCAAATAACAACCCGACAAGGCTGTAGAGAACTACCGATTGTTCCGCCAAGGATGCATCGTAAGCAAACTCTCGAGACGCTGCAAACCCAAAGATCAACGCAGCCATCAATTTACAGAATGCCCCCACGATTCCCCCTTCTTATTTATCCATCAGTCGAGAGATCATTTCCTCGACCAATGAAGTATCCACAAAGTCCTTTGCGTAGTACCAAGCTCCAAAAATCACCGCGGATCCCACTACCAGAACCATCAACTTTTTAATTGTTTTATAAACAACGAATAACACCAGGAAAGCACAACCCACCAAAGCCCAAATCCAGCTACTAGAAGCCACATCGACCAAAGGAGCCTTTTCGAGGTTAACCCCGGCACCGGAAAACAATCGATCATTGGCACTCTTCGCCTGCTTAGGTACTAAAACAACTCCAACATTCGTAGGAGACCACGCATTCAAAACGGAAACGACAAAGCGACTGTCAAGAGATAGTTTGCCTCGAAATTCCACAGACAACTCTATCGAGGCAACCAATTCAAACTCATCGAATTGAAGATCAACTATCTGCCCAACGGCCTGCCCGTTTAATAGAACCTGGTTACCAATCTCCAACAAATCTACCCCTGGACCACGGCCAAAGAGTATAAATCGTTCATCTCCCGACACCCAGCTGCCTGAGTTCAAGATAAAAATGATCACAATTAAAATAGTGGCCACCAAAGCGGGAATGCCCATTGAGAACCGAGCACGAGCCGACTTGGGAACTTCGTCAAATTGATCATCGCTATCGAAGCCTTCATCGGATTCTTCGAACTCCTCATCAGTCATTTAGAGCCTCCCCGTAATTGAATAGTTCCGCATCTACATGCTCAACATTCCTATAGAATATTTCCCCTAAAGCCTCTAGTTTGTCCGAGTAATCCACGCACTCAGATTTCGGAGGGGACTCCAGAGCCAACTTCAATTCTTGATATTTGCTGTTCTCAAGTCCACACCCAGATAGCCTGAATAGGATCTCGACAATCGAGCAACCCAACCGCACTTCCCCAAACAATACGGTCGGCGATTTGTAATCGGTTCGGAACACCAGCTTTTCATTTCGCAGAAGATTGTTCACAAACCGCTTCAAAAGGGCCTGCCATGGAGCAACCGCCCCCCCGTACCCACTTGATTTGCTTAACAAGTCCATTTCATGAACATTGCACAACAAATCCATTCGGCCACCAATAGCGTTGAACAACTCCTCCGTTTCGGCAACAGGCTCCCTGAACAACGCAGTCATACCTTTTTGAACCGCCAATATCCGTCTTCCAAAGAGATTCGGTTTCAAGACGATAAGTAACATTTCAGACTGAGTTCCCTCAGAAATAAAACTCGGCCTCTCCTCGGACCAAATACTCAAGTTGCTCTCATCACCTTTCGTACACACAAATGACCGACTCTGCTCCTCAGGAAGAGGGACATCACACAATTCAGTGAGCGGTCTAAAGTTGTCCTTGAGGGCGTAAACAAGCGGATCGTCGGCTGATAAGATTTCAGGATTTGCAGTAAGCAATTTCTCGAGAGTGTTTTCTAGCAAACCCTTATACGACTCGTCCGCACTTTCCGACAACTGACTCATCCAGTCATCTATGGCTCCACTGGAAGAAAACGAATTCCAAATCTTGGGGTATGACCACTCTTCTTTGAACTTATTGAAATTTTTGTTATCCAAGGCTCTTGTACGGCTATCCAAAATGATCTCATTCAACTGAGCTCTGCTAAATATCGAGTAGAACCTTCTATTGCTTGGCAATTCAGCTTGACCCGCGACTCGCAGCTCTTTCTCAATACGACTCTTAAATTTTTCGAAGTCTAATTGGACGTGCTCAACAATTTGCCCCTGCTCATCAATAGCCTTTATTCCTTCTTCATGAACGCACAAGCTCAACCGCTTTTCACCAGAAATACCGACGAGGCTTTCAGTTTCATCTAGCCAATCTTTTACTTCGTGTTTATTTTGTTCAATTTTCGACATTATCCGAGATACCGCCCCGGTCATACCAGTGGTCAGTGATCTATATCTCCAATAATAATAAGCAGCAACAAGCGAACAGATGAGAACGGCAAGAAAACGATACAGCCAATTTGAACTTCCGTAGAACTGCTGGCGCAATGATAAGCCAAAGGAATGGGCAGCAGTACTCGAGTCTAAAATCTCCATTGCATCGAAACTGCTTACTGACGAGTTCCCAGAGATGCTCAAAAAGCCATTAGAGACTTCGGCCGTCAGTAGCTTCTTAAAAGATTGGAGGCTACCAATACTTTCAGATCGAACAGTATTCCCATTTAACAAGCTCACGATTTCATGGTTATTCCAGAATCCGTTAGGAAACTCGACACGAACGGAACTTTTGCCGACCTTGATGGCTAATTCTTGTTTCCCCGGTGAAATATTCACCGACTGAACTGTTGTAACAATCGTAGGTTTTTTCGAAGGAACCAATAGAACAACTATTACAATCGCGAGAATAACACCGCCCAACTGCTTTAATAATGTTGATTTGCTTCGATCCTTTTTGCCTAAGCGGTCACTCTCAGCTTTCTTCAATCGAGCCTCAAGCGCACGTCTTTCAGTCTTCAGCTTTCTATAATAAAGTGGAGCCAATTGAAGATCGGCCTGTATTGCATTACGAATCAAACGCATTCTTGCAGATTGCTCCGATTGTGAATTTACACCCACTTGGTATTTTTCGATATACTCCCTGGCGATCTTGCACTGTTCAAGATGTTCATCAACTTTAGTAGTTTTCTCTACAATACTGTCGAGTAAACTTTTGCGTCGAATAACTTCGGAATCTGTTATTGAAACATGAGGTTCTTTGGCAAGCTCGGAATGCAGGTCAGCGAGCTCTTTCAAATGAAGATGATACTGATCCCTGATTATTTTGTCATCA
>LWDU01031948.1_pt1 | contig 13876 bp, 8 predicted proteins | sample 727161 | NCBI WGS metagenome assembly LWDU01 (sample SAMN04566230, study PRJNA314399) | hydrothermal vent metagenome | isolation source: deep sea hydrothermal plume seawater | place: Mexico: Gulf of California, Guaymas Basin | collected 2004-07-11 | reverse complement strand
ATTTGATAGCTCATGATGGTACGAATTACAGCAGTGAAAATTTTGATGGCAAAGTAGTCATCGTAGTTTTCATGTTTACTCGATGTCCTGATGTGTGCCCAGTGGTTTCAGCAAATACAAAATGGCTGTATAGTCAATTGACTGAGGACGAGCAGTCAAATGTTGAGGTCATTTCAATCACTGTTGACCCATGGACTGACAACATCACAGAATTAGCAACTTACACAGAAAATATGACTCTTGATTGGAATCATTTAACTGGTGAAGTCGAGGATTTAGAGCCGGTTTGGGGTAATTTTGATGTTGGATTGAGAACTGTTTCTAGCGACGAATATGGGTATCAAAATAGCACCGATAACACAAGTGGTAGCGATGAAACAAGTGGCCGCCACCATCCCGCGTTTGACTATCTTGTAGACCATTCCACCGGTATGGTGGGGTGATGTTGATTGGATTCCAGACCTCGTGCTTTCAGATGTCCGTGAATTACTTTCAGAATGAATCATCACTTGCTGTGTTGATGTCGTTAGGGTGTTAACTCCCATCGCTTGAAAAGTGTAAGCATATGGTCAAATAATTTGGCATATTTAATGCCTCAGATTCATAAGGTGAACTTGCGGTTGCAATAATATGGATGTGAAGTTGGTGGCGGCCAGTCTATTGTTGGCAGGGCTCATGATGACCTCTGGGTTAGCAGTGTATTTTGCTAGTCAGATTGATGATGGCACTGATGGTAATAATGATGATTCTACTACTAATGGAACAGATGAAACCACACCGGAAAATCGAGCACCAACACTGTATGTCGGTGAAGCATCATTCTTGTATGGGGAGCCAATCATTATTTCTGGTTGGGTTGTTGACGAATCATTCAACACGACTACTGTGTCAATCCAAGTATTCTCTGAAGATTCTCTTAGCACTCCAGCAATAGTTGACGAGGTCACAGCCGATGAAAAAGGTGTTTGGTCCATCACATTACCATACGAAGAGCCGGGGTCTTGGGTTGTAGATGTGGTTGCTACAGACGCTCAAGGGTTGAGTAGTTCATCTGAAATGGTTGGTGTCGAATTATTACCACCAAATGAAGAGGTAGTTCGCCTTACAATTAGGTATGTCGTGCCCGAGGAGAACAGTTCAATTGGACTCTTAGTTGGAGATTTGGTTCACCTTTTCCCAAGCACTTGCTCGGTTGAATTTTGGCCAGAAGGGCAGTCTGCTCTTGAGGGGGTTGTCAACGGTGTAAATGCGACCTACACAATACCAGTTGATGAGGTGGAAGTTGCTCATTCTGGTGTTTTATGGGCTATTTGTGGCTTGTTTGATGTTGTAGCGGCTAACTTCTCATATCAATTACCGATTGTTGAAGAACTTCCTGAAGATGAAGTTACAGATTCAGATGGTGATGGTATTGTTGATGCAGATGATGAATGCCCTAATTCTCCTGATGAACCTGTATGGCCAGATGGATGCACTCCTTCACAATTAGATTCCGATGAAGATGGAGTTACGGATGATTTGGATTTGTGTCCTGAAACAGGAGTTGGATTTACTGTTGATGCAAATGGTTGCGCTGACAATCAGAAAGATGCTGATGGAGATGGAATTTCAGATGCAGGTGACCAATGCCCTAACACGCCAATTACTGAAGTAGCAGACGCAAACGGTTGCTCTGATTCTCAAAAGGACCAAGATGGTGATGGGGTTCAAGATTCCCTTGACCAATGTCCAAACACATTACCAGGGACCATAGTTGACTCAGTTGGCTGTGAGGTTAACGAATATGACAAGACCGATAGTTGGGTTTGCACAAATGGAAATGGTCCTTGGGTCAAGGATTTCAATGAGGAGTATTATGGTAGTAACAGGGCTAATAACAACGGCGTAAGTTCCGCTGGGGGCGGTGGTTCAGGGCCTTGGTTCCAATGTGAGGTTAGTTTTTCTGAGCAAAATAACAAGATGGTTATGGAATCAAATGGAATCCCTAATCATGATTTTTTGAGCACTCTTGGATGCTGTGCCGATGAGATGGATTACACCGCCTACATTACTATGAATCCAGTCGATGACACGACTGGAGGACATTCTTCAATCAATTGCCCAGCTGCTGCTGGGAGATGGGAATGCGCTCCTGACCGCGGTGCGGTAGCAATCGGGGTAAATGGTGTTCCAATTTATGGCCCTGAAGAAGGACCAGGTGGTGATGCAGTCGCTCTTCACTTTGATTATTTCAACGAAGACCGCCAACCGATTGAACTCGGTTGGTGCGCTGGTCACTCAGCAGGTCCGAATGGATATCACTACCATTATGATGCAAACTGTATCTATTGGGAGCCTGAAACAGGCGAGGATATGAGTGATTATTCACTCTCAAAAGTTCCTAGCGACCAGCATAGCCCAATCGTAGGTTGGGCATTTGATGGATATCCTATCTATGGGATGTATGGATATAGCGCTGACGGACAGACAATTCGAACAATTAGTTCATCATATGTGATTGAGAGAACCCAAGATGGAGGAGACCAAGGTTACAATGGAATTGATGATTGGAACTATGTAGATGGTATTGGAGATCTTGACGAATGCAACGGTCGCTTTGGCCCTACTCCTGAATTCCCTGAAGGAATTTACCACTACGTCAGCACTCCTGTTTCAGGTTCTCCCACATCGGTTAGTGATACAAATGGAAACACGGTTGGGATGATAGGTTTCCCTTACTTCTTAATCTGTTATCATGGAGTTGCAGATGTTAGTGGGCAATCTCTTGGTGGCGGTCAAGGTCCAGGACCGGGCCCCGGTGGAAGGTCATACGAATTCAATGGTGAAGTTCTTGGTTACGATATAGTAGATATTGAGCAAATAGAGGTTGAGGCCGTTCCAATGTGGGTTGATTTGACAATCACATTGACTCTAATGGCATTGATATTCTCTGGCTTTGGTTTAATTCGACGTAAATGAAAATAACATCCGCTTCAAAGAAGAGGTTGTTGGCTTAGCCATTCTAAGTCAGAGATGTAGAGTTGGCGGATATCATCCAAACCAAGTACTAGCATAGCTAATCTCTCAAGCCCCATTCCCCATGCGCAAACAGGCCATTTCACTCCCAAAGGTTCAGTCACTTCGGGGCGGAAAATTCCTGCTCCACCCAACTCAAGCCATTGGCCACGCCATTTGACCTCAACTTCCATGCTTGGCTCTGTGTATGGGAAGTAAGCCGGGCGAACGCGCACTTCGGGATATCCCATTTTGGTGTAGAACTCTTTGAGTGTGGTGACTAACATCGGTAGGCTAGCTCCGGGCTCCATGATGATGCCCTCAATCTGGTGAAACTCTGGCAAGTGAGTTCGGTCTATGCTCTCCTTTCGGAACACTCTACCGATGCTAAAAACTCGGCAGGGTTTGTCAGGATTTTCCTCTAAATGACGTATTGTGTTGACTGTTGTATGTGTGCGTAGCATTCCTTTCTCTGCGATTTCAGATGAAAATTCTCCGCCCCATCCGGTGCTACCGGTCTCTCCTCCGTGTTCGTGAACATCAGCCCATTGCTGGGTCCTTTCACTAGGAAGAGGTACTGATTCTGGATTATCAAGATAGAAAGTGTCTTGCATTTCTCTTGCTGGATGGTCTTGCGGAATGAATAATGCATCCATGTTCCAGCCAGCGGTTGTAACATAATCGCCATCAATTTCAGTGAAGCCCATTTCTAGGAAAATGGCGCGAATCCTCTCGATTAGTGCTTGCATTGGGTGGGTTTTCCCAACTTGTGGAGTTGGGGCTTCGCGGCTAACATCGTATGGCTTGAAGTCAGCTGAACGCCATTCTTCACCTTGCAGAAGTTCAGGAGTGATATCGGCTACCAAAAGTCGCTCCTCAAGGTTTGATTCTGCAACCGCTTTGCCTCCAGTGGTCAGTTGCCAAGTTCTGACAACTTCCTCTGAGGATGTGATGATTCCTTTGCGGGCGGAGAAGTAGTCAATTTGTGAACTATCTAGGTCGTTTTCTAGTGCGCCGCTTCCAGCGGCCTCAGAAAGTTGAGAGATAAAGGCAGCCCGCATTTCTAAGGTTGCAGTGATAGCACCTGTTGAAGATGGGACAACGAATTGGCCGCGCTCTAATTGGATGCCAAGGTCTTTCAGTAGTCCGATTCCAGCCCCTGACTCACGTTTTTCAACTACGCCAGATGATTGTAATTCTTTCATGCCAACTTGCGCTTCTTGTTGTGATAGCCAATCCCATATTCGTTGTTCAAGGAGGCCGCTTTCAGCGGCGGCTTGACCTTCTGTGGCAAGCCGCCAAATTTTGCTTCGCTCTTCCGTTTGTTTGACTAATCCAGATTCGGCGAGTGAGCCGCCAGCACCGGCGACGTGTGCTTGATCATTCCAGCCACATGATTCGAGAAGTGGCGCCAAATCCCATACACGCTCAGGCTCAGCAAGCATCGCTTTGAGCATTCGGCGCTCGTTATTACTCAACTCCATGCGGCTCCCTCCAATGCGTTGGGAAAGCCGGAATGCCTTGAATCAATTGGAGATGAGAAGGTAATTATTCACTCTTCTTCGGCTGTTGGGTAAGCATCGAGTTCATCTAGGGAAACCATAGAATCCTCTTCTTCGTCATCTTCGGGCTTATCCCACAACAACGTGTCACATCCGGGGCAAGTGAAAATTTGAGGTCTTTTACCCTCTGTCCAAGTTAATTCACCACATTTGCCACACAAAACACTAGTGCGTACAGGTTCGTCAAGAGTAGTGTCAATTCTGTACATGATACTCCCTTCTGCACCTTTAGGTAATTCTCCCACATCAGGGCTCCATTCACGAATATCCTTCTTACTCATCGGTTTAGGTTCTTCAACGCGGGCGAACGCTAGCATAAACAGAACTGCTCCTGCTAACCCAATTGGTGCGCCGATTGCAATGTAGGCTGGGCTTGCGAATATCACTCCGGATGCAAGTATCATGCATAGCCAAGCCGCGATGAACATGTTATTCCGTGTGTTGCCAGCCACATTTTCACCCCATTAGTTAAGGCTGTGCCACGCATCAATGAGGATTTCTACTGCGCGGCCAATTTGATTGCTACTAATAGAGCAAATACCAATTCTGACCCCACCTCTAAGTGGGACTACATATAATTGAGATTCAGAAGCCTTTTCGGCCATCGCAACAGGGTCATCACAAGGGATGAATGCAAAATAACCATCATCAGATGGCATCAGAGGTAAATTGGATTTTGCCATTTCGGTGTTGAAAATCTTTCTTCTTTCAGCAAGCAAGTCTTTCAATCTGGTTTTTTCTTCCCCCCATGCGTGAGCCTCTGATTCACTAGTGTGAATTGAGATGAGTGCAGACTGGGGTAGTCGGGGGGCAAGGGACCAAGTTCCTCGTCCAGTAACAGCACAAACCTCACTAAGTCGGTGTACATAATCCTCGGAAGGATGTAGGAACACAATCGCTCCACATCTTAAACCATAAATTGTGTGTGATTTTGAAGCTGAAAAACCCCAGCAAATAAGCAAATTTTCTGGCCATTCTGCCCATGAGAACTTCTTGTGAATTGTTTCTGACCAGCCGTATGGTTCGTCGGCATAGACTGCATAAGCCGTGTCAAGGAATAGTGTGACTCCAATCCCTGGATGATTTCTCGCACAATTTAGGAACGCATCTAAAATCAATTCACGCCCAGCAGAATCAAGAGAAATACCAGTTGGGTTGTGGGCCGGATCATTGAGCCAAGAAAGGACTCTTTTCTGAGATGTTGCTAAGTTTTCAAGCATTAATTCTAGAGCAGATAAGTCTACTTTTTCGTGGCCATCACCATCATTGAGAATTGGCCATTCAGCAATCCTCAACCCACATTCTGCTGCCAAAGTATCGTAAGGGGACCAGCGTCGAGAACGGAATAAAATCTTATCATCAACAGCTAGCATTGTTCTTGCAGAGAGGTAGAGGGCACCAGTTCCACCAGGGGTTGCAACTGAGTCGCTGTGTAGGCCGATATCTTGTAGGCTAGCAAGCCTCGGGCCAACTGCTAATTCAGTGGCTAATTTCTTGAAATCGGGTAATCCAGAAAGCGGTGCATACGATGAAAAATCGACATCAGACTGTTTCCGAAGTGAATCCATTACAACGCTGTTTACAGCAAGTGCTCCATCATCTTCGAGAAGGCTACCAACGGTTCCGTTAATTGCAGGTTCACCGAGTGCCTTGGCTTGCAGATATCTGCCATACCAAGCAAAAATCGTGTCTGAACCGATTTTTTTCTTACTTTCTGCAGGCAGAAAGGTATCCTCAAGGCGATCTAAATCCACAGCAATCACAACTGCGACAGAATCCCGCCGCCAAACCATCCTACCGGTTTCTAATTAAGAATCCATCCATCAACTTTTCATCCAGTCATAATGCTATTGCCCTATGGGCAAAGTTGACTATAGGGTCCACACATCGTCAGAAGAGGGGAGGGCATCCTATGAAGCGTAGTGCAATTATTCTGATTTTAATAATGTTCACTTCATCGTTAGTTGCATTCACTCCCTCTCTTTCAGAAAGTGCGATACAGCAAGGAGAACTTGAGAGAATCGGTGTCAATGATTTTGCATCTTTGAATTCTACAGAAGTAGTGACAATCAATAACCATCCTAACGCAGTTACTAATTCTTTCAAAATTGAAGTTCCAGAGGACGAAGCGATTCGAAATATTAGTCTTGAGTTGTCACCAACAGCTCTACCTCGTAGCGAAGGAATATCCTTCACTGCCCCAAATGACTTCAATCAATCCGGGGCTACATCTCAAGGGGTTGACTACAATTCATCTGGATTACAGGTTTCAGCGATCGATGAATACTGGAGCTTTGAAGGTTCCACCAATCTTCCAACAGGGTGGAGTTCAACAAATACAAATTATGGCCGAATAAACACTATGTCTTGCGGCACCAACGGAAGTAGTTCGCGTTCACTTACCTTGAGGCACGGACAATCATATGTGACATCAAATTTATTGGACCTTTCTTCTCTTTCAAATGGCCAAATTTCATTTTGGATGCGAGAAGGACAATCGGGTTGTGGTGAAGATCCAGATAGCAGCGAACACCTCTATCTACAGTACAAACGTTCATCAGGAAGTTGGGGTCAAATAACCTACTTCAATGCAGGACTAGGCTATCCTTATTATACTCCGAGAAATGTGGCATTCAGCCTCCCAAACGATGCTTTTCATGCAAATTTTCGATTCCGGTTTTACATGCCAACAGGGTCAGGAACCTGTTGTGACTGGTGGTTTGTTGACGATGTACGTCTGACCAAACCTGGTGGTGAAGGTAACTGGACCACTCCCGCTTTTGGTCCAAATGCTAGCAATGCAAATTTCCGTTCACTCCCCGGTCCATATGGTGTGATGAGTATTGACACAGATGCTCCTTCAAATGCTGTGACTTGGTCAGTTCTTGATGCTTCAAATAACATACTTCTGGATGGTTTTTCTGAGCGCCAAGGGAAATGGGCAGATTTAGGTGGGATTGACTGGCAAAAACATCCGTCTATCCGCCTCAAGGTGACTTTGGAAGCGATGGGAACTGGTTCTGTTACCAAAGTAAATGGGGTTCACATTCAAGGGCGCTTTGTCAACAGTTTTGATGACAGCCCTTCAGATTGGAGCCTGATAGCATGTAATTGGGATGGTGACAGCGTAGTAGGTGATGGCGAGGCGTACTCGCCGACATTCCTTTCTCGCCGGCCAATTAGCCGGGTTTCAACAGCTTTGACGGTTACTGGTGGCGGCCACTTGGAAGCGACCATTGATGGCGGCCCTTGGGTGACAATGCCTACAAGCGGATTGACAAATCTAGATAGTTGGGTACATTCAATTCAATTCCGATGGATTGGGCAAGGGCAATCTTTTGATTTACAAAGGTTTGAGGTTGAACTTCACGGTTCTGGTTTACCAGAATCACCGCTCATTGATTTGGGCAATGATGGTATTGAGGAGTGGGGGCTCACTAACAACTCAATTGGTACATGGGGGTGGCAAGATGTTCTTGCAAACGGAAATCGTTCAATAGATTTGAAATTCCCAACTCAGCATAATGTCGAGTTATGGATCCCGAAGGATTCATCTGGAGATGTTGTGTTTGAAATCAGCCCGGAATTGTTTACAGGAGTTTCAGATTTGCAAATCCAACTACTGATTGGAAACAATGTGATGTCATCATGGACGTTTGGTAGTGGGGATGAATCTCGAACTTTGCGGGTCCAAGAGGTTGACCGAGCAAATTTGGTCTCTGAATTAGCGATTTCACAGCCTGTTTACAGCCAAAGTGGAGTAGAATACGTAGCTGCAGAAATGATGTTGGATGCTTTAGCTGGCGGAGTTAGATTCGGTGGGATTGCGATCCCACATTCGCCATCAGCAATATTACATTTTGAGCCAGAATCAGATTTTATTCTCGGCCTAAACAACCTTGCTGGAAGCATGACTGCTACTGATGGATGGGTAACTCTTCCATTGTCAATGAGTTGGACATACCTCGGTTCAATGGAAGTCACTTTGAGAGAATTGAATACAGGTTTAGCCACAGAAATTTCACTTGAATCAGCAGCAAACCTGTCAGCAACATTAACACCATCTTGGCAGATGTTTGAATTCAAGCACAATTTAACTGTAAATGGCGGCGAATTAGCAGCATTGAGATACGACTTAGTGGGTGAGAATAATGCGGTCACCTACACTGTTTGGCTTGGTGCATATCCCCTTCCAGCCGATACTCTAGAGGGTGATGCTGCGGCAATAATATTACCTGCAAATTTTGATACAGGTTCTTATTCAACTCCAGTTGGTGCAAGCGGGCCAGGAATTTGCTGTGAATTGAGTCCTACTCTGCGATTTTCGCTAAACGCTTCATGGGATGATGAAGAACTAGTGACCCTGACTTTACGCGGGGTAATGGCGGACGGATTAATCAGTATACCATGGGTTCACATGTTTGGCGTGGGTCCTTCTCAAGGGGTTGAGAATGACATGAAAATCACTGATTGGAGGGTTTTGAATGACCGCGGAATCGCAATTGCTGACGATACATCCTATCTGAAGGCAGATTCAGATATCTCAGTTGAAGTTGAATTTGGCTTTGATGGGTTAGAGGCGATGTTTGCCCCCCGTAGTGATGACATTGAAGTCAGATTACTAGAGAATGGAATTGTGAAGGCGCAAACGAATCAGTTGAATCAAGGAGTTGCTACTTTCAACACTAGAACCCCATTGGCGACTGGTGATGTTGAGTATGCTGTAGAATTCAACCCGCTAGTTGGCGGTGATGATGTGACTACAATAATTCTAAACCGCAGTTTTGAAATTGATTCAATATCACCTCAAGTAATCAATCAAAGTGTGAAAGCTCACGACCATCTTGAGCCATCACTTTCTCAAACACTGACCTTTGAGTTGTATGATATGCCAGCATTACCTACAGATGTAACTTTGATGTTGTGGCGTCAGTGGCAAGATGATAGCGATGGTGATGGTGAAATTGATGCCGATGAATTCCAACCACAAAATATGATGATTCCAACTAATCTTTCTATAAATAGGGGCAATTATTCCTTCACATTTGATGATACATTTGGCTTAGAAGGTGATTTAATTGCTGGTTATTTGACTGGTTCTGACCCTGCTGGTAATGGCATTACAGGGGGGGGTAGTTCAGAATCTGAGAGTCAGTTATTTGTCTATCAACTAATGACAGATGAAGCACCGAGTATAACTCGCAACGGTGCAGGCTGGGATAATGGTCCAAGAGATTGGCTTCACCCTTCACCTACTTATGGGCTAATTATTCCATTTGAGGAGGCAAATGGATTTTCAGATATTGATCACATCAGCATCAATTTGGCTGGTAACTCAATTACAGACCAACTACAAATCCGCTGGAATGCTAGTGGAGGTGAATGTGCTACACCCAGCCCCCACCTAGAGATAGTGAATTGTCATGTGCGAGCCAGCGAAGGGAATATCACTGCCTTCACTAGTAATTTGTATATTCAAATCGACTTCAAACTCGGATGGGATTTGCCTGACGAGGGTGACTTGAGGAGAGAGCCAGATATCGAAGTGGTTGACCGTGCAGGGCAAGGGGATTGGTTGGCACTCCCAGAACTACGATGGCGCTTCTCAACTGATTTACAAGTTGAGCCTGACAGCATATTGATTGAATTAGCTGAAGGGAAAAGGTCAGCAAGCGGCGCTTGGGTGGCACCAAATAGCAATATTACGATTTCAGGCAGAGTTTCATTTTCACCAACTGGTGATTTACCGACAGATGAAATGAAAATCAGAGTTCTGCTTGATGATAAGGGTTCAACAGTTCATACCGAAAATGGTTGGTGGAGTGCGACAGTGAAGGCTCCAGCGCAGGCTAGTGCTGCAATCCCACTTACCTTTGAACTGACAGAAATACCTGCTCAAGCAAGAGATGTCACAGATACAGGCCTGACAGTTCTTTACATCATTGTGGACGATACTCCACCAATTCCAATAGACGTAGTAGGTCCAAGGATCGGGAGTGAGATTCAAGTCTCATCGCTCTCATCTCTAGTGGTGGAAATTCAGGTTAAAGAATTTGAACAACTTGATATCGATACAGTTCGATTAAACTGGGTAATTACACATGGTTCAAATCCATATGGTGATGAAATCACCAGCGGTCAAAGTACAGTGGTTTTACCCGCACACAATCCTGCTGGTGAGGCTATTCCGGTGAGAGCAACACTTGAACTTCAATCTGTGATTCCAGCAGTAATGCTTTCCGAAGAACTCACTTTACACGCCTGGATTAGTGGTAAAGACATGGTTGGAAATGAGATGGTGTCTGATGTTCAATTTAATTCCGCAGGAAGCCCGTTTGCTTCTTGGAGTATACAGCAACTGCAAGCCGATTTATTGATTGAAGATTCTGACTTAAGTTATTCAAGAAGCGGTGAAATTGAGTTGGGTGACACAGTGATGGTCACGGTTTTAGTCCATAATTTAGGTGAGGTATATGGGGTCGCAGAATTAACCCTCAAGGAGGTTGATTCAGAGGGCGTGAGCAGAGTAATTACACCAATTTACGCAACAGTAGGGGTTGACCCGGGTGGCTCTAGCCAAGCACAAATTGACTGGATTCCTGAGAGTGAAGGTCACTACTTCATTGTCGTATCAATGGGGGATGAGGAGGTTGCAACTGGGGTTGTTGTTACTGTAACTCAACCAGCAGATACAGGTTTACTCGCAGATTTGAATGAGAAAGGATTCTCCATTGAATGGTTGGGAATTCTTGGTGGATTGCTGATTCTATTAGGCGCAGTAGTTGTTGTAGGGATGCGGGCTAGTGGCGCCCCAAAGCAAGATTGGTTTGACGAGGATGATGATGCTACAGCCGTAGTAGAGGCTGAATTTGATCAAAATCAGCAATGGACTCCAGCGCAGATTGCACAATGGCAACAATCTCAGGCACAAGGGATGCAAACTCAGCAACAGTGGACTCCTGAACAGATCGCTTGGTGGCAACAACAACAGATGCAACAAGCCGGTCAAACCCAACAAGGTTGGGATGGATACCAGCAAGCACAGCAGGAATCTTCTTATCAGAAATAATTGTCTTTTTTTCCTGTGTTTATAGTAGGTGGAGTCCTACCTTAAAGGTGGAAAAAGTGCGATTTTGGAGCCAACGGAGAGATTTGAACTCCCGACCACCTGATTACAAATCAGGAGCACTACCAGCTATGCAACGTTGGCGCTAAGCAACCCGACACGCCCATTGGTTTTGAATATCACAGTCGGGCATCGCCCTAATGGTCAAGAATGGACGGCCTACACGAGATATTGAAATGAGCGCCCAAGTGCTAGATGGAAAGGCGTGTGGCGCCGAAGTTGAAGCCGAAGTAAAAGCCAAAGTTACGGCATTGAACCAGCGTGGAATTACCCCTCACTTAGCAGTAGTAATTGTTGGTGATGACCCAGCAAGCCATGTCTATGTGGGGGCAAAAGAAAGAGCATGCGCGCGTGTAGGAGTCAAGAGTACCCGCATTGATTTACCTGTTGATAGCGATTTTTCGAAGGTGGTAGAAGTTGTTGAAAAACTTAACTCTGATGCCTCAGTCCATGGGATTTTGGTGCAATCCCCACTTCCAAAAGGGATGGATGAGTTGGCAATAACCGACATGATAGACCCCACCAAAGATGTTGATGGGTTCCATCCGGTTAACCTCGGTAGGTTGGTGCAAGGACGCGCCGATGGGCTAGTACCGTGTACGCCAGCAGGGGTAATCCGCCTCCTTGAATGGGGAGGAGTGGATATTTCGGGCAAAAGTGCCGTAGTGATAGGTCGTTCGCGTATCGTTGGGGCTCCAGTCTCACTTTTGCTAGGGCGCAAAGGTGTTGATGCAACAGTCACGATTTCACATTCTCGTACTAGTGATATTGCTGATGTATGCCGGGCGGCAGACATTGTGATAGCCGCAGTCGGACGTGCTGAGATGGTGCAAGCAGATTGGATCAAGCCAGGAGCGGCTGTGGTTGATGTTGGCGTCAATCGAGTTGATGATGAAAGCCGCGAGCGTGGCTACCGTTTGGCCGGCGATGTGCATCCTGATGTGGCAGATGTAGCAGGCTACCTCTCACCAGTTCCTGGTGGGGTTGGGCCGATGACAATCGCTATGCTGATGCTCAATACAGTAACAGCCGCTGAAAACTAGGAACTATTGACAAATATCAGATTAATGAAGAATTGGAACATTAAGAACCAAATCAACATTATTCCGCAAAGGGGCGCTAATGGCGGGTCATCGCCAAAAATCATTGTGTAAATTATCAGGCAAGCCGCCATACCTGCCAAGAAGAAGATTCGGTAGAGAATTTGCACTCCTATCCGTTTGCTGGTGGAAAGTTCTTTCCACCCGCTGAACCCGAACCATTTTTGGATAAAACCCATGAGTCGGGATATTTGCCTTCGTTTTTTTATCTTATTGAAAATTGGTTTGTTCGCTATACGCTATACAACGAAACCGTCGCACAACAGCAGCACCCCACATGGCTAAAATTGGCAAAGATGCACCAAATCCAGGTACGCCAATAAACCCATCATCAGAGTCATCTGATAAGGCGTCTTCTTGCAGAATAAATTCATCCCCAATCGTACCGTCTATTCGATAATGTGTAAACGAAATTTCTCTAGTATCCCCATCATACACCATTCGAGTCCAACCGTAGGAACTATTCTCACGATAGGCACTCCATTCTGGTTGAGGTTCATCCAATTCTTCGTATGCAGAGCGCCCCGCAATACCAATCACTAGGTGGATGGGTGCATCTCCTCGTGCAAATCGACCATCCTTTCCATTATTCACCACAGATTCCCCAGATACTGGCCACGTACGTTCATAGAAATGATCGTGTCCTGCAATGACTAAATCAACTCCCTGTGTGATATAAAGTGATTCTAAAGCATCACGTAATTCAACTTCTGAACCGTGGTAACTATTGCTAGAATACATGGGTTTGTGCCCATAGACAATCACGAATGGTGTCACCTCCCTATTTACGGAAGCAAGGTCATTTTGCAGCCATGTATATTGGGTACTACTCGGCGTAAACTCATGTTCTGTAGACATGAAAACCATGTGCACCCCTGGGTAATTCCGACTGTACCAGAAAGTTTCAGATTCAATTTGGCCATCGGAATCAAAACGGTGCTCATATGGCGAGAATTCGTAACCAGGTTCGTTTTCATGATTACCAACAGCAGTGAGCCATGGGATACTTGTCATGCTATCTTGCTGATAGTTGAACCAATTATCCCAACTCGTTTGTTCCCCGTCAGCATAAGCGATGTCTCCTGAAATTGTCA
>LWDU01032131.1_pt2 | contig 13881 bp, 7 predicted proteins | sample 727161 | NCBI WGS metagenome assembly LWDU01 (sample SAMN04566230, study PRJNA314399) | hydrothermal vent metagenome | isolation source: deep sea hydrothermal plume seawater | place: Mexico: Gulf of California, Guaymas Basin | collected 2004-07-11 | reverse complement strand
GAAACCTCCGTTAGTGACCGAATGGGGGCGATTGCAGATTATAGCAAAAGCAAATTCCAAGCCGGCGCTTCAGACTTAGGTCAAAAGGTCAAAGGTTTCGACGCCAAAGATGCACTTGATGCAGTTTTAGATGCACCTGAACGCTTCAAGAGAGAATGGCAAAAACACGGTGCAACCGGGGCGATAACAAAATTTCCAATTGCTACAGTATTAATTTTTCTTCTCATCACAAGTTTTTTCGTCACACAGTCGGGATTCCTTGATGGTACGAGATTTGATGATGATCCGGAAAATTCTGCACTGAATGTCAATGGAGATATGGAGGTCTATCTTCCTGAAGGGAGTCATGTTGGAGAACTTATCAAACTGATCGAAGAAGATTGGACAACAAATGTGATGGTTGTTTATATTGAATTAGGAGACGATACGGATAGAAATATTACCGACAAAAGAATATTACAAGAGATTGACTATGTCGAGAAAGTATTGAATCCGCATATTTCTAATTCAGTGGATGACAATGTGATCTATATTTTGTCACTCTCAACAGTCCTCAAAGAAGTAAACTCGAGTGCACCTAGAGTGAGAGAGGCATTCGTAACGGAACTAGGACAATTAGGATGTCTGTCCGGTCAAGATGATTGTGCCAGTGCAGTAGCAGCTGGAATATTAAACGACCAACTTAGATTCCATCACAACAAACTATTAATTTAATTGTTCAAGAAATGTATGAAGATGATGGAAGCGCCTCCCCTGGTTTAGACAAATTAGCCAGGGATGTAAAGGGTCATGCAGATGGGGGGCCGGATGGCACATTAGATAGAGCGATTATGGCAGTTGCGGTTGCTGTTTCGGATGAAAAAGGAAGTACTGCAAAGGATATCATTGAAAGCACACAGAAAACTCTTGATAATATTTCAACAACACCAAGGCCATGTGATTTTGACGAAAATGGAGCGCCTGTTGATGGGCGACTATGTACCTGGGACGATTTTAATCTAACAATGACTCTCACCGGTGCAGTTCCAATAACCAATGCAGTAACCGAGTTTTCATTCGTCTTATTCTGGGAAATATTTCCAGTGGCTTGTATTTTAGTAGCATTGGGATTATTCGTATTTCACTCGGATATTCTTCAAGCCGGATTGAATGGAATACGTCCGTTACAAGGACTAAAAGTAGTAATCATAGCAGGTCTCCCAACTCTATGTGCAGTATTTTGGACGTTGGGAATAATTGGGTTTACCAACTATGAGGTGACGATGACGGTAATTATTGTTGGGCCAATTTTGCTTGCCCTAGGTGTGTCATATGGACTGCACATCACCAATCGCTATGCCGAAGAAGGTGGAACAAAGCACGAAAAAATGAAGGCATCCCTGAGTTCTACTGGAAAAGCAGTATTTTTGTCTGCAGTAACAACTGTAATTGGTTTTATATCGTTAGTATTCACACCTATGGCACCAATTCAAACGGTTGGAATCGCATTATCCGGCGGTATCGTAGTGGTGTATATTCTAACGATGTTTATGGTGCCCAATCTCACATTGATTTTGGATTTAAGAAAACCATCACATCCACCGATAAAGGTGTTTGAAAAGATGGTTGAAATTCCTGTGAAATATAATGTCCCAGTAATTGCCGTATTCCTCATCCTAATACTGTTTTCATCAACGATTGGTCGGGAAAATGTACAAGAGAACATTGATTTATTGGGCATGGCTCCCGAAGGGGAATTATCAGTAACAAAAATGAAACAATACAGTAAAGAATTTGAAGCTGGCCAAATTGGAATGATATTAATTCACGCAAATATTAGTGGCGACATCAATGATGGGGATCCCGCAAATGATGACCCTGCAAGCAATTTAGATATTATTGATGTACTGGAGGGAAAAATAAATGGCGTAGAAAATACATCTGCGGTGTCAATTGTTTTCCTAATGAAATCAACGGGTTTTGAAGTGGCAGTTTCCGGTTCACAGTTGTCCGACTTTATTGAGGAATTACCTGACTTTATCCCTGAGGACATCAAAGATACAGCCCAAGTGATATTGGATAGGGATGTGACTGCGGATGCTTCGTTTTGGGATTTGTTGATGACCCCTGAGGATTATGGGCTACCTGGGACAAAACAAAGTCAGATATTCTTGCTGGATGTATTTTATGCATCAATAACACAAGAAACAAGAGAAATTTTCGTAAATGAAGATTTTGATAGAACATTAATATTTGTTGATATGCCCTTTGTTCCAGTTGCTGAGACAGCCAAATATGTTGATCAGGTAAACATGCATGCTGAATCATTTAGAGGCGGGCATGGAGAAACTGCTGAAGATTTGACAGGTGTTGCTGCAACTGTAATAGAAGTAAATGAGTTGATTGTCGGTTCACAATGGACTTCATTGGGCTTCGCTATTATTCTAACACTCATCACTCTCGCAATTGTTTTCAGGGATATACGATATTCATTTTGGACAACTTCTCCGGTTATTGCAACGGTTGCCTTACAATGGTTATTCATGTGGCAATTGGATGTACCCTTATCCTTAGTAACTGTGATGATAGGCTCGATTCTGGTGGGTGTAGGGGTTGACTTTTCAATTCACATAGCCAATAGAATAAAGGAATTAGGTGGCGGAATACCAGCGATAAAATCTGCTGTAATCGGAACAGGAATGTCATTGTTCGAAGCCGCTACCGTGACATCACTTGGTCTTGTGACAGCAAAGAGTATACCCATACCCGAAATTCAACCTTTCATTAACGTCATTATTATCCTACTTTGGGTTGCAGCAGCATCCGCACTAATTCTACTGCCGGCTATTTTCGTAACTTTAGAAAAAATGGGTATCGGTTCTGTTGGGGGGCCATCTGGCATGGCTAAGAAATTGGGACTCGGTGCTGTTGGAGCGCGTAATGAAATAGATGTTCTCGACGCTGCTTTGGTCGATGATGTTGTTGACTCTTGGTGATTTATTCACTAATGCGAGCAATGGTCATAGAGTAGCACCATGTCAATGGTTTCATGGCAAACTATTGGCTGATGAAATCTGAGCCTGATGTTTATCCATATTCGCAACTTGTAATCGATGGTTCAACTCACTGGGATGGTGTGCGGAATTATCAAGCAAGAAACATAATGCGTGATGATATGAAGGTTGGCGACTTAGTATTGTACTATCATTCCAATACCAAGCCACCTCATGTTGCAGCGGTTGCCAGAGTCAGTAGAGAGGGCTANNCAATAAGAGAAAATGACCGTTGCGAGGGTATGTTGCTGATTAGAAAAGGACAGCGCCTTTCAGTTCAACCAGTAGAAGAAATCCATTTTGACGCAATATTAGATATGGTTGGAATGGCAAGAGAGGAATTGTAGGTTAAGTTTGATAGTTGGCAGTTCTTGGAGTGAATATAATGGGGGAAAATCAGATACCGGTTGCTTCGCGTGCTTCTAACATTGAATACGCAATTCGCGATGTAGTAGTTCCTGCGACAGCACTTGAAGCACAAGGCCATAAGATTCTCAAATTGAATATTGGTGATCCAATTGCATACCCTGGATTGCCAACACCTAAGCACATGGTAGATGCATATGTGAAAGCGCTAAAGGATGGCAGAAATGGCTATTCACCTTCATATGGACTGCCCGAATTAAGAAATGCTATTGCAGAAGATGAACGCAGCAAAGGGTGGAATGCTTCGCCAGATGATGTCTATGTCTGTCATGGAGTTACCGAGGCACTTCAGATAATATTCGCAGCTACATTGTCAGAAGGTGATGTAGTATTAGCGCCAGGCCCCCACTATCCTCCATACATGGCATATCCGCAAGGTTATGGTGCTGAAACAGTTGAATATCGGTTGAAACCAGATGATGGATGGAAAATTGATTTTGACGATATTGAGTTGAAAATGAGTGAATCTGTGCGATTATTGGTGATAATAAATCCAAATAATCCATGTGGGAATGTTGCCACTGAAAATGAAGTTGACAGGTTATTATCAATAGCAAAAAAATGGCCAAACTGCATGGTAATCGCTGATGAAATTTACGATGGATTAGATTTCACAGGTCATCAAGTAAGTGTGGCTAGTCGCTCAAATGAAGTGCCGGTGTTTTCATTAAATGGGGTCTCAAAGGTATACTATGCTCCAGGTTGGAGGATTGGTTATATGGCAATTCATGACCCCACTGGGAGAATGAATTTAGTAAGAGATGGCATTGAGCGTATGCTCCGTTCAAGGCTTTGTGCTTCGACACCTGCCCAATTGGGATATCTTGCAGGGTTGACCAATGACAGAACTTGGATGGATGCCTATAAACAGAAAATAATTACTCAACGCGACCTATGTGTTGAGAGAATTTCAGCAATAGATGGTTTGGAAGTTCAATCTCCAGGAGGGGCATTCTACATGTTTGTCAAATTAACAGATAAAAAATGGGCCCAAGATGATAAGCAATTCGTCCTTGAATTACTACATCAAGAGCATGTTTTGGTGGTTCACGGAAGTGGATTTTCAGCAGAGTTGGGCAAAGGTCATTTCCGAATTGTCTATCTTCCAGATGTGGAACTATTGAACGAGGCATTTGATAGAATCAGTCGCTTTTTACAAAATAATCGCTAATTTGGCTATGCTCTTGTTGGCGATTAGTTGATGAATCTAATACGCTGTGGCGTGAACATGAAGAGAGGCAATCAAGTACGTTTCTTCACTTTATGTTCGCTATTGACGATAATTGCTCTACCCAGTGTTCAGGCAGTAACAATTGCAAACCCTACCGACCTCCAAATCCGCTATATTTTCCCAGCATTGATTGCTTTCACGATTGCAATACCTGTTTGGACATGGTTTATTCCGCGCCAATTATCTAATTTGCAAGTTGCTTTTGAGATAGATGATAATCTATACGAAGTGCATAGAATTACACGTGGTTTGCAGGATGCAAGAGAACTACTGAAGGAGAGAACAGTTACACTAGGTGTGGGCTTGTACATGATGGGTATGACAGGAGTATTATTGTTAATTACAGAATTATTGTTTAATCCAGAAGTATTCTATGAGCCCAATTTGTTTTTGATTGGTGTTCTAATTGCAATTCCTGTAATAGTTTCACCTTGGGAGACACTCAATGCCCAACTTGTTGGGAAAAAGAAGAAGAGCGGCATCAAGAGTAGAATTTTCCGAAGAGGATTCCGTCGAATTCTAACATTAGGTTTTTTGGTGGGAGCGACAATAGGTACTACGCTATTTGGTATTCAATCTGAAGGAACATTAACCCCTGTTTGGCTTGCTGCAGCGATGTTGACATTTATGGCTCCGGCTATTATCGCATATGGTAGAATAATGGGAGCATCGTGGAATATGCTTCTTATCAACAAATGGAGAACAGCAAATGGGAGGCCAAATCCAATTGACCCAGATAAAGCAGGGTTTGTATCGAGGCTTTTTTCATTAATTTTAGTAATATTTTTGGCTACCATGCCAATTACTGCTTTGAATGGTATTGTGACCGTTTTCTATATTTTAGTTAATCAGCCTGATAATGCTACAGAAGTATTGAATTTTGGAGGAATAATAGGTCATTCAATATATCTTAGAATTGACCTTATATCCGATTTATTATTCCATTGGCAATTTATCAAAGCGATGCCCCAATTCTTATCTATTTACCTAACAATGAATATAGCAATTGTTGGTCTGGCGTTCATTTTTGAATTAACAAGAAACTTGATTCTGGGCGGGCAGTCGTTTGGTGGATTATTTGGAGTCACTCTGGATACTCCAAGAGAAATTAGAACAGAAACTGCAGCCCAATCAAGACAGTTGTCATTTGCATTTGCAGGATTTTCAGGATATACTGTATTATTGCTAATATTGGTGAGTTACAAAGAATTTGGCGATTTGATGCCACTTACTGATTGGTTGGAGTCAAAAGGATTTGATGAGGGAATGAGATTGCTTACCACTTGGATGTTCATTGCTGTTGGACAGGCCATTTTCTTGTTGACTTGGTTATTATCAATCTTCAAATTCGCTCACCTTAGTAAATTAAGATTTGATTTAAATCCAGATGAAAGAAGAGAAGGAGCAGTGAAATTAGAAGGTGGTGGATGGATGAGGCAAACTGTAGAAACGGCTGCCCGCAATGAAGATTTAGATGCTCTAATCACTTTCCAAAGACGTTCCATTAGTGAAGACGCGGCAATTGTAAGACATGAAAAAGCGCGTGCAAAGATGTGGGAGATGGCTATCAGAGGACTTTGGCCTTTAGCGATTGAAGAAGCAAGAAAAGTGTTGGCACAATCTGGTGGTGATGACGATGAGGCGAGAATGATTGTGGCGACAGGGCAAATCGCTTCAAGAAGATTGGATGCTGCAAGGGAAGCATTACATGGTTTGCAGCAACCTGAAGGATATGATGAACCAGAATTATTGGCCTTCATTTGTGAATGGATGGACCCATGGCATGGCAATGTCACAGAAGATGATATTTGGGATTGGGAAAATAATTCATGCATAGATAATTTGCAAATGCTAATGAGTATGTTGCGTGGTTGGAAAGCAAATCCTCCGATCAATAATGTCCACAACGACCGTCTTTCGCATGTAGCAAAATTATCGATGGTCGCACTGATGAGGGCTCAAAGGCAACATGATGAGGCATTGGAGCTCGCACTTCAGTTGGTCAAGGAAGAACCGATAAGTGTGCGCCCGAGGATTGCAGCATCGTTGTGTTTGATCGATAAAGGTGATTGGCATTCTGCCCGCTCAATAATGACTGAATTGATGGAAAGCGACTCTCAAGACCCAAGAGTGTTAGCATTATCATTCATACTCGGCCAACCGCAAGACGAGGATGAATTAGAAGTAGCACTAGTCAATTCAGATAAAAAGAGAATGAAGAAATTAATCAACGAAGCACCTGTAAATGCGGTGGCTGCACTTTCGGTCAAAGGAGGAATGGATGAAGCGATCAATGCAAATATCCTAATCGCTGGCCATGAAGCGGTAAAACGAGGAATGACTCCAAGATATTCCTTTGGAGTATTGAGCATTATTATGCATTATTTTGTATTATTCCCATCTTGGTTAATAGCGGGAATTTATGTCTCCTCTATTAGAGGGGAGGCACAAGGTGCTGCAGTTGTTGTTGGTCTTATATTATTCCATTTAGGAGCTCGCCGTTTCTCAAAGCAGCAGAGAAGAGTAGTCCGGCATCGCGACCAAAAGGCAATGGTTGCTTATGCAAGAAGAATGAAGAGAAATAAAGTTATTCCGGCTAAGGAAAATTTACCAGTGGGGACACATCTGTTAATTTCTGGAATCCTAGTCACAGTAAACGGGGTTGTTCTAGATGTCGGAATGCCTGGTTGGTTGACTGTTAGGTTACCCAAAGATACAGAAAAAACTGTAAAATCTAAATTAAAAAGACAGGCTGTTCTCATTAGTAAATCCCGCCCTCCAAGATTACAGCCTTTAGGAGAAGGTTGGTGGCTCAAAAGACCGAAAGAAGACGGTGCTGAAATTCCAGCACTGGAGAGGTTAATAGGGCCTGCAGCATATCGGGGAAGGCAACAGTATATTGAGCGAAAGAAGGGTAAGGCAAGTCGTCCAAGAGGAAGGGTTTCAAGTAGCCCCAAAAAGGTAACTAGAGTTGATTTAAATACAAGTCAAATCCCTACCAATACAATTCGTTCAGAACGAAAATCTAATAGAGATCTTTCCAATAGTCCAGTTTCTAGAATTGGGACTTTAACTCCTGAAAGAGGTATTGTTCCACAACGCAAGAACAAAGATAATGATTCAGATGATGATGTTTCATTCCTTTGATTAGAAAAATCCAATTTGGCTTGTAATTTTGAAGCAAGCACATCAATTAATTCAAAGACCGTATGTGGGAACCATACAGCATGTCCGATGGAAGAGGAGCATGGTCTCCCTCAAATTCTACCCTAAGTAAAGCACAAGCAGTGATGGCAGCAGCACAAAGCAGTGGTGAATTATACCGTGATGGTTTCGGCATGATCGCTTCGGAAAACATAGTATCCCCTATGGTTCAAAGGATTGTATCAAGTGACTTACATGGCAGGTATGCAGAAGGACTTCCTGGTAAGAGATACTACCAAGGTTGTGATGATTTTGACACAATTGAATCAATTGGTATTGATTTAGCCAAAAAAGTATTCAATGCACCTTTTGCAAATATCCAATCAACATCGGGGACAGTCTCAAACATTGGTGCGTTCAAGGCACTTGCAAAACCGGGTGACAAAATAACTGCGGTTTCAACTGCCGATGGTGGCCACATTTCTCATGCAAGAATGGGTGCTGTTGGCCTTAGAGATCTAAATTTGTCCACCTATCCTTGGGATGAGGAGAGAATGGAACCGGATGTCGATGGTGCATGCCAATTAATTAGAGAAACACAACCTAAAATCGCACTAATTGGCCAATCAGTTTTTCTTTTTCCCACTCCGTTAACTGAAATTGCTGAAGCTGCCCATGAAGTAGGTGCAACTGTGATGTATGATGGTGCCCATGTATTGGGATTAATCGCTGGAGGTGTATTTCAAGACCCTCTAAAAGAAGGTGCAGATGTAATGACTGGTTCATCACACAAAACATTTCCAGGCCCACAGGGTGGCTTTCTCATATCCTCAAGCGAGGATGAAAAGTTCCACAAAAAATTGAATAATGCAATATTCCCAGGGGTATGTTCCTCATACCACCTTCATCATGTAGCTGGAAAGGTGGTTGCATTGGCAGAATTTGAAGAATATGGTCAAGCATATGCCCAAGATACAGTTGCAAATGCAAAAGCATTCGCAAGTGCGTTAGCATCAGAAGGTTTTGATGTCTTAGCAGAATCTAGGGGGTACACTGCAAGCCATCAAGTTCTAACTAGGCATGGTGAACTAGATTCTGGTGCTGGTGCAAAGGCAGCACGATTGTTAGAGGATGCAGGTATTATCACCAACATGAATATGTTACCTGGAGATACAAAGGCGATGACACCTTCTGGCTTACGGCTTGGCGTACAAGAATTAACCCGTGTCGGTATGGACCAGACTCAAATGGAAGAAGTGGCATCGCTTTATGGGAGAGTATTGTTAAAGGGAGAAGATCCACAAAGTGTCAAGAAAGATGTAAAGCAATTAAAGTCAGAGTTCCAAATAATTCGCTATTGCTTCAATGAGGATGACCTCAATGGATATCCCTTTTGAACATCCCATAGTAACAGTCAAAGAAGATTTTGTTGAGGGACTGTTATGCCCTTAGTCGATGGTGAGGAAGAACCCATTGATTATGAATTGAGCAAAGCACTTGAGAGTACACTCAAGAAAGATGACATTGGGCATATTTTTGATTCATCTGGAAACCATCTCCTATTATGGAAAGCGATTGAATTTGAATCTTGGTGGATACACTTTGAAAAAATTATTGGTATTCCAATGGGGAGAAAACTGGTAAACGCAGCAACGGATGAAGAGGAGTATCATCTTTTGTCCAATAATGAATATAAGGTCGGTGGTTTATTCAAAAACTCACGCCGAAGAAAAAATATTTCTGCGCGATGGTTGCAATATGGCTGGGGAGAATTACAAATAAATAATAATCAAATTATTGCTCCAACCTTAGCTCCATTTTCTGTTGGTGTTGCTTTGGCTGCGATTGAATATTGCAAGCAGAGCAGATTCAAAATTTCGTGGACACAGCCAAATTCGACATTGATAGTTCTAAATTTAATACAAGAATCACGTGACATTTCGCCTTCTAAGCAAGTATCCGAATTTACTTGGACAAAAAACTGTCAAGATAATTATTCCGCACTTTTTGATGTGGGAGAATTCCAAGTCGTACGTAAAAATGGTGGCTGGGATTTAGAAGGAGAGCGAATGGTATTCATTCCAGCCAATATCTTGACAAGATTACTATTCAATACCAAGTCAAGAGCATTGAATATTGGTAATGAATTGTCCCAATCAATAATATTTGTCGGTTTGGATGAAGCGGAAAAGTCAACATTTCTTTGTACAGCACTTTCAATGGTCAATGTAATTGAACAAAGTGAAAGACCCATTTACATCCTATCCGACTCTGAATGGATAAATAAGTGCCAACACTTACTCGGAAGATTTGGTTTTGTGTGTCCAAATGAAGTATCTTCCCTAGAGGGGGACGGTGCAGTTGAATTATTATTTGATCATTCACCAACTCTGCCATTTTCAGTTGGAGCAATTATGGCATTTTGGCAAAGGGCTCATGGCCGAATAGCAAAAGTGACTATTGAATTACAAGAGAAGCAATGTCTTGTCCAGATTAGTTCAAAATTGGAATATAATTAGTATCTTTGGGCGAGATTTTCACTTCAATTATCTTTTTTCCCGAAATTGTTCCGGGAAAAAATTATTTTTGAGTATGTAGAAAAAGTGCTTTAGGGGGGCATTTTTCAATCATCCATAGTTAAGGTCTATAACCGAAACATAAGTCGGCAATCTTGCACGTATGTGCACGGTGTGTCCAATGTCTCTTACTCATAACCAAATGGCCTATGTGGCAATCGTTTCAACACTAATCTTCGGCTCCCTTTTCGTGGGTGTCTCAGGATATTACCAAACCAGCGAATCTATCGGTCAATTCGATAGCGCTGTAGAAGATGATTTATTCGGAAAAGGCTCAACTAGTTCTGAAGCCTTAGATTCCGATGGTGATGGACTTGCAGACTCGCTTGAGGAGACTCAATACGGAACTGACCCATTTGATGAGGATACTGACAAAGATGGTATGAGTGATGGCTGGGAAGTAGAACACGGCCTCAATCCTTTGGATAATGGTGAATCTGAAGATTTGGTAACTGACCCCGGTCAAGCAGAAACTGAAGATGCATCGGAAAAGAATGAAACAGAATCATGGCCAGATCCAAACCAAGGTCCAAATGGAGACCCTGATGGTGATGGCTTGACAAATCAAGCAGAGGCAGACTTAGGAACAGACCCACAAAGGTCAGACAGTGATAACGATGGTCTTGGAGACCGCTGGGAATCACTATACACCACTACAGTTCAAACCCCAGGTGGAACAGTTACTTTGTTTGACCCACTTTCCGGTAACTGGGATTGTTTACTATTAGACCAAGCAATGGAAGATGCACTATCAGAGAGATTTGATGGAGAAAATGGTAACGCAAACTGGGAAGACTTGGCAAATCCTGCTGGAACTCATTCATGTGATATGGTACTTGACACTGATGATGATGGATTAGCCAATTTTGAGGAAGAGCAATTTGGAACAAATCCAACAGCACGAGATTCCGATTTTGATTTGATTGATGATATCGTAGAAGTATCTAACACTTCAGTTTCATTATTTATCGGAACTGGTGAGGATTGCAACATTCCACTACTGGACCCAATAGTTAGAGCAGCACCCTTCATGGCAATGGAACGAACTTGGTTCTTACAGGACATGGATAATGATGGATTAAACAATGGTCCATCGGATTGGGATACAGATGGAGATGGAATGCCTGATGGATTTGAATATTGTTATTCACATCAAAACGAGCACCCCCAACACAATGACTTAGAAACTCTAGACCCAGCTAACGCATCTGATGGATACGGTGATTGGGACGATTGCATTGATTTTCGGCTCAACCAATTTCACCTCTCCTTGGAGAATTGACACCGACCTTGACGGAATGCCGGATGGTTGGGAATCATCAAATGGATTACACCCTAGAGATGGGTCAAATGGTGATCTTGACCCTGACCACGATGGTTGGGACGCAGATGGCGATGGAGCCGTTCGCTATGAAACACTAGAATTAACAGCAATTGTTATTGGAATAGATGTAGAAAAGGACCAATGGGTCGTTGCAAACCAAACGGTTGCCCGTGCCCAGATTACACTCGGAGGAGGAAATAAGCAAACAATTCCTCTAACAGCACCTGTTGATGGATATGTTTATGAAATCCATGTTGTTCTAGGACAAACTATTGAATCAAGGCTTACAATATGGCTTGAAATTGTTGAACCTGAAGAACAATTCACAAACGTGATGGAATATAATGCAAGAGATAGAGATGGAGATGGAATAATTGATGGTCGCTCTACCAATCCTCTTAATCCTGACACCGATGGTGATGGTCTTATTGATGGAATTGAAGTCATGGGTTGGGAAATACTTGTTGTAAATAGAGGTGTCCAAAGAACGTGGGTTACTTCTGACCCTGGTTTGTATGATACAGATGCAGATGGATTGAGTGACTACGATGAATTCGCAAATATCTGTAACCAAGGTTCAAACGCTTCTAACCCAGATACTGATGGTGATGGTTTGGCATGGGAGGGTGAAGCATATTTCACAAGTCCTTGTATGTTTGATACCGATAATGACGGTCTTGAAGACGGAGAGGAGGTAATTGCAGGTGCAGATAATTTCTTGACACACGCAAATAATTCCGATACCGACAATGATGGATTAATCGATGGACATGAGGTGTTATTTGTCCCTAGACCTTTCCAAAATCCAACTAATCCATTAATCAATGATACGGATTCAGATGGAATGCTTGACGGTTGGGAAATGCAAGTAATGTCAACAGAAGAGAATACAAACTCACACTCATTATGGGTTACGACTTCTTCTTGGCAAAGGCCGAGTTGTACACCATCTCAAAATGATGATTGCTCAATGCCACCTGGTGGATACATGTGGCAAAATTGGCTCGGTGGTTTCGTCCAGACTGCTAAGTATGAAGTATCAGAAATGAATTTAACTGGATTCACAATGCCCTCAAACTCGTTGTGCGATGGTTGTTCTGGAAGATGGGCACTTGATCCATCATTGGATTCAATGAAGGATGATACTTTTGACATTGATAATGATACCCTCCCTAATGGTGCTGAAGCGCCGGATAGATGGAATACTAACCCAGTAGATGATGATACTGATGGAGATGGTCTCCCCGATGGTTGGGAAGTTCATTTCTCCGAAGTCGCTCTAGAACTGGGCTTGACCGATAATTCGACAACTAGCGTATATGGTGCTCGTGGTGTGATGGACCCATCTATGCCAGATAGTGACTTAGACGGAATATGGGATGGAGAAGAGGACCCTGACCATGATGGTTTGAACCGTTCTGGACTGATAAAGAAATATTGCCCAGGATATAATGATACTACAAATTCCGATTGTCATATTGACCCTGATACTCCAGATGGTAAGAAGTTCTATGATAACTTGGAGAATTATACTAATCTTGAAGAAATGCAAAACAACACCAACCCTGTATCAAATGATACGGATGGCGATGAATGGAATGATGGACCTGAAGTCTTCTACCAAGATCACGATGATGATGGTATGGCAACAGGCTGGGAACACCACTTCAAATTTGACCCTGAAGATGCTGCCGATAGAATGGTAGACACTGATGGTGATGGTCACGTTAACTTCTGTGAATACAAGTGGGATACAAATCCAAGAAACCCTCTTTCATATCCGGGACAGGGTGAACTGTGTGACCCATTCAGTGAATGATAATTATTCTTAATAATAATCATATCACACTAAACTTGATGTCGTATAGCATTGCATCTGTACTCATGGGAGTAAATAGGTCAATTGCAGTTTGCTTAGCCTGCCTTCTATTTTGCACATTGCCTCTTGCAGTATCCGTATCAGCTCATCATTTAGATGAGGAAAATTATAACTTATCCATTTTTCAAGATGATGGAACTATTTTTTCCGAAAATATCTCATTAAATGGCACAACAACTCTGCCTCCAAGTGAAGCTACATGGGAATTGTGGAATGTTGGTGATGGCTTTTCAAATTGGAATATGGAAGCATCAGGCTCACATTTCAGC
>LWDU01001283.1_pt1 | contig 13882 bp, 13 predicted proteins | sample 727161 | NCBI WGS metagenome assembly LWDU01 (sample SAMN04566230, study PRJNA314399) | hydrothermal vent metagenome | isolation source: deep sea hydrothermal plume seawater | place: Mexico: Gulf of California, Guaymas Basin | collected 2004-07-11 | reverse complement strand
CCACCAAGAACTTGCCCTGCGCGCCCCCGTTGTGTGACCATTAGCATGTTGTCATATTCTAGGTCATAATGCAAAATGTCAGCCACTTGCTGCCCAATATCATTGATTTCGACAAGAATAAATGCTTCATTATATTTCAGGGCAGCATTATGGATAACTGTGGGATAGGTTAATGGGGGAATTGTCGCATTGCGATACTTGGCTACCTGTTTATATGGAAATTCTGACGAATCAATGATCGAAAACGCAGAATAGTCCAATCCCTCACCGTGTGATACATCGACAACTAATGTATAGACATGCCCTTCTTGGGGTTCTTCGTAGATGTCCATGTCTCCTAAAACTAGAGCCGGGTCTTTGAATGGCATATTCTTTAGCTTCGTTGCATTAATCAGAGTATTAATTGAGCCGACAAAATCACATTCAAATTCTTGAGCAAACTGTTCCTTGCTCGTATTCTTGATTGTTTCTTCTTTCCACTGTTCATCTCGCCCCGGAACTTCACTCCAATGAACCTCGACAGGTTTGTATAGATTCTTTTTTTCTTGTGCATCCGACCACAATTTATAGAAGTGGTTCATTCCGCAAGGGGTACTGACGATAATGACTTTTGTAGTTTTACCGGAAGAAATTGTAGGATAGACTGAACTAAAGAATTCGTCTGCAATATTTTTAGGAACAAACGCAAATTCGTCCAACAGAATCATGTTGTATGTTCCACCCCGAACTGCACTAGAAGAAGTCGATGCTGCAACAATTTTTGACCCATTCTCTAGTTGCATGTCCCCACGATTCCATACCTTGATTCCTTGCTGTAGAAATGGGGGAAGATTCTCATAGGCTAGTTGCAATCTGCCTAGAATGTCCCGTGCGAGCGACCCCTTGTTTGCAAGGATGGCAATGTTGACATCTTCGTTGAATAGAATATAGTGTAGAAAATAAGAAACGACAGTCGTGGTCTTGCCCGACTGTCTCGGAAGTTTGGCAATGGCAAAGCGATTGTTATGAATCGTGTTTATAATTTTCTCTTGAAAGTCATACATGGTAAAGGGAACAAGCCCTTCATCTACATTGACAATTTTTACATAGTTGAGAATAAAATAAACAGGATCTTTAGAACACTTGATGTATTCTGAAATCTGATTTTTTGTGAACTCTTCGTGTGTTCCGGCCTTCTTGAGAAGGGGATTCCCAAGATAGCCTGATTGTTGAGTAGCCATGAGAGATTACTCCTTACTGTCACCAATATTTAGGTCTAGCTTACCTTTTAGTAACTTCTGGAGGTCATGCGTACTCCCAACAAACAGCGCATTGGTGACATTCTTGGGGCCAGAATCAGCTTTTTTCAAGCCCTTGATGTCTTTTTGCAAGTCGATAAGCTGACGATTGACATCGGCCACATTCTTGATAATTTGCCCGACAACCTCATAGGCTCTAGGATGCTCGCTTTCTTTGGCTAGTTCAAGAATGCCGTCGAGAGCTTCGGACCCCTTTTCGATAATTGCCTTTAGATTGTCTCGGGTGTATTCGTAATCGGTGTCAAGGTCTTTTGCAATTTCAATTTCACTAGTAGGAAGAAGTTCTGCGGGCAGAACTTCCACAAGTTTTTCATCACTATTCATAATTATTCATCTCCATCATTATCTCTTTCATCTACTCCTGTCTTCAAGTTTCGTCTGGTTCCCGCCAATGATGTATTAGACGGGAAGAATGTCTGAGTTTGAATGATACCAAAATCTTCACCTGCATCAATTTCGCCCAAGACATCGCTTAAAGTGGAGTCGAGCGGATAGCCAGCACCCGACCCATTACTTGTCGGGTCGCCAGCACCAGTTAATCCTGGTTGAGTATAGATTCTTGTTGCAGTAGGAATTCCAAGAAGTTGGTCAGTAGATATAGAACTAGACCGGTCTGCCAAATATTGTATTTCATAGGACCATGTGGCTTTAGGATCATCTTCAAATGGAACACTGATTGTTGCTATTTGTGTTGAGCCGTCGTAAGAAGTAATTGTTCGTGTAGTACCAGCAATACCAGTTATTTCTCCCGGACCTTCTGCTGTTATTGTAATTTTTCCACTATCATATGTATTACTGACCCTGCTCGCCGTGTTAGCCTGCAAATAAATTTCCGAAGTTGTGGCTGAGTTTATTGCAAGATTTCCTGAATGGTATACAGTTCGCGAATCTGTCGAGGGAATAAAGAAGTCAACGTATGCTTTTTTAATAACTTTAGATTCACGAACTGGTCCAAACAAAAGCCCCTTCATTGTAAAATCCAAAGTCCAAGTCACAACTCTTCGTGATTCAAAATCTCCTTCATAGGTGTCTTCTCGACTGACGCTATTCAATATAATTGGGCAGTCAATGTCAATGTTTAAATCGGTTGCGTCATTAATTGTAACAGTAAACTCTGGCGTAAAGAAAGGAAGAATCTGCTCAATAATATTTGATGCGTCGGCTGCATTGCGAGAATAAACAAACAACGAAAACTGAAAATCATAAGGAACAGGGGCGAACATGTTTTTCAATTTGTCTTGTTGGTCAATACCAGCTACACTTACATGTCGATTCATTGTGTTCATTTTACGCTCAGGAGCATATGTGGCTGTCACCAACTCATAACTAATTCTAGGTAAAGAAATGGCAATTTGCTGCGTAATTCTGGGATCCGTCAGCCTTGCGTGCCACTTCTCTTTGGGAGCATAGGACAATGGAACAGAAATCCATTGGGTATCTGCATCTTTTTCGATACGCTGGAGCTTAATATTATTGAACATGGTCCCAAATGCGACCACGAACTTTCTAATCATATCATGTGTAAATGGTGTGCCTAGCATTATCCAAAGTCTCCAAAGGGTGATGTCTCGCTCAGGTCAAGAATTGATGCAGCCTCTTCTTCTATTTTAAAATTATCGGCTGTGGTACCAGAAGGCATAGTATTTCCTGTGGTGACATAAGACGAAACACCATTGGCAAATGCAGCATCAATAAGATCGACGCCTGTTGCAAAGGTTTCATTGCTATAGGTAAATGTCTCGCATCGTAAGTCATATGTTTGTAGGGCGCCAGTCTGATAAAAAATAGCCTCGTGTTCTACAAATTGAACTTCAAAGAACATGCCTGCTGCCCCAGGATATTTGGGATCAGGGCGAACGAAGTCCATGAAGATTAGGTCACCTTCACGAGGGCGAGTGAGCCCCATTGCAGCCAACCCAGGGTTTCCGACTAACAGCTCCTCGAATCGTCGAATTGCTACAGTCAATGTGGTCTGGTCGCGAATTTCTAACCCAAAACGACCTAGCAGGTCACCTTCACCTTCAAACCCCTCGACATTCTTGATGTACATTTCAATTACATGGGCTTCCTCGAATGATTTTCTTGGATCTTCACCATAGATTTGGTCAAAACTACCACTCTGTTTACGAGGAATATAATAGAAATCTCGACCATAGAACTTAATAGACTCTATGATTAAATCTTCCACCAATCTTTGTTCTGGCGAATTGTCAAAATTGTTTATGTATAAATTCGTGGGCATATTTAATTCCCGGCTACGCCATCATGAAATCGACAGGAAGCTCATATTTGATTGACATTTCTTCTCTAAGTTTGTCAATGTCTGTTCTGGCCTCTTCTAGAATTGCACGACCGTTGAGCGTAACACCACCGACCATTTGAACTCCCTCAAATTTAGATAAATTAAGCCCCCATTGTTCTTTGAATAGCGCAGTCACATATTGTTTTAAGAACATGTCATTATAGACATCCAGATATACTTCTGGATCAATAACCTTAAATGCTTCGATGATAATAAATTCACCAACTACGGCATCCACACCCCATTGCCAATCTAGATAAAGTTTATTTCCGTGTCTGTTATGTCGAACAGGAATTTGACCCATCAACAATTCTTGAATCATAGATAAATTTTGCATTCGCATTTGATAACTGAACAGGTCATATCCACCAAGATATGTTCCAAAGGTTGTCAGGTCGCTAAGACGCATCTGATAACGAATATCCCACATTCCAATAGAAGTACCTGTCACAGGAAAAATCTTTGTAATTCCAATATAAACATTATTTCCTGTTGGGCTAGTAAATCCAGAAGAAGGCACTGAAATATATTTATTATCAATGTCGACCTGTGTCATCTCATATTTTTCATAGACTTTCTCTGACCCATCAAAATGATACTCTTGATAGAATTGGAGAGCCTCGTCAATTCGGTCTTCCATTTGGTCATCATCTACATTGATTTCGATGACTGGTTTTCCTAATTTTCGTAGACACCATTCTTTTAAATCTGTTCTGCTAACTGGTATTGACATGGTTTAATTCCAATCCCATTTGGTCGTTTGTGGTGCAATAGTAATGATGCCTTCACAAACTCTATAGATGTTATTATCCTCGGTACCATCACTATATCCAGTAACAGTAGGGCCCCCAACCATTTCGACATCATACAAATATCGCCCGCCAGTTATGGCTCCGGTGATAGAATTATTCATTGATAGCGTAATGACTCCTCCTGTATTTCCACTCCCTGTGGGATGAATATCTACAGAAAGATTTGCTGTTTGGGTAATCGAGGTGTAAGATTTTCGTATCTGCCCAGCACCATTGGCAAACTGATATAGATTGGCTGTAAAGGTGCCTGTCGAATTACTCGTATAGGCAATGACATTGATCGACCAACTACTCCCTTGATCTACGATTAAGTTTTTCTGCTGGGCCATTTGATATCCTTATTATAGTATATCTTCTATTTATATGTAAATAGAAACCTATTTAAAAATGACTTCATCATCAACATTATTATCAAACGAGCCGTCTTTTGATGTGAATAGTTTGTGATAGATCTGCCAGATCGCCCTCGACATCGAAGTCAATGCTCATGAAAGCCAGCATGTCTATAGTGGGCTGATCGGCAACAAATGCTTCGCGCAACCCAACAATTTCTTCAGACTGGAAGTTGGGCAGGAAGTGTTGATCTGTGAAGTCGAGCGTCCGACCATCTTCAAGCATGAACTGTGTGGTCAGAATGTGCGTATAGATTGCGCTCAATCCAAAAAGACCATATCCAGGCGTCGTTTGAGCGCCAACGGAGTTGTCTGTGATGATTCCAGGCAGAATCATTCCGCCACATACAATACCAGTCGCCCGACACATTCATTGGTTACAGAATCGCGAACGCAAAAGAAGTAGTCATGCTTGGATGGATCGGGATCATGCTCGCGATGTAATGGTCGAGTTTCCTGCCATTCCGCAAAGTCCAAGCCAGGATTGGCATCCAGGGCAATGTAGAAGGCAGCCATGTCGATCTCCATCTGTTCATTGTTAGGGCGGCAAACAATATCGTTCAGACCAACCCCGAGGCGGTTAAATATACTGCCCATCTCTTGACACCATGCATTAAAGGCATTGGATGTCATGACTGAACTGTCAGATCGTTGGTCTGTAAATATCAAGTTATTCGTCGCAATCAAAGCGGTGAATGGTTCGATGATTGGTAAGGGGTTGACGTGTGGCATGTTATTATCCTCCTACTCTTATGCTGGTTATACGGCTGAGCGATATTTGACGGTGAGCGACGGTTTGAGATGTGCCCCTCCAGGGTAATCTTGCTGGAATAGACCCTGATAGTGATTGCCTGGACCAGCCCAATTTCCATAGAGTTGGACGAGGACCGGGATCGAACCCGTAACAGTGTGACCTCTCAGGCTTTCTTGGTTGTCGATATAGTTCTGGAGCTGATCGACCAAACCCGTGACATCCGTTACCGCAGTTATTCCGTCGCCAAAAGAATACTCGGCATAGGCAGTTGTTACCATCGAAGTTGAAACTGATTCAAAGGCGGGTCCAGCAGATGCGGTCGTGTTGGCGGCGAACACTTCCGAGTGCCGAGTTGCTGCTAGATATATGCCATCGAAACTCTGACCGAGCGGAACATCATTCACCCAACTTGTCCACTCCAAGACGCCTGTTGAATCTTCCCAACCACCCCCCGAAGGACCGGGCAGAACAAACCCGCCAGTTATATCTAGGTCGTCTGTCCCGGCAGTCACGCCGGTTGAATTGTATTTTATTTTCACGCCTGTAATGGTTGCACCGGCAGGGACATCGACCTCGTACCGAGTGAAGATCACATGGTCAACCTCATTGGCTGCCTTTGTTCCGTAACGGCCCAGTATATATGTTTGTCCGGTTGAAAATGTAGATGTTATAGTCTTGCCGACATATGCATCGGGGTTGTGCGTACTATCGACGGCAGGCAATGGGGAATAGGTTGTTTCGGTTGTTTCATACTCGACAAGAGGATCACTAGAAACAGCACGAAACTGTGTAATTTTATTTGAGAGCCCAAGTCTCATCGTTGGGACCCCCTAATATAAACCAATCAATCCAGTGGCTGTTGTGTTGCTTGTGTCGTCGGTAGTAGATTCCCCTTGGTTGTTAGCCCAAATGGCCTGGACACGAATGGGGAGAATCGTGCCAGCAGGGACTCCTTGAAAAAGGACATTAGCCCCAAAAGCATCAGGGACACCTACAGTAGGATTATAACTATTGGCCATACGGCAATAGACATTTCCTGATACTCCAACATAAAGCCCGCGTGTCGTAGAGGCGCCTGAAATAGTATCTGCATCCAGAACACCAACCGAAACCGTAGTGTGGGCCCCGCCTGTGTGCATATCTGGAATTTCAAATGCAAACTCAGCCGGACTGTCTACATCGGATATTGAAGTTCTATACTTGTCGGCCATGGTATTTAAATCCTTTTAGTGTTACTACTACTACTAGAACTATTTATCCTGTATTTATCCATAGTATCAGGAAAGAGAAGATAGCTATTCATGCTATATTTAGGGCCGCTGATTGGTGGGGCTCCACGGTGCATATGGGTCCAGGCTGTCGGAAAACGTCCAGCCGAGCGCGGGAATCGTAAACGGCTCGAGGATCGGGAATCGTTTTTCGTGAGACACCTAGAACCCAATCGCCAGCCACTCGACAGGGATGCTGCTTGTGCTCATCTTAAACGTGCATCCGGTTTTCGATTTAGTGTGTAATGAAACCTCTCGACTCGTGGTGGTGACAGGAAGTCCACTAATGGAGTAAGAACTCGCCGACGTAAAAGGCACAGGAAACGTAACCGTGGCTAGAGTCCCCGTGTGGGTAATAACGCCGTGCTGTATGATAAGGCCACCTGGTAGTTTCCACTCCGTCCCCGGGGACGGAGTGGTGACCGTAGTTTTAACGAACGCATCATTGAGCCGCAGAGGCGAAATCGCGAGCGCAGCGGACGACAGCGCCCCGGCTTCGGCAGCGTTCGCCAGCTCGACGAGACCCTTTCCGTCCTCGCTGGCGTCGGAAATGGCGGCGGAAAGTGATATCCAATCTGTGGCAGTGCTAGTAGAAGAGAGAATTTGGCCAGCTGTGCCAGCCTCACCATCTTTATCTTTAAGGACTCCATCAATTTGCAAATCATGTACATGGGTAAGTTTGCCGTCAGTATTTACGATAAGGTTATCTTGAAGGGTTGTGATTCCTGAGGCTCGGAATGTTCCAGCAACATCTAATTTATGAGTAGGAGCTATTCCTATACCAAGATTGCCTGCATTGCTGAGGGTCATTCGGTCCGCAATGCTTCCGCCTATCCGAGTCCTAAATCCGATGTCTCCGAGGGGTCGGTCATTAACGATATAAAAAGTGCCATTAGTATGCGACTGGACATAAGCACCGCTAATGACGCCGCCGGGAGTGTCGGGGTCTTCATTCTGCCAGGATATGTATGGGCTATTAAACGTGGCACTAGCCCTCTTCAGGACTAACCTCATATCATGAGGATTGTTGCCTCTTTGTATTACCAGCGTCCCGTCGTTGTTGAGATACATGCTGGCTGTACTTCTAACTTTAAACGCTATATAAGAGTTCACCAGTGTAGTACCATCATCTTTAAACTCTATGTTTCCTGCGTTGGCTTCCAGTTCGAGGTTGCCTTCATGTCCTCCTCTGACCAGATGGTAAAGATTATTGGGGTCTGAATTAGTATCCGTAAGTTTGATGATGGGTAATGTTGAATTTACTTCAAGGGTGCCTGTAAGCGTTGTGTCGCCTGAGGCTCGGAATGTTCCAGCAACATCTAATTTATGAGTAGGAGCTATTCCTATACCAACATCACCACCGCCTGATTGCTCTCGATGCCTAATCGAACATATTCATTGGCGCCGGCTCCTTCTTCTATAAGAAGTTGGGGATTCGTCCCGTCCGTGGCGCCGAAAATATGAAGCGGCTGGATAGGTACATGCGAGCCTATACCGACCTTTCCATCGGGTAGTATAGACATTTTCGTGCTGTTGTTGACGAGCAGGTTCAACGGGTGATTTGAGCCCGAACCGATTTGAGCATGGGTGGATGATGATATTCCCATTACAGTCACAACCGATGTCTGGGATTGTAAGATTGTAATTGTCGGAGAAGCGGTCCCTTCTACTAAAATACCATCTTCGAAGGCAAGCGTTTTAATATGGAGTTTCTTCGTCGGCGATACTTCATTAATACCAACATTACCATCAATTTGCAAATCGTGTACATGGGTAAGTTTGCCGTCAGTATTTACGGTAAGAGCGCCTGTAAGCGTTGTGTCGCCTGAGGCTCGGAATGTTCCAGCAACATCTAATTTATGAGTAGGAGCTATTCCTATACCAACATCACCACCGNNNNCCTGATTGCTCTCGATGCCTAATCGAACATATTCATTGGCGCCGGCTCCTTCTTCTATAAGAAGTTGGGGATTCGTCCCGTCCGTGGCGCCTGTAATATGAAGCAACTGAGCCGGCGATACTTCATTAATACCAACATTACCATCATCCTGGATGTGCATTCGTTGTACAAGAGTGTTGGTGTTGTCTTTCGTGGTCCAGAATCTCAAAGCGCCTGGCGTATCAGTTGAGTTCCAAACGGCGGCGGCCGTTGCACTAATTTTTGCTCCCACTCCATGCTGATTGTTATCATTTCCTCTAAACTCAATGTGACCAAGACCTTGGTTGTTCTGGATTGATGCATCCGTATTCTCCAATATTATTTTAGGACCTTCTGTCCCCCCCGTGCCAGTATCATCCTTTGATATATGAAGTAGGGATGCTGGGCTTGGCTCACCTATGCCAAGATTGCCTACATTGTCAATAGTCATTCTAACCGAGCCAGTGGGGAAGGATCCACCCGTCACCGCGCCCATATTATAAAACCTTAATTTGTTCCCCGAGCCTGAATCAAATGTAATAGCAGCAGCTTGGGCATTATCGAGCCTTGCCGGGGCAGTTCCATCCCTAAATATTATACCTGATTCTGTTTCAGTGGAGTGATTGGATATGTATACATTAGCCGAGGTGCCGAAAACTTCCAGTATCCCAGATGGAGAACTAATTCCAATGCCAATTTTTGAACCACTCTCGTATATAATAGAATCGCCAAGTGTTCCACCTGTGTCTGTCCATTTAGTCAGCCTGTTATCAGCACCATCACCAGTTACCACACCGGGAATGGCCGAAGGTGCTAGCCAAGCTATGGCGGCGCCGGGGCCGCCAGAAGTGAGAATTTGACCATCAACACCGGCATTGGATCCAGCTTTAAGGAGGTTATTAACTCGCAAATCATGTAGAGTTGTAGTGGGGGTGTTGTCGGTTACGGTAAGGGCGCCTTTAAGGATTGTAGCTCCAGATACAGTAAGCCCACCAGGGTCAATGGTTGCGGCTCCTGTGGTCTTGAAGGTTCCATGTACTTTTAACTTGTATGTTGCCTCTGTGCCTCCTCCGATTGCTACCAGGGTCGAGGCCTCATCTTCGTATATAATAGAATCGCCAAGTGTTCCACCTGTGTCTGTCCATTTAGTCAGCCTGTTATCAGTACCAGTACCAGTTACCACACCGGGAATGGCCGAAGGTGCTAGCCAATCTGTACCCAACACGCCGCCAAGAGAAGTGAGAATATTACCAATAGAGCCAGCGTCGGCGCTGGTATCTTTAAGGAATCCAGTAAGTGTCAAATCATCTAGAGTTGTAAGTTTGCCCGCGGATACGGTAAGGTCATCTCTAAGCGTTGTGGTTCCAGTTACATCAAGGTTACTACCAACATATAATTTCAATGCGATGCCAACACCACCGAGGATCTGCACGGCTCCCGAACCAGTAGCTCCAGATGCGTCGGCGGTGCTTTTGATGTAAAGTGCAACACCCCCGGCCATCGACGATGATATACCACCCGTGGTCGTGATGGACCCGACGGCATCACCGGCTACTGTTCCATCGGTTACGGTAAGTATATTCCCAAGGGCTGTGGTCGAAGTTACGTCAAGGAGACCACCAACATGGAGATTATCACCAATACCAACACCACCAACTACTCGTAAGGCTCCACTAGTCGTGCTGGTTGCGGATTTTGTATCGGTAATGACTACATTTCCAGATCCGACGACGGCGTTAACCATATCAACGGTGATGCCACCTTGCACATGTAACGTATTTTGAGGAATGTCTATATTGATACCGACTCGGCCAAAGGTTCCATTAAAAAATGCAACTCTTTTGTTGGCACCGGTGCCGAAAGCGTTCGGCCCTACAGTAAAATCACTGCCGGCCTCGATGACTTTAAGATCACCGCCGGCGTGTTGAAGATGTAAGGTAACAGCGGCGCCGACGTTCCTCGCCTGAATAACATGATGAGATAACATCATATTTTCAGCACCCACATCACCTAACACAAGATGGCCGTCATCATCGTTAAGGTACGTGGTCGACGCTACAACCGAGGCACCTCCATCTACATGCAAAGCAACTTCCGGAGCGATTGTTCCAATGCCAAGGCGGCCGGCTCGGGTAAAGGTGAATCTGTCTGTTTCTGTTCCGCTAATAAATTGTCTAATATCTAATTTAGCACCTTCATCATCATAACCAATTACCATTCCATCAGTAGAATTTTCAAGAAAACGAACCGCTGAATTGCCGGTGCCTTGCAAATTTAAATTAGCCGTACCACCGGGGAAGGTGCTAACAACATTTATACTAGCAGAAATGTCGGACTGAAAAATACTTATATCACCTGTCGGGGCCGCAAGCTCGCCGACATCCAGATAATTGCCAATGGCCAGTCCACCATCATTGATAATGAAAAGGTGACCAGTATCTCCTTGAAGAATAGCCCCGCCAGGGAGCCCATCAATTGTACCACCAATACGATCAATTTCACTAAGACTCGTAGGTGGAAGCCCATTGACAATTTTAATCAACACATTGGTCTTATTTGCAAATTGATTAAATGTATCGCTCATAACAACATTGGCGACTTGGAAAGTATTAACTGGCATCCGTATTGTCTTCCTTAGTTCCTGATATAATCTGCTTTAGCAAATTTTTTATTTCATCCATCTCTTCTTTAAGAATATCCATCTCTTCTTTAACTGTATTTATACTCTCTATCTTAGATTGATTTTCTTTTATCTTCTGGGCTCGAATACGATATTCTTGAAGTGCCTTATTGTCTGACGAAATAATTGCCTTAGAATATGTATCTCTGACTAATCCCGCTTTATCGGTTGGCACATACTGATTTTCGTCATCATTGTTAGTAATTTCTCTACTCATATGTATTACTACTCGACTGCAATTGCTCTAAGATCCTTAACAACAGGAACAACTAGCGCATCGTTGCTCTGCATGACAATCTTTATGGCAAATTCATTGAATGTGTTGAATCGTTCTCCTGATGGTTGGTTGGCGCTATCATATGCAACTCCATCTAGTTTTGCCTCATAGGAGAGGGGGAACTCATCATCGGCGCCGCCTCCCATGAATCTAATTTCTCGGTAATAATCTTCGCTTGGGGATATTTCATCAACAAAGGGTTGCATTCGTTTCGCCAATACCCAATTCTTTTGGTCAAACGATTCAATGTCAGCCTTATTTCTTACCTTTGTATACACCCAAATTATTGTTCCTAACATCTGAGCAGCAGTCAAATAAATCTTGATGTCCTTTGCTTCTGCTCCAGGAGACATAACAATTCGTTTCGTCATGTATCGTGCAAGGAAATTGCCTGGGCCTTGAGGAGTATCTTCGCCGACATATTTGATTATGGCACCTGTGCCACGGCCATCACCAGTATCATTGGGATCAGTAATCGAAATTGTCGGAGCATGAAGATATGTATTTCCAGAATTGTTCAAATGAACACCAACTATAGAACCCATACTATTAACAACTGGATATCCTGTTGCTCCAACTCCAATATTACCTGCTTCGGTTGTAATTTTAATCTTATCTGCGAGCGCGGCTGTCGTCGGGCCCCACCCAATATAACCTTCGCCGGCATTCTCGATATAGAATCCTCCACCCAAAGTATTACCACTAGAATAAGAATCGGTAGTGATATAATTAGCGGGCCAAGTATTCGCAGACAACTCACCATCGTTAATCAGATTCTTAATCATCGTCAAAGACATTCTCTCAAGGTTAATCATTGGAGAAATGTCCTCATTATCAGATGAAATTGATCCTTTGAGAACAAAAGAACCAGTCTTATCTTTAATAAGATCAAGGCTAGTATCTGGAACAACATCTCGGTGTAGGTTTATAGGAGTAAATCCTGTGGACAATGATATTGCAGCAATATTAAGAGCAGTTGAATCGCCTTCTTGTGCAGCAGCATAAGAAAATCCAGTAAAACCAGACGGATAATCAAGTTGTGTTGTATCGACACGGAATCTATGATATGTGAAATTCTTATCCCAAACTTTAAATCCATACGGGTTTGAAGTTGGGCCACTTAATGCATGGTCAGAACCTGAGGCGTTCACCCAGTTTGTATGGGCCAATGCATTCTGAACTCTTGTATATGACGGAACATAATGTGACATTGCATTGGCTGATCGGAAAATTGCACTTCCTACTACAGAAGTATCAAACTTACACTTATGGATTCGGAACATCAAGTCCTGGTTGACTTCTGGCTGCCAAGTAGAACCATTCTGTGACTTAAACAGGGCTCCTAAATGAGGCTGACTGTCGATAGTCACGGCAGGAATTCCAGTTTTGCCACCCGTTCCTACTTCGTCACTACCAACCTTTGCAGTCCATACTTCATAAGATGTATCTGCACACAGGATCACGATTGCATATTCAGTTCCGCCAGTCAAATGAACTGGGCGCGTAAATTTGAAATTCGTATATTTCGCTGCATCGGCCGAGTCTGGCAGGTCGCCTAATTTCCCAGAAGAAACATTTATTTCAGATGGATATTTAATGACAGAAGATATTATGTCGCCGCCACTAGGCATACCTCCAATGGTTGGTCTAATTTGTACTTCTACAGGAATGCCCTCACCAGAAGCTAGTCCGGAGGTGTCTGGCTTTGTCTTGAACCATATATCGACACTATCAATAAAAAGTCCTTCTGGATACTTATGAGGATCAATTAATATTGTTTGGGCCAATGGGTCGGCCCAACATATTGTTCCAATTTCTACTCGCTCAGTTGATGAAGTAGTTTCGACACGGCTCGTAAGGTTCTGGTCTGGGACTATTGATTTTGGAGTCTTTACTAGACCATAGGAATCCTGATAATGCTTTTGTCGTGTTTCAATTAATCCAGAGGCTCTAAATGAGCCAATACCAAATGATTGAGTGCTGTTGTTATCTAATGAATCGCGTATAGAGAATGATTTATTACCTGTCGGAAAACGAGTGCCATCATTTGTTCGTTCATCTGCAACGGCAGAACCATGTTCCCAAACACCCAACACCGTTGAATTATCTTCGGTTCCATCTCCTTCTCGCCTAGAAGATACAAGTCTATTCGCCCAATTATAATTAGGAACATGGAAAACA
>LWDU01042903.1_pt1 | contig 13888 bp, 11 predicted proteins | sample 727161 | NCBI WGS metagenome assembly LWDU01 (sample SAMN04566230, study PRJNA314399) | hydrothermal vent metagenome | isolation source: deep sea hydrothermal plume seawater | place: Mexico: Gulf of California, Guaymas Basin | collected 2004-07-11 | reverse complement strand
TCCACGAATCGCGAAAATATCTTTTACTGGTGAAAGTGAGACTGGAAAAAAAGTGATGACTGATGCATCCGGCTCACTGAAAGAAGTGACCTTGGAGCTTGGAGGTAAGTCACCATTATTAATTTTTAATGACGCCGATTTAGATAATGCTATTTCTGGCGCGTTATTGGCTAATTTTTATACTCAGGGAGAGGTTTGTACAAACGGAACAAGAGTGTTTGTGCAGGAAGGTATTTATGATCAATTTATAGAAAAAATTTGTGAATGTAGTAGCAAGATTAAGCTTGGTGACCCGATGAATTTAGAAACCCAGATGGGTGCATTGATTAGTGCTGAACATCTTAAGCAAAATCATCAGGGGCACGCCTAGTGTGTGGAGGTAACCGTCACAATTCAATTGAAACTCGAAACGGATTCTTTGTGGAGCCAACTATATTTGCTGATTGTGAAGATGATTCACCTAATGTGACTGATGAGATTTTTGGGCCGGTAATGTCTATTTTGCATTTTAAAAATGAAAAGGAAGTTATCGATAGAGCAAATGATACGAAGTTCGGTTTAGCTGCAGGAATTTTTACTAAAGATATTAGTCGTGCGCATCGCGTTATTAATCAGTTGCAGGCCGGTATTTGTTGGATTAATAGTTGGGGTGACTCGCCTGCAGAGATGCCGGTAGGTGGCTACAAGGAGTCTGGAATAGGGCGTGAAAACGGACCCGAAACTCTAAAAAGTTATACTCAAGTTAAGAGTATTTTTGTTCGTCTAGATGATTTAGAGAATCCATATTAATTGGAATTATTGAAATGACTAAACAATTTGACTACATTATTGTTGGTGCTGGTTCAGCAGGCTGTGTTTTAGGCAATCGATTGACAGAATCTGGAGAAAATGAAGTTCTGCTTCTAGAAACAGGTGGTAGTGACAAGAATATACTTATCCAAATGCCGACAGCCTTATCTTATCCAATGAACACTGAAAAGTTTTGTTGGCAGTTTTATTCTGAACCAGAACCTTATCTTGATAATCGCAAAATGCATTGCCCTAGAGGAAAGGTAATGGGTGGTTCTTCTTCAATAAATGGAATGGTGTATGTTCGTGGTCATGCACGTGATTATGATCAATGGGAAGAGCAAGGAGTAGTGGGTTGGTCTTACAAAGATTGTTTGCCTTACTTTAAGTGTTCCGAGAGTTGGCAGGGCGGTGAAGACGATTATCGTGGCGGAAGAGGTCCTGTAGCAACCTGTGGTGGTAACAATATGAAATTAAATCCACTCTACCAAGCTTTTATAGAGGCAGGTTATGAAGCGGGTTACCCAAAAACTGATGACTATAACGGTGAACAACAAGAAGGTTTTGGCGCTATGCATATGACAGTTAATCAAGGGATTCGTGCATCAGCCTCTAATGCCTACATTAATCAAGCAAAAAACAGGCCAAACTTGACAATAGTTCAAGGTGTTTTGGTTCAAAAAGTTTTGCTCAAAGGAAAAACTGCAATAGGTATTGAGTACAAAATCAATGATCAAATTAAAACAGTCAACGCCAACAAAGAGGTAATTTTGAGTGCTGGATCTGTAGGCTCACCACAATTACTCCAACTATCTGGAATTGGACCTGCAGATGTTTTGAAAAGTGCAGGTGTTGAGTTACAACATGAGCTACCGGGTGTTGGTGAAAATCTACAAGATCATCTGGAAGTATATTTTCAATATCATTGTAAAAAACCGATCACCCTTAATAGCAAGTTAAATTATTTGAGTATGGCACTTATTGGTGCACGTTGGCTACTATTTAAATCAGGTTTGGGTGCTACTAACCACTTTGAATCTTGTGGTTTCATTCGTTCTCGAAAGGGTATTGAGTGGCCTAATATTCAGTACCATTTCCTTCCAGCAGCGATGCGTTATGACGGTAAAGCATCTATGGATGGTCACGGTTATCAGGTTCATGCTGGTGTCAACTCTCCAACGAGTCGAGGAAGTATAAAAATTAATAGTCCCGACCCTGAAGCAAAACCAATCATCTTGTTTAATTATTTACAAAGTGAGCAAGATCGACAAGACTGGCGGGATTGTATTAGGTTGACAAGAGAAATACTAAATCAACCAGCTCTTGACGATTTTCGAGGTGATGAGGCTAATCCAGGATTAGAAGTCAATACCGATGATGAAATAGATGCCTGGGTTAGGGCTAATGTTGAGAGTGCTTATCATCCATCTTGTACTTGCAAGATGGGCTCTGAGAATGACCCAATGGCAGTTGTAAATAATAAGGGTCAAGTAAATGGTATTGATAAATTGAGGGTGGTAGACTCTTCCATCTTTCCTACTATAACTAACGGTAACCTGAATGGGCCTACCATCATGGTAGCTGAAAAAATGGCTGATGCTATATTAGGCAATAAGCCACTTGAAGTAAATAATGCTAATGTTTGGGTTGACCCAAATTGGCAAAACTCTCAGCGCAAAGGCAGTCCTAAACGATCTGTAAATAATTATTAATTAATTCATGACAAGATTACTTGCATCTGTTTCTATATACGTATAAAAATGACACCAATATCTTCAAATACTATTTTATTGATACTGTTATGGAAGTAGTCAAATTAAATACATATATAGTTGGAACTCCACAACCACATATAGGAGGGATGTATTGGATTTTTCTATCTATAGAAACTAAATGTGGAATTACAGGTATCGGTGAAGTCTATTCAGCATCTTTTCATCCAGAAGTTGTAGTTAAGGCAATTGAAGATGTTTTTGGACGATATTTAAAAGGACAAGATCCACACCATATTGAGCGACTTTATAGGGAGTGTTATTCGAGTGGTTTTACTCAGCGCCCAGATTTAACGATGATGGGCGTTTTGAGTGGCCTTGAGATGGCTTGTTGGGATATTATTGGAAAAGCAGCGAATAAGCCAATTTATGAGCTTATAGGTGGTAAGGTTCATGACAAGCTACGCTCATATACTTATTTGTATCCAGAAGATAAAAATGGAGTTCTAAATTATGAGGATCCAGAGCTTGGAGCTGAGTCTGCTGTTAATTTTATGGAACAAGGCTTTAGTGCAATTAAGTTTGATCCTGCAGGACCTTATTCTGTTTACTCTGGGCATCAAATATCAATAAGTCGTTTAGAGCATTGTGAAAACTATTGTCGAAAAGTGAGGGAAGCTGTAGGAGATAACTGCGATATTCTAATAGGGACTCATGGCCAGTTAACCCCAGCTTCTGCAATACGATTAGCAAAAAGACTTGAGCAGTTTGATCCATTATGGTTCGAGGAACCTGTGCCGCCTGGACAATCAAGCGCAATGACAGAAGTCGCAAAAAAAACTAGCATTCCTATTGCAACTGGAGAAAGGTTGACCACAAAGTATGAATTTTTTGATATTTTAAAAAACAATTCTGCATCAATAATCCAAATGAACTTGGGACGAGTTGGTGGAATTTTAGAAGCAAAAAAAATTGCTAGCCTTGCTGAAGTCTTCTATGCCCAAATTGCTCCTCATTTGTATAACGGCCCTGTAGGTGCTGCAGCAAGTATTCAGCTTGCAACTGCAACACCTAATTTTTTAATTATGGAAAGCATTAAGACTTGGAATGGATTTCATGCGGAGGTTTTAATGGAGCCTTTAAATTGGAGTAATGGAGATATTATTCCTTCAGATAAGCCAGGATTAGGTGTTGAGCTTAATCTTGATGTTGTTGAGTCCCACTCGCCCTATAAGGGACAAAAGCTTCATCTTTCGATGGATCCAAATCCTTATCATGTTGAAGATGATTAAATTTATATATAGTTTTTAGGAGGTATCAATGAAAGTAGGTTTTATTGGTTTAGGAAATGCAGGTGGTAAGCTTGCTGGCAGCTTACTACGAAATGGATTTGATCTTACAGTTAGAGATTTAAATAAAAAATTTGTTAATGAGTTTGTAGAACGAGGCGCCAATAGTGGACGTTCCCCTAAAGAAATGGCGGAACATTGCGATGTGATGATTACTTGCTTACCATCACCTAAGGTTTGCTCAGAGGTAATGGAGTCTAAGGATGGAGTCTTGGCTGGCCTAAGTAAGGGAAAAATATGGTTAGAAATGAGCACAACTGATGAAGCTGAAATTCGACGTATTGGTGCTTTAGTAGATGCGGTTGGTGCTTTGCCAATTGATTGCCCGATCTCAGGAGGTTGTCATAGAGCTGATACTGGCAATATTTCAATTTTTGCAGGTTGTAAAAGAGAGGCTTTTGAGCTTGCTTTGCCAATATTGACAACTATGGGTCGCAGAGTATTACATACTGGTGATCTTGGAACAGCCTCTAAGCTTAAAGTTATGACGAATTATTTAGCAACAGTTAATTTAACTTCAATTGCTGAAGCATTGACAACAATGAAAGCCCTTGGTATGGATATGAACGTTACCTATGAAGCAATTAAAGCATCTTCTGGAAACTCGTTTGTTCATGAAACTGAGTCACAGGTTATTCTTAATGGCAGTAGGGATATAAGTTTTACAATGGATTTAGTTTCCAAAGATGTTGGAATTTTTAATGAGCTAGCTAAGCGTAAAGGTTTAGACTTAGAAATTGCTCCTCTCATAGTTGATATCTTTAAAGATGGTGAAAAGCGTTATGGTCCTCGTGAACTCTCTCCTAACATCATTAAGAGACTCGAAGAGAGAGCAGGTGTTGAAGTTTTAGGAAAAGGCTTTCCTCCTGAAATGCTAGACGATGAGCCGGAAGAGACTGGGTATGAGGTGGTTATTAAAGGGCGTCAAGATTATTAATTTTATGAAAAGTAACCAAACGCCAAATTTTAATCCTAAGGATATCATACGCAACATTACTCAGTTGACAGAGAATGGTTTAAAGCAATCAGAACTGGCAAGTAAGGGGGATGACTGGCATAGTGTGGTTGATTTACTAGATGAATCTGAGCATCTTATTGGGAGAGAAATGAGTGTAAATTCTCATCTCAATGCGGTTATGTTTTCTGAGTCATTCAATGAAGAATATGAAAAAACTTTACCAATAATTTCTAATTACTATAGTGAGATTGGAGCTAATAAATCTTTATATAATGCTTTTAAGAGGCTAAAAAAATCAAGCCTTAATGAACAACAAAAACATATTGTGAAAGATTCTATTAAGGGTTTTGAGCTTTCTGGTGTTGGACTTGAGGGTGAGTATTCAGATCGATTTAAAGCTATCCAAGAACAGCTAAGTGTTTTAAGTAATCAGTTTTCAAAAAACGTTCTACAAGCAACTAATTCCTGGAAAAAAACAGTCACTATAGATGATCTTAAGGGTTATGGGGAAGCTGAGTTATTAAAGGTCAAAGAGGGTGTTGAGTATGTTATTAACCTTCAAATACCAGTCTATATTGATCTCATGACTTATGCTGAGAACAGGAATCTAAGGGAAGAAGTTTATCGAGCGTATATTTCCAGAGCATCTGATATTGGTATTACTTCTAAAGAGTTTGATAATCGTGATGTGATGAAAAATATTCTTGAGCTTCGTTCAGAGTTATCAAAACTTCTAGATTTCTCAAACTATGCGGAGCTTTCAATTAAATCAAAGATGGTTGAATCTCCAGAAGCAGTCATAGAGTTTCTCGAGAAATTAGTAGAATATTCAAGATCACAAGCCCAAATTGAATTGGCAGAACTTAAGTCATTCTCTGGACATGAGTTAATGCCATGGGACTTAATGTATTACTCAGAGAAATTAAAGCAAAAAAAGTTTGGTTATAAGCGCTCAGACTTGACACCTTACTTTCCTGAAGACCGTGTTTTGAGTGGACTTTTTTCTACCATTGAAAAACTCTATGGCATTGTTTTGGTTGAAATTGAAGAAGATACTTACCACTCAGATATAAAAGTTTTGGAATTAAAAGATAAAAGTGGTCTAATTGGTCGAATTTATTTAGATGTCTACTCAAGAGAATATAAACGAGGTGGCGCCTGGATGTCGGACTACCAAAGTCTATATAAAGACAACTTACCTGTTGCTTTTGTAGTATGTAACTTAAACACGCCAACAGAAGATAAACCAGCGCTGTTTGAGTTTGATGAAATAGTTACCTTATTTCATGAGTTCGGGCATGCATTACATCACATCTTAACAAAAGTTCCTTTTCCTTGCGCTGCTGGGATTAGCGGAGTTCCATGGGATGGAGTTGAGTTACCAAGTCAATACATGGAGTTCTTCTGTTATGAAAGAGAGGTTGTAGACAGTATTTCTGGTCATTGGAAGACTGGTGAAAAATTACCAGATGATTTGTTTGATAAAGTTGTTGCTTCAAAAAACTTTCAATCAGGACTGCAAATGCTCCGTCAATGTGAATTTGCTTTGTGGGACATCAATACGCATATTATGGATTTAGATACTTATAAGATTCTTGACATGGTTAGAGAGAAAACTTCGCTGATACCAATTATTGATGAGAATCGTTTTCTTAATTCTTTTTCCCACATATTTAGTGGTGGTTATGCTGCAGGATACTTTAGTTATAAATGGGCAGAAGTATTAGCGGCTGATGCCTATGACTTTGTCAAGAAGAGTGGGGGTATTGGTTCTAAATCTGCACATCATTTTAGGGAATGCATTCTTGAAGTGGGTGGTAGTCTTGATTTTATGCAGCAATATATAAAATTTAGAGGTGGCAAACCTAAAATTGAAGGACTATTAAAGGCTTCTGGAATTGCAGTAAATCATTCTTAAACTGGGTAAAATACTCTTTATTTATGCATACAAAGTATAAGCTAATGATTAAATATTTATTAGCAGCGATTCTTGCTTTAGCAATAATTGGTGGTGCCATTTATTAATAAGAAAGAAGCTTTATATAGCGTTACTAATGGAGCTAAACGAATCTATAATCAGATTAAAAAGATAGTTTCAGATACAGACCTAGCTGATTAAGCTTTATAATCTTAGAAGACAGCTAGAGGTCTTTAAGGTTTTTTAGATATAACAATCGATCCGTTAGTGCCGCCAAATCCAAAAGAATTAGAAATTGCATGATTAATTTTCATTTCTCTTGCCTCATTTGCAGCATAATCTAAATCACACTGTGGATCTTGATTAAATATATTGATTGTTGGCGGAGCCACCTGATCTTTGATTGAAAGGGTAGAAAAAATTGCCTCAATGCCACCTGCAGCACCTAGTAGATGACCTGTCATCGATTTTGTTGAGCTCATCACTATACTATTCGAATGTGAGCTGAAAGCTAACTTGGCTGCATCGGTTTCAGCAAGATCACCAGCTTGCGTTGAGGTTCCATGGGCATTAATATAGTCAACTTCATTTGGGTTGATTCCGGCATTATTGATGGCATTTGTCATACATCTTGCGGCACCTTCACCACCTTCTGAAGGCAGAGTCATGTGAAAGGCATCACTACTCATACCGTAACCAGATAGTTCAGCATAAATATTAGCGCCACGCTTTTTAGCGTGCTCATACTCTTCAAGTACCACTACACCAGCTCCATCACCAAGGACAAAACCATCTCTACCAATGTCCCAAGGTCTAGAGGCTGTCTTTGGGTCATCGTTTCGTCTAGAAAGTGCACGAGCTGCAGCAAAGCCACCAAGACCGCAGTTGGTTGTCGACATTTCTGTTCCACCAGCAATCATCATATCGGCATCGCCATATTCGATAATTCTTGACGCATCGCCGATATTGTGAGTTCCTGTCGTGCAAGCAGTCACAATTGCAAAGTTAGGGCCTTTGAGGCCGTACTTAATTGAAAGATTGCCAGAAACCATGTTAATGATAGAAGAGGGTACAAAGAACGGTGAAATTCTCTTGGGGCCTTTTTCTCGGAAAAGATCTGCTGTTTTTTCAATGGTTGTTAGACCGCCAATACCTGCACCAATAGCAACACCAATTCTTTCAGCATTAGACTCAGTAACTTCTATTCCGCTATCTTCGATAGCTTGAATGCCTGCCGCCATACCATAATGAATGAAGATGTCCATTTTTTTGGCTTCTTTAGGGCTAAGGTATTCGGAGACATCAAAGTTTTTAACTGAGCCTCCAAAAGTCACAGCTTGACCTTCGGTATCAATGTTTTCGAGTGTAGCGATACCTGAAGTACCGTTAAGAATATTACGCCAAGCTTCAGCTATTGTATTACCTACAGGGGAAACTATACCTAAACCTGTTATGACAACTCTTCTCTTTTTCATAGGATACTAGTGTGTCTTGCGAATGTAGCTAAAAAGTTTTTTAATCGTGTTTTTGATAGTTGATTTGATTTCTATATTGTATAAAAAAGGCGCCTTATACAATTGAAGAAAGCGCCTTTTTGGATTATTTTGAAGTTGTTACGTGTTTGCGTTAATATAGTCTATTGCTTGCTGAATGGTTGTAATATTTTCTGCCTCTTCATCTGCGATCTCACAGTCAAATTCTTCCTCAAGAGACATCACTAGTTCAACAGTATCTAGCGAATCAGCACCTAAATCATCAACAAAAGAGGCATTATTGTCAATATCACCAATTACATCCAACTGCTCACTTACAACTTTACGTATCCTTTCTTCAATACTCATTTTGAGTTTAGTCCTTAAATAGTTTAAAAGTTTACATTTTATCGTCAAAAAACAATCTAATAATACTAAATTCTAAATATTTCATTGATACTTTGTGGGGTCAACAACTCCTGCTTGAGCAAAGCCATTTTGTCGAAGGACGCATGCGTCACATTCACCACAAGCTTCGCCTTTGTTGTTGGCCTGATAGCAACTAATAGTTTGAGAATAATCAACTCCTAGGCTTTGCCCTTGCTTGATAATTTCTGCTTTTGTTTGGTCGATTAAAGGAGTATGAATTGTTAATCTATCACCTTCGATAGATTGCTTGGTAGCTAGGTTTGCCATTTCTTCATAGGCTTTGATGTATTCTGGCCTACAATCTGGATAACCTGAATAATCTAGAGCATTGACGCCGATAAAGATTGACTGACAATCAAGCACCTCAGCCCAAGCAAGCGCAAACGACAAAAATATAGTGTTTCGTGCAGGTACATAGGTTATTGGAATTTCATTGCTTTCTTTATATTTTGGGACTTTAAGGTCGACGTCAGTGAGTGCTGACCCACCAATATCTGCTAAGGAAATTTTCATAATTCGATGTTCGATAACACCGAACTCATTGGCGATGGATTTTGCTGAAATAAGTTCAGAACGCTGCTTTTGATCATAATCAAAACTTAGAGCATAACAATCAAAGCTTTGTGATTTTGCTATTGCCAGTGTTGTGGTTGAGTCTAGTCCACCAGAAAGAAGAACAACTGCTCTAGACATTAGCCAAATTTCCTTTACTTTCAAGCCAGGATTTTCGATCAGACGCTCTCTTTTTTGAAAGCAACATATCCATCGTTTCAGAAACCTGCAAAGTGTTACTGAGGGTTAATTGTATTAACCGTCTGGTATCAGGCTGCATAGTGGTTTCTCTGAGCTGCTTAGGATTCATTTCTCCTAAGCCTTTGAATCTTTGTACCTGAACTTTTTGTCGCTTATTTTCTTTTAATAGTTTTGCAGAGATAGCATCTCTTTTTCCTGCATCAATTCTATAAAGTGGGGGCATTGCAACGTACACATGACCCTCTCTGACAAGTTTAGGGAAGTGTTTAACAAATAGTGCACAGATCAGAGTGGCAATATGAGCACCATCAGAATCAGCATCAGCAAGTATACAAATTTTTCCATAACGCAGGCCAGAGAGATCATTGTTATCCGGCTCTAAACCAATGGCAATACTGATATCATGAATTTCATTAGACGCAAGGACTTGGGTTGAGTCCACTTCCCAAGTGTTAAGAATTTTGCCCCTTAATGGTAATATTGCCTGATATTCTTTATCTCGCGCTTGCTTTGCAGAACCCCCAGCTGAGTCACCTTCAACCAAAAACACTTCTGTATGTTCAAGATCACTGCTTGTGCAGTCAGAAAGCTTACCGGGCAGGGCAGGGCCACTAACAATTTTTTTTCGAACTACCTTTTTAGCATTTTTAAGTCTAGACTGAGCATTAATAATGGCTAGCTCGGCAATTTTCTCGGCTATATCGGTATGATGGTTGAGCCAAAGACTGAAAGAGTCCTTAACAACACCCGAAACAAATGAGGCGCACTCTCTTGAAGAAAGCCTTTCCTTCGTTTGACCTGAAAATTGCGGTTCTAGTATTTTAATCGACAAGACGAAGGCTATTCTCTGCCATACATCATCAGGTGTCAGTTTAATATTTTTCGGAATTAGACTTCTGAATTCACAAAATTCCTTTAGAGCTTCCGTGAGTCCTGATCGAAGACCATTAACGTGAGTACCGCCTCCGATTGTTGGAATCAAATTAACAAAGCTTTCAGCAGTTGTATTACTTGTGTTTTCAGTCCAAGTAAGTGCACAATCGAGGTGTTCCTTTTTAGTTTTAAATGAAATAACGAAGGGAGTTGGTGGTAGACAATCAAGTCCATCCAAAGAAGCTGCGAGGTAGTCTTTGATGCCATCACCGTAGAGCCATCTATCTTTAGTTTCATCAATTTGATTATCAAAATTGACCTCTAACCCAGGACAAAGAACAGCCTTGGAACGAAGGTTATGACGTAACTGTTTGACAGAAAATTTAACAGAATCAAAATATTGAGGGTCAGGAGTAAACTTAATTAAAGTTCCTGTGTTACGTTTTCCAACAATACCAATTTCTTCCAAGTCAGCTGTTTTCACACTTGAGTTAAATTTCATGTAATATTGCTTACCTTCTCGCTTAATCCATACTTCAAAAGAACTAGAAAGTGCATTTACCACTGAAACTCCAACTCCATGAAGGCCACCTGCAAACTGATAAGAATCGTTTGAGAATTTACCTCCAGCGTGTAGTTTAGTTAGGATAACTTCAACAGCAGGAGTGCCTTCTTTTGGGTGAAGGTCTATCGGAATTCCTCTGCCATTGTCTTCAATTGATAAAGCACCTTCTGAATGAAGTGTGACATTGATTTGGGTGGCGTAACCAGAGACTGCTTCGTCGACACTGTTATCCATCACTTCTTGAGCTAGATGGTTGGGAATTTCAGTGTTTGTGTACATGCCTGGGCGTTTTATGACTGGCTCCAGGCCAGTTAAGACTTCTATTGAAGAGGCGTCGTAATTTGACATAGTCTGTAAAGGAAATAATTGGCACCCATAATACCAAAAAAAAGCCCCAAAAAATGGGGCTTTTTATAGATTGGTAATTTGATTTACATCATACCTGGCATACCACCACCCATGCCACCCATATCAGGCATAGCAGGAGCAGAGTCTTGAGGCTTATCTGTAACCATTGCTTCAGTAGTTATCATTAGACCAGAAATGCTAGCAGCGTGTTGAAGTGCTGCACGTGTTACTTTGGTAGGATCTAAGATTCCCATTTTAAGCATATCACCATATTTTTCGGTAGTAGCATTATATCCAAAATTACCTTTACCATTTAGTACCTCATTGAGGACAACAGAAGCTTCGCCACCGCCATTGGATACAATCTGTCTCAAGGGCTCTTCTAGAGCTCTTCTACAAATACCAATACCAACATCTTGGTCACTATTGTCACCTTTAAGAGATTTAAGTGATGAAATTGCACGAACAAGAGCAACCCCTCCGCCAGGAACAACACCTTCTTCAACGGCAGCACGTGTCGCATGAAGGGCGTCATCGACGCGATCTTTTTTCTCCTTCATTTCAACTTCGGTTGCTGCACCAACCTTAATCACAGCTACACCGCCAGAAAGTTTTGCTAAACGCTCTTGTAGCTTTTCTCTGTCATAGTCAGAACTGGTTACTTCAACTTGAGTTTTGATTTGGCCAATTCGGGCTTTAATTTTATTTTTTGCGCCAGCACCATCGATAATGGTTGTGTTATCTTTGCCAATCTCTATGCGTTTTGCAGTACCTAGATGTTCTTCAGTAACACCCTCAAGTGACAAACCAACTTCTTCAGAAATAACTGTAGCACCAGTAAGTACTGCAATATCTTCCAAAATTGATTTACGACGATCCCCAAAACCAGGTGCTTTAACAGCAGCAACTTTGACAACACCACGCATATTGTTGACGACTAATGTGGCTAAAGCCTCACCTTCAATGTCTTCAGCAATAATGAGTATTGGTTTACCAGCTTTCTGAACCGATTCAAGTGCCGGTAATAGGTCACGAATATTGGCTATTTTTGAGTCATGCAACAAGATATACGGTGACTCTAAGTCTGCTGTCATAGATTCTTGGTTGTTAATAAAATAAGGTGAGAGGTAACCGCGATCAAATTGCATACCTTCTACAACGTCAAGCTCGTTTTCTAGAGTTGAGCCTTCTTCAACTGTTATTACACCTTCTTTACCAACCTTTTCCATTGCTTTTGCGATGATGTCTCCAACAGATGTATCTGAATTTGCAGAGATTGTACCTACTTGTGCGATTTCAGCGGTATTTTTACAAGGTTGCGACGATTTTTGTAATGCCGCAACGACGGCTTCAGTTGCCTTATCAATACCACGCTTAAGGTCCATCGGGTTCATACCTGCAGCAACCGATTTAACACCTTCAGAGAAAATCTTTTGCGCTAAAACTGTGGCTGTTGTTGTTCCATCGCCAGCTATTTCACTAGTTTTGGAAGCTACCTCTTTAACCATCTGGGCGCCCATGTTTTCGAATTTACCTTCGAGCTCAATATCTTGAGCAACAGTCACACCATCTTTGGTTATAGTGGGTGCACCAAATGACTTATCAATAACTACATTTCTACCCTTAGGTCCAAGTGTAATCTTTACTGCGCTGGCAAGTGTATTGACACCTGACAACATTAATTCTCTGGCTTCTGAGCCAAACTTTACGTCTTTTACTGACATGCTTTATCTCCTTTATTCTTCAATAACTGCAACAATTTCATCTTCGCTCATCACTAAAAGCGTCTCTTCGTCAACAGTGATTTCTGCGCCTGAATATTGACCAAACATAACTTTGTCGCCAACTTTTACATCCAAGGGGATTAAATCGCCTTGGGCGCTTATTTTACCTTTTCCAGCTGCTACGACTTCACCTTTGGAAGGCTTTTCAGCTGACGAATCAGGAATAATTAAGCCACTAGCTGTTGTTTTCTTTTCTTCTATTCTACGAACGATAACACGATCGTGTAAGGGACGGATTTGCATACTTTCTCCTAGTATTGTGGACTAAAAAATTTGTCGTAGAAGGTTTATTCTTCTAGACGTTCTTTAAGCTTTTTAATTGCTTTGTATTCAAGCTGACGAACTCTTTCAGCAGAAACGCCATACTTGTCTGCTAGAGTATGTAAGGTCGATTTTTTTTCTTTCAAGTACCTTGATCGCAAAATATCGATACTTCTTTCATCTAAAGTGGAAAGTGCTTGATAAAGCTTATTATTTTGATCCCGTTGGCTGTTGTCATTTAACAATAATTGTTCCGGTGTATCGCCAGGATCTGAGAGATATTGCTCGGGTGTGTAGGTGTCTTCGTCGTCATTAACTTCAAAAGCTACATCGCTTAACTGAAGACGTGACTCCATTTCAATGACATCTTTTTTTCTTACGCCTAAATTAGTTGCAATTTCTTCTGCTTGGTCACTGGTAAGTGACTGGTATATATGTGATTTGGCTTGTCTAAGCTTGAAAAAAAGTTTACGCTGAGCTTTGGTCGTAGCTACTTTAACAATTTTCCAATTTTTGAAAATGTATTCATGAATTTCTGCACGAATCCAGTACACAGCAAAAGAAGATAGTCTGACCTTCTTGTGAGGGTTAAAACGCTTAACGGCTTTCATCAGGCCGATAGTGCCTTCTTGTATTAGGTCTGCTTGTTCTAATCCGTAACCTTTATAGCCATGAGC
>LWDU01040155.1_pt1 | contig 13889 bp, 12 predicted proteins | sample 727161 | NCBI WGS metagenome assembly LWDU01 (sample SAMN04566230, study PRJNA314399) | hydrothermal vent metagenome | isolation source: deep sea hydrothermal plume seawater | place: Mexico: Gulf of California, Guaymas Basin | collected 2004-07-11 | reverse complement strand
ACTATCGTGTTGCCAGTATTGATAGATAGTTTTGCTGACAATGAGGTTGATGAGCGGCTAAACAACTCACGATTTTCCCCCATCGGGGCAGTAATTATCGCACTGAGAGCCCATGACGAGGTTCTGCCTGGGCAGATAGACCAGCTTCGTTTTCAGATGGGCCGTCGCTGGCTCCTTTCTCGATGCCGTAGATCTACAGCTTGCACCAGGAGTCCAAACCCACCACCACCCTCATGTTTTCTGCCCTTAAAAGCGTCCCATTATCTATGAACGCCTACAGTAGAAAGAGTAGCCGCGAAAATCGCCACCGAGACAGAAAGAATGTTGGGAAGCATCACATTCAGGAAGGCTCACCTAAAGTCGATGAGCACTCCAGTAACAACTCCCTAGATGAGACCAGTAAAAATAGATGTTTTAGCCTCGATCTATGGCGTACAGCCATCCGTCAGTGGTCCGAACGTAAAAGGGACCTCTCGCAAATACTGGCGAAACTTCGATGGGAGCGTTCAAAGAAATAGTACTTCCTAGGCAAGTTTTATGTGGCTCAAAGTGACAATGGTTGAGAGCGCAGCGAGTCAGCTACTTTAAGGGCCATGTCAATAGGTAATATCGCATCCCCAGCTACCACGGATAAGAAAGACCCGCCGGGAGCCCGGCGGGTCTTTCTGTATGAATCCGATGTTCCTCACCTAAGGTTACAGGATGTTGTTCTCCGGGAACTTTAGGCCAAAATATACCACTAGGGAAACTTCAATCCCTAAGGATTCGCATCCCAGGTTACTGAGTCACCGGTACTGGGCTGGTTGTACCATCGTCGTTTATCTTGAGTCCAACGATCGGTGCGATCTTCTCGTTGAATACACGCACGATCTCGGTGTCTGGGCCGCCTACCCTATTGATCCAGTTCGGTATCACATTGATCGGCACCGCTACGTTAGCCTGTATCTCCTTCATTTCATCAGTGAACGGTATGAATTCCAGGCCTGCGTCGATGTTGCGTTGCGTCCAGACCTCGTTCCATGCTGGAGTGACCCTCATGGCTTCAAGCTCATGCCTGGCTCCTTCTTCAACCAGGATCTGACGAAGGTCGTCGGGTAGATCTGAGAAGATTTTTGCGTTCATGACCATAGTATTGATCAGCTGGCTGGAAAGAGGGCCGACCATGTAGTCGGTAACCTCGTACCATCGCTGTCCCATGGCTGCAAAGGCCACCGTGACACCACAGTCCAGGATGCCGCGCTCTAAGGCCGAATAGACCTCGGCGAAGGCTACGAACTGGGCATTGGCACCGAATGCCTCGATCCAGTCAGACAGGGCGGCGCCATGGCTTCGCACCTTTTTACCCTTGAAATCAGCTGCGGTATTGATCTTGTCCCGGCAGAAGAAGAAATTGTCACCACCGGAAACCCACATGCGGCTTATGACCTGTCCGCCGCCAGTGTTCTCTTGAATAAGATCTTCAAGGTGTCCTTGAACGGCCGCGTTAGCCTTATATTCAATCTCGTGGTTGGGGTATAAACCGTACAGGAAGGTAATCTCTAGCTGGGGCAGATCCCCGGCTACGTAACCAGAAGTAATCTCGGTAAAATCTATGGTACCGTCGCGGACCAATGCCAGCGAGTCGGGACCGGCTAATCCCAATTCTGGGAAGGACGTAATGACTAGATTAAGCTTTCCCTGCGTTCGCTCAATGGTATTTTTGACAAGTACTTCTTCCACTAACTTGCAGGTCGCTAAAGTGCGGTTGATGCAGGTGACCTGGATATCTATGGGCTTCCCGTCGTAGACGAGTTCAGTCGGGTTGGTGAAGTTCGATTTTTCAACCAAAGCCTCATAGTAGGGGGAGTCAAATAGGTACCGCTCCCGCTCTAACCCTGCCAGGTTGATCATGTCATTCGCGTCACCCAGTGTAGGGCCAGGAGCAGGGCCAACCAATTGGCTCAGGTCTCCTACGTAGAAAGAGCCCGACCCGCCAGCACGCTGGGCTGCCGCTTCTTCCAACGTTAACGAAGCCGCCGCGGGTTTCGCCGCCGCGGGTTTCTCTGCTGCGGGTTTCGCCGCCGCAGAGTCTTCAGATTCCGAACCGCCACAGGCTGAGAGAATCACACCAAACATTGCTAGCAACAAGAATACTAATACGCCGTTTCGCATTTTTTTTCCTCACCGTATAGAAATCTATTTATTATGAGAGCTTAGAAAGCTCTGGGGACTGTATACATTAAATAGCTAGATATGTAAATAAGCATTGATCTGCTCCAGTCTTAATTCTGATCATGGGTGCAAACCGCAGTTGACCATCGGACTCGTGTGGGATCCGGTTGTCCCACGTGTTCCGGTGCAGCACTGTCGGTTACGAATTCATTGGCCGTTGTAGATGAACTAGTTGCAAGCCAATGGCATCCGACCAATCATCGAAAGAAAGCGGGCCCCATTAGTTGGACAGTATTGGGGCAGGATCAAATAACGGTTCGCCTTCGTTCACCCTATTCCACAGGCCCTGTTTCTCATAAACGACGATTGTGGCCAATTGGAGAGAATATTCCGAGTCCAAGTAATGCGTACAGTTTGCTGTTAAAATCTTTGAATCTTCCCAAGAAACTCGTTTATGGCGGCTGGAAGCCTTTCATCCGCTGATCGAACTGCAAACCTTATTAGCTCTGGGTTTTCCATCGAATGAACGTCTGTTAACGCTAATAATCTTTCCCCATGTTTATCAAGATATTTCCCAGCGAGATATTCATTACTCACATCACCTTCCCCAAAGGCGTCTATCTTCCCTGACAGTAGCTGTGACACGATTTCATCCTGCGAAGGTACGAGTGGGATTATCGTAGCCCCGAGTGGTTTGTACCTGAGATCGCCATCTATATGGGCACTCGAAGAAGGAGTTACAGCTATTTTTTTACCCTCGAAATCTTCGGGATCTCCAAGAATTTCCAAATCAGACTTACGTATCAACAAAGATCTCCTTACAAGCATATAAGGGTCACTCCATACAGCGTTTCTCCCAAGGCGCCGATCCTCGTACTCCATCATTCCCGCAGCAGCCACATCGCAATCCCCATTGCTGGGAGTTTCCCATAGGCCAGGAAACTCTCTCTTGATGAACTCGACCCTTAGGTCGGTTTTCGCTGCAAACTCCCTAAGTAGGCTAATATCGGTACCTACAATGTCTCTTCCATTTTCGTACGAAAACGGTGCGAACTCCGTGTAGGTACAGATTGTAAGGATGCCTTCCGATATCGTTGTAAACGCAACTTTGTTTTCCGACATAATTTTTGCTGCCGAAGGTCAGAGTCGAACTGGTACGGGGTCATTCCTATCGGTTTTTGAGTTCGACTTTGGTCGTTTTACCCTGTCACACTGCATCCCAGTTAGTCTCCTTTCATAGCTAGAATGACCGGTCCATTTCCGCATTAGATGTAACTACTTACATTTCAATGCGCTTGGATAGATTTACATAAAATGAACAGGGAAAGCAAGCTGGTCTATTCCATCGTTGAGATAGTGGGTCTTCTGGGGATCGGGTGAAGCAAGGTCTATGAACTGGTACGGTCAGGTAGTTACCTTACTTCTTTGAGTCCGGCGGTCAGCCGAGAAAGAAGTCCGTCAGTTTCGAAGCGAACCCTATGGTTAATGCGGCCCGCAAGCGGTTTCGCGAATATCTACCCTCGATCTGCTATAAATGTTCTTCGATGTTTTATCCGCAAACGACGAAGCCCCAGCCAATTTGCTGGGGCTTCGTCGTTTAGCGCTGATTTGACAAATGCGCGCTGGTGTTTAGCGGCCGCCTTTGACTAGATCCGGCAGCCAAAGCGCTATCTGCGGGAAGAGCATCACTAGAATTACAACGATGCCCATGCAGGCCATGAACGGCAACACCCCGATCCACACGTCAGCAATAGTGCTTTCTTTGGCAATCTCGTTGGCAAGTTCAGCTTGTTCACGGTCGACGTCCTGACGAACTCCATGCAAGACGTAAAGGTTGATACCCTCCGGAGGGCTGATAAGCGCCGCTTCTACCAAGATCACCATGATGATGCCGAACCAGACCAGATCAACCCCGGCCTGCTCCAATGTAGGCAGAAGAATGGGCACTGTTGTGACCATCATCGCGAAGCTTTCCATGAATGTGCCCAGGATCAGGTAGAACACGATGAGCACCAGAACCAGCACGGTGGGAGAGAGGTCCCAACTGGTTATCATGTCGGCAATATCTTGGGAGATTCCCAATCTGGCGAAGGCAAAGCTCAGCGTAAATGCGGCAAGAATTATCAGGAAAATCATTCCTGTCGTTCGTATCGTAGAGATTATCGCAGTTTGTACGATCTCGCCATTCAGTTTCAGCGTCGCTACCCACGCGGCCCTGTCTGCTCCCCCTTGAGACAGCATCTCCGCTTTAAAACTTCCCGGAACCACGTTGATCAGGCCGGTCATTCGTAGGAGCTTGCTAAGAAGCGGTGCGGTTACCTTCTGTGAGTTCATTAGGACTGCCAGGACGAACGAGCCAGAGACGCCGAACGCCGCTGCTTCGCTGGGAGTCGCGATACCCATGTAGATGCTACCCAGTACGATGAATATGAGGATGACCATCGGCAGTAGGCCAACCAGGCTGGTTATCCTATCGACCCAACCTTCAAGAGTTTTAAAGCTCGCACCCTGTTCCCGGGGCGCCATATCTTTCCAGACAAGGGCTAGTATGGCAATCATCACCATGAAGACGACAGCTAACATGATTCCGGGCACGAACCCGGCTAAATATAACCGGCCGATGGATTCTTCCACCAGCACCCCGTAGATGATTAGGCTGATACTGGGCGGAATCAAGATTCCAAGCGTCCCGCCAGCCGCCAAGGACCCAATCACCATCCGCTCGGAGTAACCCCGCTGCCGGAATGACGGAAGGGATACGCGGCTAATTGTTGCCGATGTTGCAACGCTGGACCCGGAGCACGCCGCGAAGATGGCGCATGAAACGATATTCGTGTGAATCAGTCCTCCAGGAAGGAAGAAGATCCACTTGGATATCACCTGGTACATCTTTTCGCCCATTCCGCTGCGGTTCATGAGCTCGCCCATTAGAACGAACAGCGGGACGGCCACAAGGATGAAGCTGGTGTTAGATTCCCATGCCTTATTCGCCATGATGTTCCACAAGGGAGCATCGGAGAAGAAGTACATTATTATCAGGGAGAGACATCCTAGAGCGGCAGCGACGTAAAGTCCCGCCATGAAGAATGCCCCCATCAGACCAAATGCTACGCCAATTGCCACTTTCGCTAACCTCTCGTTTCCCGGTTATGGAAGCACACGGCCTATCCCGTCAGACAGGCCGTGTGCTTAATGCTATTCGTGGGTAGAGTTAAACCGTGCCTGCAGCCTCTTCTTCAGTGAAGACGGCCTGCGAGCCTATTTCGTCACCGCCCATGGCCCGGTGCAACTTGGGGAGCCAGGCTTCGGTAACCAAAGAAAGCATCATCTGTCCCGCCGTAATCACCAAGAAGGTGAAGCCCAACGCGACCACTATCTTGGGAATGAAGAGCGGGGTTAGCGGGTAGTCATTCGTCACAACCCCGCGCTCATAGTTGTCTATTACGTTCGCCCACATTTTAATTGTAGTGACGTAGGCGAAGAACGCCACTGCAAAGAGAGCCAAGAAGTCGGCACACGCCCGGATACGGAAGTTCATATACGGCAGCAACACGTCTATGCGTACATGGGCACCCGACCTTAAAGAATACGAGAAAGCCCAAGTCGCGGCCATGGCCAGCACGTATCCGCTCATCACATCGGTGGCGGGTGCCATCACCCAATCCAATTTACGGGCCACTACCTGATAGGTGATAAAGAACCCAAGCAGCAGTAATTCAATACCGCAGACCCAACCCATGATGTAATATACCCGATCCATGAGACGAGTCACCGCGCGGTAACCAAACAATGTTTTGGACGCTATCGTCGATTTTCCGACGTAATCTACCTGGGCATTAGCAGCCATGGATATACTCCAAATAGTTGGCGGATTGCTTCTCGGATTTCCTATTCTGTACCTATGGCCCGCGATAGTCTAACACGTCAATTCAAATCGCGGTTCAGGTACCTAAAACTTAGTCTGGTCATTCCTCGATCATTGATATTTCACACATTGATATTTCACAATCTGGCTCCTTTAACCTGATCGGGTAACCATAGTGCAATCTCGGGGAAGACCATAAGGATCCCAATCACTATGGCCATACATCCCATGAAAGGTAAGACGCCGATGTAGACGTCGTTAATGGTTTTTGGTTTCTCGGTGCCGTCTTCTAAAAGCTCTTTGGTTTCCATCTGTGCCCCGTGGAGCGCAAATAAACTCAATCCTTGCGGTGGGCTAATCTGGGCAGCCTCAAGCAATATAATCATGATTATGCCAAACCACAGAAGGTCGATCCCGCTCGCCGTGAGAGTGGGTACGATCAAAGGCAAGGTGGTCAACATCATCGAGTAACTCTCCATGAATGTGCCAAGCACCAGGTAGAAAACAACTACGATCAATATCAACTGAACCGATGAGAGATCGAGGCTAACGACCCACCGGGCCATGTCCTCCGAAATATGGAGGTACGCGAAGGCAAATTGCAAGGTGGCAGCCGCCATGAGAATGAACATGATCATGCCGGTAGTCTTGATCGTCCCCATGAAGGCTTCGGTGAGCATCCGAAAATTCGATAGAGCAATCTGCTTAATCAGTACTTTGTCATATTCCTGTGCTTGCTCCGCTGCCCTCTCGGCAGATTCCCGCAACCGGCCAGGCAGCAACACAAACAACCTAGCCTTGCGGCCAGCCAATGCTCCCAAGTTAAGCCAAATCTCATACGTCTGGTTGATCACGGCAATGACGAAGGCGCCACTAACGCCGGCCGCCGCAGCTTCAGTGGGCGTAGCCCAGCCTCCATAGATGCTTCCAAGCACGAGAAATATCAGGGCGGCGACCGGAAGAACCGCTAAGGTCCCAAGTATCCGGTCTCTCCATCCCTTTAGGGTCATGTAACTATCGGAAGAGGATCTCGGAGCGATACCAGGCCAAATTATCGCGGCAATCGCAATCATCAGCATGAACGTCCCAGCCATTAAAGCTCCAGGGAAGAAACCGGCCAGAAATAAACGGCCTATAGAAGTTCCGGTGGACAATCCATAAAGGACCAGCAAGACACTGGGTGGAATCAGTATGCCTAGAGTTCCGCCCGCCGCCAGAGAACCCACCACCAATCTCTCGTTGTAGCCTCTGGCTCGGAATGCGGGCAACGCTACCCTACTGATGGTGGCGGCCGTGGCGATGCTGGACCCGGAGCAAGCAGCAAAGATCGCGCATGAGGCGATGTTCGTGTGGAGCAGGCCCCCTGGAATCGGCCCGACCCATCTGTCCAACGCCTTATACATCCGGTCTGCGACTCCGCTTCGCAGGATCAATTCGCCCATTAGCACAAAAAGGGGTATCGCTACCAATAAGAACCGGGTGTAGGTCTCCCAGGCCCGGTTAGCCATGATATTCCACAAGGGCGCATCTGAGAAGAACTTCATCATGATCAGCGATAACGATCCTATCGCGCCCGCTACATACAAGCCCGCTAGGAAGAACACCGTCATGAGAGAGAACGCGACTACTATCGCCAACGCGACCGCCTTATGGGCAATAGCAGATTCGTATATCCAGGGTGGTATGGAGATATGGTTGGCACATTCCGTGCCAGACTAGAGTTGAGTTTATTTTGCGTATATATGATAAAACCAGAACTCGTTACGGAAGAGTATGAACCGGGTGGATTCGCATTAGGCTTACAGCGTGTTTGCGATTGGTCCGCCAGAGACCAGGGATCTGCCGAACCGAAGTAAGAGGCCCGTAAGTTTGCTGTTACAGCAATATCTCGGGACTCGTAGTATTCAGATATTACCCAGTGTTTGCTTCTATTGCAGCGTCCGGCGGACTTTATTCCAAACGAAATACCCTGTCAACCCAATCGACTGTTAACCGATGTTTGCATCGCTTCGCTTCCGGTATCGGTCGATTCTATACTCCTCTCTGAAATGACACGGGAACAGATGGGAAAGTTCACATAAATATGCAACTGGCATCTGATTGAATTTTTCATGCAAGCCCCGCCGGGTATAAGATCGGATACCTACAACAGCCTCGGTTTCGCTGGAGCAGGAGATATTTCTGGGTGGAGAATTTCGAATGGGTCAAATACGCCGTCTTTGTGGGCGGGCCGCTCTTCGCATCAGCAGGAGCGGTTCTCGGTTACGGGCGTGCGCTATTCAAATTTAATGAGATCCATGGCGTCGTCGTTTTAGATAAGCGAGACATCAGAAGCCTGCGTGAACTGCAGGCCGAAAAGGGAGCTTCGGCGTTACCGTTGTATGCATTGTTGGCTTTTTATGAACTCGTTTGTATCGGCGGGGCATTGATGATGGGAACCGTGATCCTTGGCGCGGTAGTGCTATTGCAAGCTAGGACTGGATAAGCAATGGCGCCTTAGAAACGTTTCATGAATCGAATTATCAAATATTTTCAGCAAATGATTGGGGCACGGGACCGCGATCTACCGAAATTGTGCAACTGAGATACCTGAAATCTACACCTCAATTCGAAAAACAAATAATATGGCACAAACTTTATCGTCAAAAGCATTATATCTTTGCATGTAACAGGTATATTATCATCCCCTAGGTCTATTAAAGGTGAGCCAACTATAGCTTTGCCGTGACCAGAATTACGATTACGAGGGAGAGGAAAATGCGAAAAGCTGGATTAATGTCATTGATAGTGGCATTGCTGTCAGTGGTCTTGGTAGCATGTGGGGGTTCAGATCCAACAGCAGTACCGAAGGCTGCATCCACCACGGCTACAGAGCCTACGGCAATGCCGTCTTCGTCCCAAACTCTGGAGGATTACGCCGCCGCCCATGCCGGTGGACCTGGCGCGATCTACGTAGGGGATTTGAGCCAATTGGTTGGACTAGCGCCTGCCGATGACTTAGGTGGATTCGATGGAGAGGTACCACTAGATGCTCTCCAAGAGCATTCTTGGATTTACGAGTCTGAGTACTACCAAAGCCTTCCTGGCACGGCGAGGCTCCTAAATCCGACGGAGCTAGTATCTTCAGGCGAAAGTTTTGAGATACAACACGCCTGCATCAACAGGACGCTACTGTGGTGCAAGCTGATGGAGGCCTATCTGATCCCGAACCTCACCGAGAGGACGAATGGTCAGATAAAGTTCTCTGTTTCTTCCTTCCCAGAACTAGGCCTCGCAGGCACAGACACAATGTCTCTGGTGCGTGATGGAACCTTGGGCGCAGTAGAGATTTACGGTGGATACGTCGGTGGTGAGTACCCCGCGGTTGAGGTTCAATACCTCTGGGGACTCTGGCCATCCCATGAAGTCCATTACAATGTGCAGACTGCGATTTTCCCGGACATCAAACAGATAATCGACGATGCAACAGGCGCCACAGTCTGGAGCCATAACTGGATACCTGGCGACGACCAGATGTTCTTCAGTGGCAAGGCGCTCAGGACTCTTGATGACTTCAAAGGCCTGAAGACACGTAGCCACAGCGCCGCACTTTCAGACTGGATCGAGGGGATGGGCGCAGACGCTCAGTTCGTCGCCTTCGCTGAGGTTTACAGCGCTCTTGAGCGCGGTATCTTGGATGCGGGTGTGACGGGAGCCAGCCCTGGCTTCGCCCAGCGATGGTATGAAGTAACCGACTACATGAACGGTGGCTTGTACAGCTTCAACTCCACAACGAACGTCATCAATAAAACCGTTTGGGAGAAGTTGCCTGCTGACCTCAAAGCGATCATGATTGAAGAGGGCGCCAAACTGGAACTAGAGGCGCTTCGTATAGCAGCCATCCAGAACAAGATGGGAATCGCACGGAACGTTGTGGCGGGTTTGGAGCATGTTCAGTTCTCCGATGAGTTGAACGAACACAGCTTCAACGTTGCTGCAAAGCAGTTCGTGGTCCCCGCTTGGGTCAAGCGCGTTGGTGGCCCCGACCACCCGACCGTGACCGAGATCTTCAATAAGAAGGTGGGACCTGTGGTCGGTCTAGAGATCGTACCTGACGACTCTGAGCAAGGGTTCGCCATTCAGAAGACCAACTAACTAGACAGTCCGACTAGCAAGCTCATAAATGAGGCGCACCGGGGTTTCCCCAGTGCGCCTCATTGTTTTTGTTTGTGGTGACCAGGGCCGAACGGCGAGAGCCTATCTACTCGGATCCGCCTCTTTGTTGGGTCTCCCTTGAAGCAGTTGCACCACCACCGTGGCATAGGCGTGTACCGCCGTCTTTCCTAGACCCGATTTTCAGGTTCGCTGCTGCTTAGCCCGCCCACCCTCAAAACGACTCCCACCGCGATTGAAACTAGGATAATCACCAGAAGTACTCCTTTGATAGAAACTGCTTCATAGACAGGCGTTAGGACCAACGGAGCGAGGATACCGCCGAAGAAGCGTGACCCGTTAAAGACGCCTGAGATGGCGTGACGCAGGTCTGGTCGAATAGAGAGTGCCATTGCTCCAACGTTGGTCATCATGCAGGCGACTCCAATCCCAATCAGCAGCAAAAGAATGGGATAGACGCCAATCGTATCCGGTAATGCAAGAAGGCCGATCCCACCGGCCACAAACACAATGATGCCTCCAATTACCACCCAGAAATCCCCGACCTTATCGCCAAGTAGTCCGGCTGCTGGCGCACAGAAGATTCCAACCAGACCCGGGATCGAGATTAGTAGTCCCGATTTCGCCGGGCCCGCCAAGTTGCTTTGTTGTAGCCAGACCGCAACGAAGATCAACGCACCAAACATCGCGAAAATTGTTAGTAATCCAGCCAGGGAAACCACTCGCACAGCTGGGATCGCCACAGCCTGCTTCATAGCCAACAGTGGGTTTGCTGTTCTAGTCCACCGTGCTTGGCCCCAGTAAGATACGAGCACAATAACGGCAGCGATTAAGGCCGAAATAGCCAGGAGCAAATAAAATCCTCGCCAATCCAGATGTTCCGCAAACAGACCTCCAACGATGGCGCCTAGCGCCAACCCTAGCGTGAACGCGGCCTGAATGCCGCCGAGGGCAGTTGACGTTTTTCCCATCGGCGCCTTCTCCGCAGCGATTCCCATGGACACTGGCGTGGTGAGTCCCACGCCGAACCCTTGAGCTGCCCGTACCACCAGAAAAACTGGGTAGGACGTGGCGACGGCGGCCATTAGACAGGAAACCGAAAACACCATAAGCCCGATGACGAGGGTCCGGCTGGGTCCGAGGAATTCGGCTATCACCCCAGAAGAAAATTGGACAAGGACCAAGGCGAGTACGAAGACCGTTACAGCCAACCCGGCAAATGAGAGGGATACCTCAAAGTCTTTACTCAGCGTCGGTAGGATGTTGATGGTCCCTGCCAAACTTAGAGGTCCAAGGACGACACCCAGATACAACGGTGTTAGCATTCTAAAGACAGTTAAGCTGGAGACCAATTTCTGCTCTTGAGCCAAACTCAGGCTATCCTCCTCGAGTTACTTCCGGCATGGTCGGCGATGCCATATCAAGTACTCCGCGGGATTATAAAGGCAGTTAGAAAAGCACACGGATTCTGGAAACCCACCGTGACGGGTCTGGCAGGCCTTCCCAGATTCCCCGTAGGCTACATACAGGTTAGCTTCAGGCATAAGGCCTAGTTGCTTGTTGGCCAGTCATCCCGATTGTTGGTTCATGCATCTGGGTAATCGGGGCTTTGATAAAATATCAGCCAGCCGGTGATCAGATTAGCTAGCGAGGTGTCGGATGCCCAGCGATAATGAATCACTATCAGGGTCCAAGATGGCCATGATCGTCGTTGATATGCAGAACGCCTTCCTCAACGACGAAGGCTCTATGAACAAGGGCGGCATGGACATTACCGAATTGAAAAAAACAGTATTGCCAGTGAGCAATCTGATAATTGCGTGCCGCAGCGCTGATGTACCCATCATCTTCACTAGATATGTGCTGCGGGCTGACTACAAGGACGCCGGCCTTCGCTCGATCCGACGGTCCAAATTTAAAGAGATCAACTCATTGGTAATGGGCACTTGGGACTCCGAATTAGACCCTAGGATGGACCAACGGCTGGAAGATTATGTTTTGGACAAAACCCGATATAGCTCCTTTTACAATACCAGCTTGGAGGTCATTTTAAGAGGTCTGGGCGTCGATGCCCTAATCATTTGCGGAGTTACCACCGAGATATGCGTTGAATCTACCATCCGTGACGCATATTTTCGGGACTTCAAAATCTTAGTGCCGAAGGACGCTGTAGCCGCGATGGACATTGACCGTCACAAAGGGACTTTGGCTACTATTGAGTATGGATTCGGTTCGGTTACGACGTCCGCCAAGCTCATCAATGACTTGTTAGGCATTGCAGTATAGAAAGGGGCCAGTGATATGACTAATTCTGGAAAATATTTGATTGTGGGTTTTCTTGGAATCGTTGGCGGAGGAGTCCTAGGATCGGTAGTCGAAATCATGATCGGAAATTCTAATTCCGGTATTGTCGGTATATTCGGATTAATAGGGGCCGGTATTGCTGTTTGGCGTTTAAACTGCATTCTTAAACGTTAACCTAACGTGAAAGGGCCCACCGCCATCGTGGAACGGTGACCCTTCGGTATGTGGGAAAATAAATTAATCTATAGGTATTAGTTTTGGATTAATATTAAAATCGACCTCTTCGATAGAATTACCTCTTCTTACTTCATCGTAAAAGACAATTTGTGTTGGTAATGCATCATCGTTTCCAAACATCTTTTCTTGTTTGTACGCACTAATAAAACTTCTATAGATTCCATATTTAAAATATGTAGATTCAGGTATGAAACTGATTGGTGATTTTAGTATTTCATGTTTTTTTATTCCATTAATCCACACATCCATTCGTTTATCTTTGTAATTCAAACAAAATGAGATATCAGTCCACTTATCCTTCATTTCATCCAAGCTGATTAGGTCATAATCCTTTCCAATGTCAATTACATTAGATGCTGAACCTGATAGTTCATGCCATTCGAAATGTAATCTACCTTTTTTAGCGCCGATCTGGATTATTGGTGGAAAAGAAGGTAATTTCTCCATTGTTCCTGACGGCCCGCCTATTTGATGAACCTGACCTAAAGTTGTATTGGTAGGATGTATATCAATGAAAGCCTTGTCTAACATGATGCTATAAGCAAAGCATTGAATGTCTTCTGGTTTTTGCCGGGGTCTAGATGAAAGTTCAATTCTCTCACGGTTATTATCGCAATCGTTCCAACCTTCATCCCAAAAACAGTCCCCATCTCTTAATTCAAATCTTTGATAAAAACTGCCTCTTCTAGCAAAGTCTTTATCAGAAATATAACTATAATTGTGCTCGTTCTGGTCCATATAATTTACATGTTTTTCATATCCAGAATGTGAAGAGAATCTTAAACCAAAATTACCATCATCATCGGTAAATGTTTCTCCAACAGGTGCTTCCATCGCTACAAGCTTCTCAACAACAACCATTACTTCAACTGGTACCTCAATCTCTGTAATGGTTTCTTGAATTACTATCTGAGGTGCGGGGGTGGGTATGCTAGCTATCCTCGCTTCAACGGTAGCATCGATATTGGGAGTAGGCTCGGCAGGGGCGAGGGCAGCGCTAGAACAAGCAAGTACGAGGGTTCCAATGAGTACTGCTAGAACTACTGGTGGATTCATACGGATTCCTGTGGGTCAGCTCCCGATATTCTACGCAACTATCTAACACCCCATATTTAACACACAGTAATAGAAAGGGGCCACCTAGCACCTAACAAAAAACAAGGATCGTAATATGGGAACG
>LWDU01040508.1_pt1 | contig 13891 bp, 9 predicted proteins | sample 727161 | NCBI WGS metagenome assembly LWDU01 (sample SAMN04566230, study PRJNA314399) | hydrothermal vent metagenome | isolation source: deep sea hydrothermal plume seawater | place: Mexico: Gulf of California, Guaymas Basin | collected 2004-07-11 | reverse complement strand
CGACTTCGCGCGGGACTACGCGGACGCACTCGACACCAATTCCTTGGCCGAGTTTCGCAACCGTACTCGCAACATTGACTTCTTCGCCCTGGATGACGTTCACCAGATTAAGAACAAAAAAACGGCACAAGAGGAACTCTGCAGAACACTGGATCAGCTGGTGGAATCACGGACTCATGTGCTGTTGTCAATCATGTCGCCGCTCGGTCAATCGCGACTATTACCCGGTCTATTGGGTCGTCTCGAGGGGGGGTTGGTCGTGCCAGTCCACCCGCCGGACATGTCCGTCCGCAGCCGACTACTCCAACAATGTGCCGAGACACACCGTGTGGAGCTCGCCGCGGACCTTGTCGACTGGTTACATGCCAACATTTTGACCGTCGGTTCGACGTTCCGCGAAATTGAACATTGTGTCCAACAGGTACGACAGGTGATGCGACCCGACGGGACCGTCAACATTGCCGACGTTCGCGAACTACTGGAACCGATATTGCGACTGGAAGTGCCGATCGCCAAGATCCAATCGACCGTGGCCCAGGCCTTTCAATTTCGCACGAAAGATCTGATCAGCGCATCACGACAGCGAGGAATTACTCAGGCTCGGGGCGTGGCGATGTACCTATCGCGAAAACTTACTAAACAGAGTTTCAAACAAATTGGCAGCGAATTCGGCAATCGCGACCACTCGACTGTGATGCACGCTTGCCGCAAAATAACCGAACAGATCGCTGGGAATCAGCAGCTGGGGGCTACGGTGGAACACCTAATCGAAGAACTCTCCCCTATATCTCATCACTTGACCGCCGACGACGGTTGGGAGAACTAAAATCTACGACCATACTTCGCCGTCGAACCAACGCTACAAGATCACAGCCCAAGCATCAGTCTTGGGGAATACTTGTCAAAAGACCGTCGACAATTGTCGGTCGATTCAAGGTTACCAACAGACTTCCCGATCAACCGCAATTAAGTCCACTTTATCGACAGCTCATCGACACCTTTATGAACATCCTAATGACCGGATATTCACACCCCACCGGGGCTCATAAGTCCCAAGAAAACGGCTGCTAACGTTTAACAGATGGAAGTTATCAACACTTCGATGCTGTTTATAAATAATACTGATTATTCAAAAATCTATTTACTAATTTAATCAAACATGAAGATTCAACTCCAACGCGATGCAATGCTCTCTTCGTTCTCTCTTGCTGCGATGGTCGCACCAAGTCGCAGCCCGAAAGAAATTCTCCAGTACGTCAAGATTGAAATTCGTAATGGCAAAGCAGTGATCATGGCGACCGACTTGGAGGTCGGAATTCGGGCTACGATGGCGGGGGTCGAGACGACAGAAGAACATTTAGACCTCGTGGTTCCTGTCGACCGGTTTTCGTTAATTCTTCGCGAGAGCAAGGATGAAGTGTTGACATTGGACGTGAAGGACAATGTCGTCACAATCGAGGGGCAACATAGTCATTTTGAACTTCCGTCGCCCAATCCGGATGAGTATCCGACGATTATTGATTTTACGGAATCGGACTACGTCGAGTTGCCACGACGATTGCTTCACGAGTTAATTCGTCGAACGGTGTTCGCCACTGACACGGAGAGTAGCCGGTATGCACTGGGCGGCGTGCTTTTGGAATGCGACGGTGACACGTTGGTCGGCGTCGCCACGGATGGTCGGCGGTTGGCAAAAATGACTGGTCCCGTGACGACCGTTGGCTCGGTGTCGAGTGGTGTGATGACGATTATTCCAACGCGGGCCATGCAACTGCTCGAACGGGCATTGGGTGACAATGATGGTGATGTGCAAGTTGCTCTTCGCAGCAATGATGTGCTTATTCGGTGTGAAGATTTTGTGTTCTATTCGAGGTTGGTTGAAGGCCGTTTTCCGAAATGGCAAGAAGTGTTTCCGCAACGAGTTGATGCACAGTCAACGGACATTACCATTGGGCCGTTCTATTCTGCGTTGCGTCAGGCATCGATCGTGGCCAGCACGGAGAGTCGGGGGATCAATCTGACGTTTGGTGATGGAACATTGGTACTGAGTGCGTCGACGTCCGAAAAAGGAGACTCGCGCGTGGAAGTGCCGATTGCTTACTCGGGACCAGAAATAGTGGTGACTCTGGATCATCGCTATGTGAGCGATTTTCTACGAGTGTTGGAATTGGAACAGACTATTAGGGTGGAGTTTGAGTCGGCGGAGTCGCCTGTCTTGTTTATCGCCGATGAGAGTTACGGCTATGTCGTGATGCCGCTCTCGCCCGATCGATAGTGAGAGTCGAGCACGAGGGATCGGTAGAAGGATAGGTAACGATGGCTGAGGGCGGAAACGAACTGAGCAAGGAACACAGCGATTTACAACGGCTCTACGAGCAACGTCGTGTTCGGGTCCGTGTTCCTGCCAAGATAGGTGATGTGGTCAATGATTTGATTGCCCGCCGTGGGTACTTGCAGACCAAAGGTGCGAATGCACTCCGGGAAGCGTGGGAGCAGGTGGCTGGCGAACAACTTGCCGCTCGCTCGCAGACGGGAAACATTAAACGGGGTGTGTTGGAAGTGTTCGTTCAGAATTCTGTCATGCTGCAGGAATTCTCGTTCGAAAAAGCGAGGCTCCTCAAACGACTTCAGGCCCTGGACTGTGGTCGAAAAATTCGTGACTTACGTTTTCGTGTTGGTTGACGGTTAGCCTTTAGCGAACCGAATTGATACGAGCGAGGCTTAGGAAGAATTGACCCATGAGTGATGAGCGACAGTTCGAGGCAAAAAGCGAATACAACCCTGATGATTTGGAGCATTTGTCCGACGTGGAACATGTTCGCCAGCGGCCGAGCATGTACATCGGCGACACGGCAAATTTGGGCTTACATCACTTGGTCTATGAAGTCGTCGACAATTCGATCGACGAGGCAATGGCAGGATTTTCCAAGCATATTACCGTGCAGGTAAATACAGATGGATCGGTCACGGTGGACGACGATGGACGAGGAATTCCAGTCGGTCGTCACGAGCAATTGAGTGAGCAGATGGGGCGAGACGTATCAACGGTGGAAGGAGTCATGACCGTCTTGAAGTTCGGCGGCAAGTTCTCCAAAGGTTCTTACCAGACCTCCGGCGGGCTCCACGGTGTTGGTGTCACGGTGGTCAATTTTCTCTCGCAATGGGCCGAAGTGGAAGTCTATCGTGAAGGTCATGTCTGGCAGCAGTCGTATGAACGAGGAGTTCCAGAGGGTCCTATTCACAAAGGTGCCAAGACGACGAAAATCGGCACGAAGACCACTTTCAAACCCGATGCTCAGATCTTCGAAACGACAAAATTTAACTACGACACTCTCAGCAAACGCCTACAAGAGTTGGCGTTTCTAAATGCAGGCGTGCGGATCAAATTCCACGATGAACGCAATGGCGAAGGCGAGGAATTCTGCTACGAGCGGGGTATCGTCGAGTTTATCGAACACTTGAACCGCGCCAGTGAAGTGTTGCACTCGGACGTCATTCATATCGAGGTGGATCAAGATGGTGTCGGTGTAGAAATTGCCTTGCAGTACACGAATGATCTGACCGAGAACCTGCACGCCTACGTAAACAATATTCACACCACCGAAGGAGGAACACACGTTTCCGGCTTCCGTTCCGGCCTGACGCGGACACTTAACAATTACGGCAAGAAGAACAAGATGTTCGGCAATCTCATCCCTACCGGTGAAGATTTTCGTGAAGGCTTGACGATTGTCATTTCGCTGCGAGTGCCCGAGCCGAAGTTCGAGGGGCAGACGAAAACAAAGCTCGGCAACAGCGAGGTAGAGGGTATCGTCAATTCGGGGTTTGGTGAAGCTCTTTCCAAGTACTTTGAAGAGAATCCACGAAGCGCCAAAGCGATCATTCGCAAAGGTTCGCAAGCTGCCGAAGCGCGAGAAGCAGCGAGAAAAGCCCGGGAACTTGTCCGCCGCAAAACGTCGCTAAGCGGTGCCGGCCTGCCGGGCAAGTTACGAGACTGTATCAGTAAGGAACGCGACAAGTGCGAACTCTACCTGGTCGAAGGTGACTCGGCTGGTGGAAGTGCTGAAGGTGGTCGCTTGAAGCAATACCAGGCGATCTTGCCGCTTCGTGGTAAAATCATCAACGCCTATAAGTCGCGCGAAGATAAGGTGCTGGCGAACGAAGAAGTCCAGAGCATGATTTACGCAATACGCTGTGGAATCGGTGCCGACCAGGACCTCAACAAACTGCGCTACGGTAAGATTATCATCATGACCGACGCTGATGTGGACGGTTCACATATTCGTACCTTGCTGCTTTGTTTCTTTTATCGGCAAATGTTCCAATTGGTCGCTGCTGGTCATGTTTATCTGGCACGGCCACCTCTTTTTAGAGTGAAGTCGAAAAAGCATACCTACTACGTGCAGTCCGAAGAAGAGATGCGTAGTCAACTACTGAAGAAGGGGATGGACGGTTGTGCGCTAGAGGATGGCAACGGATTGTTGATCGAAGGGGATCAGATGGCCAGCATGTGCAACAACCTCGCCTCAATGGAAGAAGCGATACTCGCTTTAGAAAAGCATGGAGTCAGCTTGAAGGCGCACGCGGAACGAGCGGCTTTGGAGACCGGCCGACTTCCAGTTTTTCACGTTGTTTATGGAAACAAGGATGCTTGGCTCTTGACTCGTCAAGCGGTTGACGACTTCTTGGAGGCCAATGATTTGATCGAAGATGGTTCCCGATCGAGCGACAGCGACGATCTGGACGACGACGACGAACAAACACCCACAGAAGACGACTCGCTAATGCGAGCTCGCGTCCTGGAATTGCACGAAGTCAAAACGATCAATACCGGTTTGAAAGAACTGGCGGAATTGGGGTTTGATGTTAACGCCTTGATCCCCGAGGAACGAACGGGAATTGAAGATCCTCGATACGTATTGCGGAGAGGCGAGAATTCGACGTCACTTCACGATCTTCGTGGGGCACTGGTTGCGATCAGGGCCCTCGGTGAGAAGGGCCTTACGGTTACACGCTTCAAAGGCCTAGGCGAAATGAACGCAGAGGAACTCCGCGAGACGACGTTGGATCCCGAGAATCGAACGATGATTCAAGTGACCATGGCCGACGCGGGAGCCGCGGACGACATGTTCCGAGTCTTGATGGGGGACAAAGTCGAACCTCGACGTGAGTTCATCGAAAAACACGCTTTGGACGTGCGAAACCTTGACGTGTAACGTTGCGGTTTTGCTGTTCGACAAACTTATTGTCACGGATTTCGCCCCCGCGTCGTGATGCGTGATCAGATTCGACCGAACCGCGAGTTCATCGAAAGAGCCGCACATTGTCTTGGATCAAGGAGACGATAGTTGAATAAGACCCCAACAACGTCTTTTAATTTAAGCAGATTCGCATCCGTGACCTCAGGACAAAAATCAAAGGACGATCTCATCAATGTCACGAACGCTTGCCATTGCCGTTCTTCTCACTCTGTCGCCGTGGACTGTTCCTGTATCAGTCAGCGTCGCAGCCGAGAAGCCGAACGTTGTGCTCATTTACATTGACGATTTGGGATACGGAGACCTCGGATGTTACGGCTGCACGGACATTCCGACTCCCAATATTGATCGGCTGGCGAAGGAAGGCGTTCGATTCACGGCGTCTTACATCGCCAATCCGCCCTGTTGTCCGAGTCGCTGCGGTCTGATGATGGGGCAATACGCCCAGCGCTTCGGAAAGTATGGTATGTCACGCGGGCTCCCGATTCCGGAGGACCGACCGACGCTAGCAAAGTTCCTGACAGAACACGGTTACTCGACTGGCCAAATCGGAAAATGGGACATTGGAACGCGATTGCAAGGGCCTCTCAATGTGGGTTTCACAGAAGTTGCGAAGAACCCCCCGAAGAAAAAATACAGCAGTGAAGAACTCGCCAAGGCACCGAAAGCTCTGCAAATGCAGATCAACAAGAAGGATGGCAAGTCAAAGTACTTTTGCATCAATGAGGATGGGGAGACGGTCTGGTTGACCGACTACGACGGCGATTTGATGTGCGACTTCATCGATCGCCACAAGATGGAACCGTTCTTTCTGTACTGGTCACCTGAAGCGGTCCACTCGTTCAACATGGAAGCCCCCGAGCGACTGACGAATCGCACTACTGCCGCGCCCAAGCGACGAAAATTAGCCGGCGCGATCGTCTCGGTCGATGACCAGGTCGGCAAGCTGATGGATGCGCTGAATAAGCACAAGTTGCGCGAGAACACGCTGATCATTTTCACCAGCGACAACGGAGCCAATGGCGGCGAGGGAGGAATGTCAACGCCATACACGGGTGGGAAAGGACAAGGGACTCAGAAGGAGGGTTGGGTTCGCGTGCCCACCATCTTTTCCATGCCGGGCGTGCTTCCGAAAGGAAAGCAGTACGACGGCCTGATCGCCAACTTCGACTTCTATTCCACGATCACATCGTTGACCAACCAGACGATTCCCGATCACTGCGACGGTGTAGATCTGGTGCCGTATCTAACCGGCGAGCAATCTGGCGATGCGCACGAGTATCTATTCTGGCTCAACAATCAACCCGACGACGCGGTCCGCAGGCACTTGATCGCAGTCCGCTGGCGCGACTGGCGGTTGTACAAGAAGTACGACAAAGATCCTTGGCAGTTGTTCGATCTCAAGTCAGATCCGCGCGAAGAAACTAACCTCGCGGCAAAGCACCCAGACGTCGTCAAGGAAATGGCCTCGCAATACACGGCGTGGTCAAAGACCCTCGCACCACTCGGCGAGATTCCAACAATCCGCGCAAGTAAACCCATCATTTCCAGCGGTCACGGTTGGGCGATTGCTTCAGCGAAGAAAAAGGGTGACACGGAATGAAAAGATGTGCCCGCTGCGGGTTTTAAGCCGATTTTTACGAACGTGGGCGCCCATTTTACGCGGGCCTTCGCTTTCCTTTGACGAGAGCTGATCCCTATCGATAGTCAGGGAGTTCATCGGCTCGGCAATTCGCCACGTAGAAGCCGCCCGCCTTCACGGCAGAGCCAGAGATAGTGATCGCTCGCGAGACCTTCGTAGGTTTTGAACTTGGAAGCTCCGACCGGCGGATCGTTGGTGCATTTGAAGATCGCTGTTCCCTCGTCAATCTCGTCGAACATGGCAATATACGCGGCCCGGTTGCCGGCCATCGCGGTTGCCTGAAACTGACGCCAGAGGAACTTCCCGCCGTCGCGCGGGACTGCCGCTGACTTGTTGCCGCTCAGGTTCTTCCAGCTGAAGCCCGGCCAGAGCACCGGCAGATACTCAACATTCTGTTTGACGCACCATGCACGGTCGGCGCGCTGGTGCTGCATGATCGTTTCCGCTTCGCTTTGCCCGTTGCGATAGCGTCCCACCGACCAAGGACTGAGCACATCGGCTAGCTCAAGAACGGAATGCAGTTTCGGATCGGCGATGGCGTCCCCTGTCTGCTCACGCCAGAAGTAGGGCACGCCAAGCATGATGCTCATACCACCCCAATCGGGATTATGCTTGAGCAGTCGAATGAACCACTCGGCTTTCTCTAGCCCGTAGTCGCGGTCCTCGCTGAAGCCGACCCCCCAGATCGCGACCAGAGGTTTCCCTTTCAGCTGCAGATAGGCGGAATCGTTCGGGTCGGTGCCCAGTTGCATGCGGCGGCGAAGCTGCTTCCAGTCCTCGGCGAGCCGTTCGAAATCGTCGTCACGCAAACCGGAAAGGTCGTACATCAGCACCCAGCATCGGCCATGTCGGATCGCCGCATCCCGACACAATGAGAGCTTTCGATTCTCGAATTTCAGACTGCGGTAGTCCCGTCGCTGTTTTGCACCATGAACCCCGAACCGCTGCACAAAGGCGCCATCGACACCGTACTCGGCCATCCACGAGAAATGTCGATCGATAGTCTTCGGATGAATCGAACTGAAGACATGAGCCGTGCTGCCATCCTTATGTCGAAACGTTGTGGGAAAGAGTTCGTCGTCCTCGAACTCGGACAGATCGGGCCACAGATCGATGGTGCAATTCCCCGGCTCAAACGTCCCGCCCTTCTTATAATGATCGAATCCAAGCCCGGAGCCGTCACCTTCGGCTCGAAACCATCCTTGGTAGCCGGTGACAACGCGCCCCGTCAGTCCATTCGGTTTGTCCTGGCTCGCACGCACGCGTGGTATCGCGGGCTTGAGTTCAGCATACGACTCCTCTCGCGAAACAGCCGGTTCGTTACCAAACGCCAGGCTTCCCGGGAAACAGGCGATGACCAGGACGAGAGACAATCGGAATTGTGCCATTTCGGTAGCTGTTGATGTCAAGGAGTCATCTCTCTGTTCTAGCGACCTCGGTCCGTCTTCTTCTTTGGCTTTTTCTGAACGACTTTCGATGAAGCTACCGGCTGTTCATCTTCGTCAAGTGGTCGCTCAAACTGCAGTTTTTGGAAAACACTCTGGGCGACATACGGCAGTGGCGGTTCGGACGTCCCCACGATGCGCGACGTCGTCCAAGCAAATCGCTTTCCTGACGCTTCCGTCGACGATCCAGATGGATGCTCGGACTGGCCGGTCCGTGATGCAAAGGCGATAGCAATCACAATCGTCGTTAGCCGTATCCTCAATTCGGCTTGTCCAATCATTGACCACGTCCCGTGAAAAATTGACTGGTCTTCAGATTCCAATACTGATTCTGCTTGATTGTGAAAGCAACAACAAGATTCAGCTATGAGTGATACGCCGTTTAGTTATTTGTCGCCGCTTTTGAGTACACGGATTTTCATGTTGCGGAACGACACTTTCGCGCCGTGATCTTGCAAGCCGATGTGACCCGCGACCGTCTCAGCAAAGCCCTTCTTGTTGCGCCATTTGCTGTTTGCAATCCGCTTGTTCCAGTCGTCACTGCCGATCTTGTACGAGTAGACCTTGTGGCCATTGGACCAATGTGTACCTTCGCCGTTCACCATGCGGATGCGTACACTGTTCCAACCATCAGGACGAATCACGTTTTTGCCTCCAACGGGATAAATATCGTACAGGGCACCTGTGGACGTATCCTTGTCGCCTACCGTTCGATCGATTTGCATTTCCGGCGCAACATTGTAGATGGCGCCGCCAGCTTTCGGATCCACACGGATTAAGATGCCGCTGTTTCCGGTGGTCTTCCATTCCAGCACAAGTTCGAAGTTCTCGAAGGGTGTGGCCGTGTAGATGTCACCACCACCTTTTTCGAGCGTTAGCACACCGTCCGCGACGATCCACTTACCGAGTTCCAGTGACTTTTTCGTCCGCCAGCTGTTCCATCCTTCCGCTGTCACGCCATCAAACAGGAGTCTCCAGCCGTCGGCTTTCTCTTGTTCGGTTAACACATTAAGCGGAGTGGGCACAAACGGCAGCTTGCCCGCCTTGATTCGTTGGCCATAGGTGCCGCTGCCTGAAGCGGACGGAAGTTTGAGGACGCTTTCTAATGCAACAAGAAACTCTTTGTCGATTTTTGCCTGCATTGCTTTCTTGGCATCGACACCACCATCTTTCGTGGCCGCCTTAAGTCGCTCGCCAGCGTTTCCGTCGATCAGCTGATCGAGCGCTTGGCCGAACGGATTGCGAACCTTTTTTTCTTCGCCATCGACGTGGCACACTTTGCAACTGCCAATCACTTTGTTGGCAAACGCATCTTGCAGAGGTTCCGGACCATCATCGATAAACATCTCCTTGAACTTCGGCTTCCAGGGCGGAAGGGCTTGGGCCGATGAGGCCAGCGAAGACACGATGATCAGCACGGAGAATATTTGAACGAGTGAAGTCTTCATGGCGTTACCTCGTGGTTTGTGTTGGGATACGCTATAGACCCGGTTATATTGGATTACATGAGTCAAGGAAAGGATCATCGAGCCACGCTCGACATTGCCTGCCGAGTTGGGCAAGATTCAATGCCTGCATGCGATCTAACTCTATTGCGACGGACCTTCATTGGAGTGCGACGATGACTTCACGGCCTCGCTTTTGGTGTCAGTTAGTGGCGTTCGTCGCGTTGACGCTGACCTCAGGTCTCGTGCGGATTACGGCGACCTGCGTATCCTGCCGGTCGAAATTGGCGGTGGCCCATCCGAACATATGCTGTCCCGACATCTGCAGCGCCAGGCTCGTGGTGCGTTCGACCGGCGAGAGGCCCAATACGAAAAACTGAAGACGGACGAGCAGATCGCGGATTACCAGGCACGGCTACGCCATTTTTTCTTTCAACAGTTGGGTCGCTTGCCGGAACGCACGCCACTGAATCCTCGCGTGGTCGGAAAAATCAACGGCGACGGATATCGTATCGAGAAGATCATCTTTGAGAGCCAGCCGAAACACTTCGTCACTGCCTTGCTCTATTTGCCTGCTGCCGAGAATGATCAGCAGAAAATTCCGGCCGTACTGGTGCCCTGCGGTCACACGGCCAATGGGAAGATCGGATACCAGAAGTCTTGCATCCTCCTGGCAAAGAACGGGCTGGCCGCGTTCTGCTACGACCCGATCGGACAGGGCGAGCGGTATCAGATTCTGGATGAAACGGGCAAGCCGCGATACAAATCGACGACCGAGCACACGTTAATTGGAGCGGGCTGCATCCCGCTGGGCCGCAACGCCGCGACCTTTCGAGTGTGGGATGGAATTCGAGCACTCGACTATCTCTGTTCGCGTGACGACATTGACGCGACTCGACTTGGCTGCACAGGCAACTCCGGCGGCGGAAGGTTAACCGAGTATTTGATGGCACTCGATTCCCGCATCGTCTGCGCAGCGCCCGGTTGCGCCGTGACGAGCTTCCGTCGTCGCCTTGAAACGAAGGGACCAGGCGACGCGGAACAGAACATCTTTGGCCAGATTGCTTTTGGCATGGACAACGCCGACTACGTGATCATGCGCGCCCCGAAGCCGACGTTGCTCCTCTCGGCGACACGCGATTTCGTCGATATTCAGGGAGCGTGGCACGTCTTCCGCGAAGCCAAACGCGTCTACACGCGGATGGGGTTTTCCGAGCGAGTCGATCTGGTTGAAGCCGATGAGAAGCACGGCTTTTCCCAGCCGTTGCGAGTCGCTATGGTCCGCTGGATGCGACGTTGGCTTTTGAAGATCGACGAACCGATCACCGAATCCGATATCGAAACGCATTCGGCCGATGAACTACTCTGCACCCCCAAGGGGCAAGTCCTGTTAATGCACGGCTCGCGATCGGTCGCCGACCTGAACGTGGAATACGACCTGCAGCTCGAAAAACAGCGGCAAGAGTCTTGGCTACCAGCCAACCACGATAAGACGATTCGAGACATTCGCCAGATCGCCGGCGTTCGCTCGCTGGATGATTTACCTCGCCCGGCCGTGAGGGATGCCGGCACCATCAAGCGAGGCGGCTACAACATCGAGAAGATCGTGCTGCAGCCCGAACCTGACATTTGGCTACCTGCTTTGTTGTTCAAACCGACAAGGCCCAGCGGCAAACGAGTTCTTTATCTGCACGGCAAGGGCAAGTCCGTGGACGCTCAGCCGGACGGCCCGATCGAAAGGCTTGTGCAACAAGGCAGCCTCGTGCTTGCCGTCGATCTCCGCGGCACCGGAGAGACAGGTGGAAACAATGAGAACACCTGGGGTGGAAACTGGGAAACCATATTCGTTTCGTATCTACTCGGCAAATCACTGGTCGGCATGCGAACGGAGGACATTCTCGTCGCCGCGCGGTTTCTATCGGAGCGGGAACAAAAGGACAACCGGGGCTCCATCCACCTTATCGCCGACGGACTCGCCATCCCACCATCCATTCACGCTGCCGCACTGGAGAGCCGTCTGTTCGCATCATTGAAACTCAACGGCGATTGTCCGACATGGAAATCCATCGTTGCCGATCCATCCGAAACAGGAAGATTGGCTGATACAATTCACGGTGCTCTTGAAGTTTATGATCTGCCGGATCTCGTGGCGGCGTTTCGTCGCGCCAACAAGGACTAGAACGTAACGCAGACCATGTGCGCCGCGGGCAACAACTGATCGACGCGGAAGCAAAGTGGATTGCTTTGACTAGCTCTGTCTCACCAACCGTTTAATTCAGCAATCCGTCCTAGAATCCCGATGCCGTATCGACCCTGGCGGGTCTTACCTTGTTCGATGTACTTCTTGACCAGCGGCAGCGCTGGGTCGCCCATCCAATCAAGCACGTTGTGAAGCATGACCTGGTTGTTGGTTCCTTCAAACAGCAGTTCGTCAAGGCAGGCCAAGGCCCGATCGGGTTTTCCAAGTTTAACTAGCGTCCAGGCGGCCATCATCCGCACTTCGTGCGAGCCATCTTCAAGTGCCTTTCCTAATACATCTGCGGCCGACATCGCGTCGTCGTTGAGCAGGTGCAGACCGGTAATCGCCCACCATCGCATCCCTTCATCTTTGTCCGACATCCAATTGACGAGAGTTTTGAGGTTGGCTTTGTCACGCACCAGCACAAGATCTGCGGCGTCCAGGTATTTCTCAAGTGGGTACAGTTCCTTGGTGCGTACCATTTCGTAGATCGTCATGTTATTTGCCGAGGCGCGTCGCTGGCGCATCTTCTCCGGTAGGAGACCGGAATCGAACAGTTCCAGTTGCTTCTGGCGTAGCGCCTTTTTCAACTCGGCGACCTTCTGCTGGTGCCCTGCCTGGTCGATCAAGTTGTGGACGTTATCGAAGTCGGACTTGTTATCGTAAAACTCTTCGGACACCCTCGCGCGGAAGAAGCGGCCAGTGACCTCGCTGGTCTTTCCCTCGCGATGGTGCTTTTCCCAAGCGGGCGTTGCCGGAGCCTTCCAAAGATACGCGAGATGATGACCGGCCGGTGCGTACGGCATATAGTTCTTGTGATAGGCAAAGCGCTTGTCGCGAATCATGCGTACGTGGTCCAACCGTCCGTCGGCACGCTCTCGAAAGCTCAGATGATATTTTGGGGCCGGTTCGGCGGCACTGCCGAGAAAGATTGTGCCCTGGAACGAGTCGGTTATTTCAGCACCGGCCAAGCTCAGCCACGTTTTTGGCATATCCACAAAGCTCACAATACGGTCCACGGTTGTCCCTGGTTTTTCGGCGGGGTAGAGGTGTTTTAGTTTTTCAGGGATACGAATGACTAACGGGCAGTGAACGCCGCTGGCGTAAAGAAATCGCTTGCTTCGCGGCATTACTCCGCCGTGGTCGGAGTTGTAGATGATAATTGTGTCCTCGTATAACCCGTCCTTCTTCAGTGCGTCGAGCGTTTCTTTGACTTTGCGATCCATATTCTCGACGGCCGCCGCGTACTTCGCATAGTTCCGTCGAATGGCCGGCAGATCGGGGTGATAGGAAAATAGCTTCATCGTCGCTGGATCTTTAGGTGGATTGTCGACGTTTCCATGCGCGCGGCTCTCGTGGCTGTCGCCAATGTTAACCACGGCAAAAAACGGTTGACCCTCTCCCCGCATTCGCCAACCGAAACGCTCTTTGCCGCCCTTGTAGTCCCAGCAGTCCTTGTCCGCCCGTCCACCGATGTTGTAATCCGTCTTACCGGGATTTGACGTGTGGTAACCTGCCTTCTTCAACAGGTCCGGATAGTACTTGATCTTGTCGTGCGGAATCATATTGCGGCTACGCATCGGCTGCGTTCCATTCGAGATGGCGTACATTCCCGTGATCCAGCATGATCGCGTCGGCGCACACACGGCCGCATTGTCGAAGCAGTGCGTGTAACGAAAACCCTCTTTGGCGAACTGATCAATCGCCGGTGTGTTTGCATTGGTTCCACCGTAGCAACTGACCCACGATACGCCGTTGTCCTCGCTAGTGATCCAGAGGATATTTGGCTTCGCTGTCTCGGCCGCGGCAATCGACACCATGCCTACCATCGCGGATGCGAGTAGACACCTAAGAATTGCGAT
>LWDU01034486.1_pt1 | contig 13897 bp, 11 predicted proteins | sample 727161 | NCBI WGS metagenome assembly LWDU01 (sample SAMN04566230, study PRJNA314399) | hydrothermal vent metagenome | isolation source: deep sea hydrothermal plume seawater | place: Mexico: Gulf of California, Guaymas Basin | collected 2004-07-11 | reverse complement strand
CTGCTAATTTTTTTTCTAATTCTTTTGCTAACTTTACTTCAGCTTTTCTTACAGCTTCAATCTCATCATCTATATCATCAAACTCTTTTGAATCTATTCCGAGTGCTTGTTTAATTTTATCGCCATTAGTTGCTAAGGCTCTTCCTGCAATAGCAGCTGCTATATTTCCTGCAAATTGGTTAAAGAATGATTCATCAATTTTTTTAGACATTGTCTATCTCCATAGAGTTAATAGTGTTCTATTGATAAATATTTGGAAAAAATGTTTTTATCGTTTTCGCTTTGATGCCTTGTCTATTTTATCTTGTTCAGATTTCTTTTGTTTGACAAGCTTATCAGTATAAAATCTTCGTAAATATATAGGCATATTATATACATCACTAAATGTAAATCCGCCCTCACTAAAATAAATTAGATTAAATATGCCCTCATGTACAATGGGCCGGTATTCGGGAGTTACCGGGAGGGCCAGAAGAAATTTACTGCTATTGGTAGTTCTAATTCAGAAACTTCACCACAAAAACCACAATTAAATACTGTTGTGAAATCTATATCTGGCATGTGATCTGAATAGTATGCTCTATAAGCCCTAGAATCCATAGCAAAAAATTCATTCTCTATAAAATTATTAATGAATGCTGACTCTTTGTTACCATCAACAGAAACTAATTGTTTTCTTAATCTCGTAGTAACTTCCTTTGTACGACCACCCATAGTCTTTTTCATTTTTACAATATCCCTAGTAGCATCAGCTTCATCTTTATGAGTCATGAACTTAAACTCTATTTTTCTTTTAGACTGGGGAAGTTCATATTCAAAAATATTAGCATTTTTAAAATATTTTTCATCAATTTCTTTATGTTTAAATGTTGTTAAGTCATATTCACAATCCTTCTCAGTTTCACCACAGTCCGGACATGTCGTGTCAACACTATATATCTTTCCATAACCAAAAATTCTTGATGCAACCATAATAGCATTCTTATCACCTATCATAAGTTCATTTAATGTTACTTTAGATGCGATAAGAGACTTGAGAAGTTCGTCTAATACTACTCCCTTCTGTATTAAGTTCTGTGAAGTGAGAATATCCTCTTCCTTTGCAGTCATGTATTTTACTTCTATTGTTCCACCACTGAGTACGTGTCCTTCTGGATACAATAAACCCTTACTAGGTAAGTCCACTACTTCCGTAGGGAAACCTTGTTGTTTTTCAGCCATTATAACTCCTTGTTATTTGTTCTATTTACAACTGTTATCTTTTCTCATCAAAGACAGAATGCCACAAATGTATTTGATGATGTTTAAAATTTTAGAATTGCAGTATTGCGTAATCGTATCTAAGCGTGCAAGTCATTTCTACTGGATCAGATGTTGACCAATCAAGATCACCAAAAGCAGCTGACTGAATATAAGCACCTACAAGTTGCCATTCTTCAATAATATCGCCTACTGGTCCAAGTAGATTAAAAGTAATATTTTTCTTATAAAAATCTGAATATCCATCACGTCCAGTTACTGATTCGTGAGATAATCGCACCCATTCCATTACAGCTTGTGCTGCTGAAGGTACGATTGGATCATACATTGTTATGTCAATGGTTTGCCATTCCCCCTTACCCTTAATATACCGTTTTACGTTTATATGATCAAGTGTTACTTCTTCAAACTCAATACTTGGACGACTTGCGGCTTTTATGGTGTAAGCTGGAATGCCCTCGATATACATGATAAACCGATTCTGAACCTTTGGTTCGAATTGTGTAAACATGATGTCATTAGGATCAATCAATTGTGGCATTCTAGTTCTCCTGTTACAATTTTATCGATAATAAATATCATTAAACAAGAAAAAAATTACAGATAAAACGAAAAAGCCCAGAGGTTTAGTCTGGGCTTCTAAGTATTTTTAGATCAGCTTATGCTGGAAAGCTTGCTCCTGTTGGTTGTACGACAAAGTCTAATACAATGAACTCAACCGAACGAGCAGGTTGCAGATAAATCTGTCCAACCAACTGATTACGATCGATAACGTCCGCTGTGTTATTTGTATCGTCCATTACAACTCTGAAAGCAGTCAATCCTTGATTTGATTGTACTGAATCTAGATAAGGATTTACGATGTTTAAGAAGCGATTTCTCGTAGCAACTGTATTGTTTTCAAACAATAAGTAACGAGAAGAGCTAGCAATAAACTTCTTAATCCTAATAAGCATTCTACGTACATTAATACGATCAAGTGCTGATGGTTTTGCTTGCAATGTTTTTTGACCAAAAACTACAACTCCCTGTCCTGGGAATGATGCAATTGGATTAACACGTCCTTCATAGAGAATATCTCTTTCAGCATGTGTCAATCTTGTTTTTGCTTCTAGAACATTAGCTAAGCCACCACGATTAAGACCTGCAGGTGCAAACCATTCATGTGCTACTCTATCATTCTGAGAGAACACTCCTGGAATTACAACTGAAGGTGGTACCCATGTTGGCAAATTGATGCTATCATCCAGAACTTTCACCCATGGATAATATGTTGCTGCATAATTTGTATCTAAGCTCTGTATTGCGTTAGTACATGCAGATATTCCATCACCCCATGCAGAGTTATCAAATATGTAAAATGCATCGCCCCTATTCTTAACCATATCCATACCATGATTAATTGGATTAGGGTGTAGTGTGTAAATTAAACCAGGTGTGGCGAGTAGATTAATATCAAACTCATCCTGATTACTTACAGCATTCAATGCCATCTTGTATGCTTTTGATCCACTTGCAGTTGAAGTTGAACAATCAAACCCTTGTTGGTTTGTTGCAACAATATCTCCTGCAGTATTCTTTTTAACAGCTGGGTTTGATCCATCAAATCCGCCTTGAAAAGCTACTGTGAACTTATGTTGTGATACATTTGATACACCTAATGCAAGTTGTGATGCACTAGTAGCAAACGTTGCAGATCCACCAAAATCAGCTGCCTTTGCATCAGCATGTCCCCACATATCATTGAGACTAAAAGTCGCATTTGTATATGATTTAGCTGTGGTACCTACTGGTGCAAGATAATTTCTATTATCAGCAGAAGAGAAATCAAAGCCATAAAATGCTGTGGTATCAAATTCTCCTGTATTACCATTTTGCTGTGTAATAGTATAGCCCGCAGGTGGTACATCATATTGGCCCTCAGCCGATGATGCAGTTGTAAATGAATTTACCATCTTTGCATGCCCAAATGGTACGTTTGTTTTAACGCCGCCAGTTTTTACATCAGGATGTGGCTCTACATAAATGATTTTTGACATATTTGGCCAATCACCATTATAAGTTAATTTGCCATCAGTATCAATAGATGCCCATCTATCACCAATTTTACGAGCAAAATAATTTGCTGAATTTGGGTCTAGGTTAAGGTTATCCCACTGTTCTACAATTGTGTCATCGCTTTCCTTCCAAGTTAGTGAATCTAGTTGTCTTACCTGTAATGAAAACGTTCCCCAATCAGAACCTGCTACATCAGCTGCTCGTTTTACATTGGTTATACCAACTTTATACTTACGTTGTGTATCAACTTCACCATGTGATCTCATGTATACTTTAAAAAGATCTGCTGTTGAACCCTCAATTTTTTGAGATGTTATATATGGTGTGTAAGCATTCTGATAATCTTGACTTAAAGTTATATTTTGAATTGATCCTGATACAACAGCTGACGATGAAGCATGTGAAGCCATTGCTGCCTTATATACTTTGTATAAGTAGTATGGTGATTCCTTTCCATTTGCTTTTGTTACGAGTGGATTCGAGCTAAATACATTTTCAATAAAATTCGCGTTTGCTGCAGTGAATGAGCAAGATACAGAAAATGATCCAGTTACTACTTCGAATGCAGCCATTGTTCCTTCTACTGTGCCGCCAACGAATCCACTTGCAGGATTGGAATTTGTTGCACTTGGTGCTAATACTGCATATGTACGGTAATCTGAAGATCCTGACTTATGTGCACCTATATGCATAGCTGCGGTTGTATATCCGCCAAGCCCTAATACTCTAACTATTGTTACTGTGCCAGCACTACGTAAGTACTCTCGCACTGTAAATGGGACATATAAGTCTTGAGAAAGTTCCCCGAACATCTCCTTAAAAGCATTAAAATTGTTTACTACTGTCGGTACAAATGCAGGTCCTTTATTAGTTGGTCCTATAATTGCAGCGCCAATTTCAGCAATGCCTTGTGGGAGGAACGATAAATCCTTTTCACGAGTAAATACGCCCGGTGATACTATTCTCTCTGCCATTTGAATTCTCCAGGTTATTTTTTTATGAAATTATTACTATAATTCTAAAAATAAATATACACTAAAGATATGAAAAGTTAAAAAGATGCAAAAGTTAATTTACATTTATTAGATTAGTTATTTTATGCAGTTTCTTTAGCAGCTTCTTTAGCTGGTGCGGCTGCCGGTGCCGGCGTAAAGACTCCTGTTGCAGGATCTAATTGACCTACCCCATACTTTTCATTGAAAGATTGAGCAAGTGTTTGCTCACTTCCTTGTAGTGTTCCTAATTCAGTTAATAGAGCATCTTCTAAGTCACCTAATGCTTCATGTTGCTTATCATGAGCTATCTTTTGCATTGCTAAGTTACCCATTCTCATCTGAATATTTTGATATGATGTTTGCACATCAGCTAATTGCTGCATTTCATCATCAGTAAATTTGACTTCTTTGCTACCAGCCATTATTAAACTCCCAGTTAATTGTTAAATTATTAAAACAGTTGTAAAACATTCTATATTATATATATTAAAAAAAGTTGAAAAAGGAATTTTTATTTAAAATAATTAAAATTAATTGTAAGTCTATATTCCTCATCAGAACAAGATGTCCCTCTATGGTGTGTATCTGCAGGAAATTCTATAAATCTATTACCTACACTCTCAACAATTGTACCATCTTCAAATTCTGTATGACCGTTATTTGAATTTACGTAATAAACTGCTGTAGTCCATTGTTTCTTTCGTTTATCTGATAATATTTTTCCCATATCAGTATGATAATTGTTCTTGTCTACTTTATGTGTTCTATATTGTAAATTTGCTTTTATTCTCCAAATAACAAATGGATGAATAATACTTAGTATTGGATGAACAATGCCAATAGTATCCCTATCTAGTATAGCATCTGGTTCAAAATAAAATGTATGAACCATATGAATATTGTTTTTTGGTTGAGGCTTATTTAAGTTTTCATAATATTCCGGTTCATAATCAATAGACGATATTTTCCATTTGTTTATGAATATTATACTTTTTTCAAGTTGTTCATGAATATCAGGCTCTAAAAAATTATCTAATATTTTTACCATATAATATACTCATTATTGTATGTTTGTCCCAAAGGATTAGATTCATATACACCAATAACACCACTTTCTATAAATTTTTTAATTTTAAGTAATGGCCTAGTTAAGCTCAAATATCCAATATTAATAGAAACACGATGCTTATTAGAATATTTGGGTGGATTAGGCTTATGACACATCCATCCCGGATGTAATAACATCATACCCTTTTCTACATCAATTTCATGCTCATTATTGAATTCATCTTTAATTGAAAAAGTAGCTGTTTTGTCAGGAACTGAAGGATAATAAACCATGTTAATTGTGTTTCCTCTTACATGATTATGCCACTCACAATAATTCTGATCTTTTGTAGAAACATGTGCCCATACATAAGAACCGAATCGTGGAACACCTCCAATAACAGTATCACTCATATTTGGAGTTTTATTTACTTTATTATTAGTTACACTATCAAGATTATCAAACCAAGATTCTGCTAACTTAAAAAATAAATTAGTTAATTTTTTTGTAACATCTGATTCAGGCAATGGAACTTGTCTTTTACTAATATTATAATCAAAGTTCTGTATTGCACTTTCAACTAGCAAATTATTTTCTTTATTAGAAAGTTCTGTAACTTTGTGTTTTAAAACAAATGGATTTCTTTCAATAACAAATTGCAGACTTTACTCCGGAATTTCTTTAGATGAAGTGATAGCTGATCCTGACACATCATACTGTGGTGTCCATTCTGCACCACCCAAAACTGTCATTATTTCTGAATATTGAAATGAGCCTGTGGGTCCTGATGCATTTACAATCATACTACAAGTATGATATAACGCAACATTTGTACATGCACATGATGATGTTACTCTAGAGTTTAATGCTGATAAACTTGTCGGCATTAAAGATCCTTCCCATTTTAAAAATGTAAGTGATCCGGTTCTATTAGTTCTGTAATTAATATTACTACCAACAATACCTGGAGATGGTGCTAAGCTTCCTGTATCATCAGTACTAAATATAGTCCAATTTCTATTTGAATAATCCGACATCTTAATCCCCTTACGTGGCTACAAACCTATCGTATCCTGCTTCATAATTCTGTTTAATTTCTGCATCTGATATCTCTCTATCATAACAGTATATTGGGCCTATATCACCTTGCCAAAATTTTTGTTCTGTTCCAGTGTTATATCCGTTATACCACCATGCTGATCCAATATGTAAATATTGTGAATTTGATGGGGAATTTGTTGTAGCGCCAGTACTTGTTCCCACAGACCAATCATAATCTATATTGAGTTTAAAGTTACTGTTTGCTGTAACGCGTGCACACCAAAAATGCCATTTACTATCAGCTACATTTGCACAGGTAATAGTCTGATTATAAGTGGCATAATAATTTTGTGTAGTACTAGAGTATAATTGTACCGTTAATTTCGCAAGACTGCCAAACATTCCCATATAAATCCCAGGGGTGGGCGTTGATGAGCCATATTGATAGTGTTTGCTTCTATTCATCAGCATCCTATCTCCAGTACCAGTAGCTCTAGCCCAGCAACACCAAGTAAACGGCCAGCTTAGTTTCATATAACTTCCATCATATACTTGATCATTTGATCCGTCAAGTGTTAAGTACCCTTTTAATTTTTGATGATCTGTCTCACTACCGTAACCTGTCATATTTTGTTTTGCCCAATCACGATCTAAACAGTCTGTTCCGGAACCTTGTGCTGTACATACTTCATTTGGAAGATGATTATAAACGGTCTCAGAACCCGATGGATAAGATATATCTGAAATTGGATCATAAACATGACTCAGTCCATCTGTCACGATTGGTTTCATTCCTACTCTTACACTCATATTTTAAGCTCCTTATTATAATAAATATAACCATACAAAACTTTTAATTTATGTATCATATGATAAGTATCTTTTAAGTTATTCAAATTATATATTATTTTTAATTAATATGAACCGCTAACTTCATTTGCAATCCAAAATACCTTACAATTAGGACAAAATGATCCCGTCACAAAATCACCTTTCTCATCATCGTATCCTTCATGAGTTGAAGTAACTTTTAATAGTGAACCAGACTGTGGTCCACTTGTACTTATAATTCTATAATCTGTCTCTGCACAGATATGCATCGATTCAGATACTTGTGTTGTGCCATCACAACTTCCACTGTGTATTAAATTCATATTACGGTCCTGTGACATAAATGCCTAAATACATTGATCCCATATTAGATCCATAACCGTACATTCTTAACTTAATTGTATTTGTTGTAAATGTGAATTCTGGTGATCTTAAATAAACATCCTTACTATATGCTCCACTACTTCCTTCATAATAAATATGATAATCTACACTAACACCTGTACCACCGGACGGCGTATTCCCAGTATCCCTATGCCACTTTCCTCTTGGGCTTGATCCAGGTGCTACAGTTGCCCAAGATGCAGCATGATTATATGCTTGATTAGTAGTTACAACTGTCGTCTTCCACTGTCCGTATCCCCAAGTTCCGCCACTACTCTGACCAACCTTAACCCAGCCGGCATCATCAAAATCTACCTGATATAATTGTGGATCGTTTCTATAAGAAGTTCCACTCTCATACCGGACAAATACATGACCTGTGTTGCCATTCGTTAAAGATGCATCTGCATAATCTGAACTTGATAAGTCAATTGTATACTCTTTTAATGTTGTACCTTGATTACCTTGCCAAAGTCTACTTGTGCTTGCACCCTGTACATTTCCATATTCACCAATATCTACAACGCTTGCACCCTCAGCTTCTGTAATAGCAAATGATGCACCCTCACTACTGTGGAGACCATTAGAACAATACCACCAAAGTGTTTGATTATTGGAATAAGCCGGAAGTGTTGTTGTTAATGTAGCCCCTATGTTGCCAGGAGTTCCAGATGATGTTACATTTGCATAGTTTGTTGATTCATCATTTGCAGTTGCTAAAGTAAATGGATGCCCTGAGTTTGATGAATCTGATAAATCAAAGATTAATTGTGTAGCTTCTGTTGCATTAAAAGTAGAAGTAGAACCATCTACTTTTAATCTATTATCTTCATAAGTTACAACTTTAGTTGATGATGGGATTGTATATTGTGAACGAAATATGCCTGTCATTGCTGACTTTTGCACTGGTCCTAGTTTACTAATTAATGATATTGGTGTTGCTATTATTTTGCTTATATCTGGCATATTTTGCCTTTACGATAATGTAACAGAAGTATTATCCGGATTAAAGTGAAGTAAAATGTCACTGCCTGCAATATCAATACAATAACCCACAGTTCTAACAATATCTCCTGAAGTTGTTGTTGGGGTAAAATCATACTTGCCAGCAGTAGTGCTAAGGTAAACCGGTTTTCCGGGTTCAATTGTACCAGTTAAGAGAGAAGAATCTACTCTTACCATCCCTTTTATCATCATACCTACAGTATTAGCTGTGCCTGTGGCTTTAGCAACTCCCAATAAGTTACCTGTAGTAGTAGCTTCTGTAGTTATTCCTTCAATCCATGTCTTATTAGATCCTGACAAGACATAGCACTTTCCTCTGGTTACTGATCCTGCCCCAAAATATAACGACTCTCCCCTTGATTCATTGCTAAGATAATCGTTTTCGAAATTATCAAGGTCCGGATGGGATACTTCAAAACTTTTTATGCCACCAGTTTTAGCATAATTCGATAAATCAACTGTGCCATCAGCCATGACTTTAAATACATCAATACCTACAACATTAGTCACTGAAAATAGTGCATCTGTTGAAGATGTGTATGCTGTATTTGTTCTATACGATCCTACCCTATCTTCTATTGATAACATTGGTACCCTATCAGATGTAACTTCAAATAATGATCCACTACCAATTACAGTCAATGTTGAAATATCTTTTGTACCCAATGCCCATGGGCCAGGATAATTTTTAGCAGATGAAATACTTCCACTTATCCTAGCTATACCATTTCTATCTAAAATAGGGTTGGAATATGTACCAAGTCTAATTGTATTATCTTCAAAAGCTTCAACTATAGGTAATCCAACAGCATTAGATACGCTAAATATACTTGGTATATCATATGTGTGACTTGTATACGTTCTATGAATACGTCCTGTGTTTGGTTCTGCTGTAGAGAGTATTGGACCAGATGAACCCACAGTATTAGTAATATTAGATCCACTACTATAAACTGATAACGCTGGTATCGTCTTACTTCCTAAAGTCCAATGTGGCTCATTAAGTTTTTCCGCTTCCTGCGCAGATGCACTAAGTATCATGTGTCCTTCACGAGACATTTTTAAATGTTTTAAATTATACCTAAGTGTCATATCCTCATAAATTTCAAGTGCTTGATAACCAACTAAGTCACCAATACTAAAATATGATTCATCATCTGACCATGTTCTATTTGCTCTTGAGCTAGCTAACGTATCTCTGCTAGATATATGTGGTCCAGATGATCCCTTAATATTAACGACATTAGATCCGCTTCCATAAACAGATAAAACTGGCGGAGATAATGTGCCTAAGTTCCAATGTTGTTGATGAATTTTTTGTTCTAATGCACTGCCACTAATTCTTATATTACCATCCTTGGTAAGAAAAGGATCAATATAAGTTCCAATCCTCATTGAATCATCATCATAAGTTTCTAATTGTGAGATACCTGTATTGTTTGAAATTTGGAATAAGACTCTCTCACTTGCGCGAAGAGGATTTGATGTATTTTCATACGTACTAAATACTGGTCCTGATTCTGCTACAATGTCAGTGACACTAGAACCACTACCAAAAACTGATAACGTTGGTGAGTACGTTGTGCCGAGGTTCCATTTACCTCTGTGTAATTTTTGTTGTGAAACACTTCCACTAATTCTCATTACTCCTGATCTTTGTAAAAGAGGATAATGATAATGTCCCATCATAAATGTCTGGTCAGTATAAGCCTCAAAAGAAGGAAATCCTATAAAGTCCCCCATTCTGAATAATAGACCTGCAGAAGTAGAAACATCATCTTTATATGACATATAATCTGTACTACCCGCGTATGCACCTAAACCATGATCAACATTTTGTGCAGTATTGACTACTGAAAGTAGTGCTCCTTGTGATCCTATAATAGAAGCAGTAGCAGCAGATGAGCCGCTTAAATTTAATGGATACAAATCCAATAATGATCCAGGGAGTGCACCTCCGAAAAGTGATGAATTATCTACATCGTCCCAATCGTATGAGAAAGTAGGGAGTGCGGCTCTTAGAGCTATAGTAGTAGCTGTCCAGTTGTCACTATAACCTCCACCAAAAGCGCCCGGATCAACTGCTCCCGGAGGTAATGAAGTACTAACCAAATCACATGCCATCATCGCCGTAGAATTTGCATTTCCACCATAGTCATAAACAATCGTATCAAAACCTGAAGGAAGTGTTGGTACAAATTGATCATATCTTATTCCACCAAATACAACAATTGCAGAACCACTCGAAACTGTCGTAATTGAAGGAGGATTTGGCATCCCTGTGCTTGCCTGTGTATCTGTAGCACTAGCATCAAAAGGTGTAGTTGTGTCAACACCTCGAAATGCCATTGATACTACACTCATATAGTCTGCACCAGGGCCGCCCATAGTTACAGTAGTATCAGGAGTTGAACCCATCTTTTTATAATATACAATAGTAGTATTGGCACCCCAATAATTACGATTAGAAATAAGTGTCCATCCTGAGGGTGGTGCAGATCCCCCATATGCAGAATGATATGTACTATATCCTACAATGACAATATCATTTTCTAGCAAACCACTTGGTAAAGTATGTGTTGTACCACTTTCATCACTATTAGTTCCAACTAAAGTGATTGCCGATCTAATTTCTTCTGTAACTGTAAATAATGGAACTGTTCCTGCTAAAAAATTGCTACTTTGCCAAGAACCGCTGATACCAGCAGAAGTAAAGGGACTTGATGCTGATCCTGCAGAACCTGCTTCCCACAAACCTGAAGCTGCATTCCACATTAATAAATCTTGATCAGCTGGTACATCTTGTCCTATCTTTGTAACATTTCCAGAAGCATCAAATGTAAATGCTGCAGTTCCACCAGCTTCTTTAATAGATCCTCCATCGTCAAGCGTAATATCACCTGTAACTGTTAAATTGTTTCCAATCGTAATGTCATTAGGTAGACCAACTGTTGCGGTTCCTGAACTATATGATACATCTACTTCGTTAGATGTACCGGCAACAATTACTATGCCTTTGTTAGCTGCTGTACTATCTTCACCAGCTATAGTCAAAGTGGCACTAGTAGCGGAAGTATCTATACCTTCACCGCCTGCTATTGTAAGGTTTACGTTAGCTGTCAGATCTTCCGCTGTACCTGAATCACCTGCTAAGGTAACACCTGTAATATCACCACTTCCACCGCCGCCACCTCCGCCGGCTCCGAATCCTGCAGCAGCAACAGATGCTGAAATATTTGCGTAGTGTCCAAATGAAGCAGTTGAATACTGAGAACCTGAAATTACAGTTCTACTTGTTGCATTTGTATGAACTTCTAATGGATCTGCATACTGACCAAATGTAATTTTATTATCAGAAAATGCCTCTATTACAGGTAAGCCTGATACGAGATTTGCACTAAAAATACTTCCTGACATTATATCAGTAACAGAAAATAATGTACCATTTGTACCTTCGACTTTAAATATTTCTGATCCAGATCCATAAACAGCTAATGATGCTGTTAAATTACCACCACTTCCACTGATTATCATTGATCCTGTTACTTGAACATTTGGCAATAATGATGGCGTAAAAGAAGCAGTTATAAAGTTTGTTCCGCTGTACCAATCTGTATCAGAACCGCCGCCGCCGCCGGAGCCGAATCCTGCTGCCTGTGCAGAAGCACTTACTGCTGTGTCCCAATTGACTCCACCTTTTAAAATGTGTCCGAATGAACCAGTTGAAGTTGCTGAACCACTAATTAGTGCAGCAGTTCCATCTGAGAAACTTTGTGTTAAAGCACTACCACCATATAAATCTATAGGAAAAACTTGAAGTTCACTTCTAAATCTACCATCACCTGTATATCCCCATGCTAATGTACTTTGACCAGCTTCAACTGAAATATACATTCTGAATTTCCATAATCCAGCAGTTAAATCAAAATACATTGGATAAGTAACTCTACCACCACCAGTTTGTTGAGAAGCACCATCTCTAAAGTCGTGAGCATTGCTCCCAATAAGATTCGACCAACCACCACCATCTTTGCTTCCCTGGATACCAAACCAACTCATTGGATCAGCTGTGGTATAATTTGCCAAAAAGAAAAGACCAAATTCACCCTTATATCTTCCAGCTGGTAATGTAGAACCACTTGTTTCTAAAAATGTTAAATCATTACCTCCTGTAATAGATCGTTGTAAAGATTCCATCATATACATACNNTGATTATCTGTACCTTTGGCCAATCGTGTAAATGCACCACCTGAACTACGATAATATATGTCACCCTCAGCATCGCTGGTTACATTTATTATAGGACTTGTTAATGTTTTATTTGTAAATGTTTGAGTGGTTGATAAATGTGCCGTATCTGAATCTAAATATGCTGAAGCAATTGCTGTTCCGTTCCAAATACCTGATGTAACAGTACCAATCGTTGTACTTGTTCCACTAATAGATAAGTCTGTGCCGGTGATTAATCCAGTAGATGTGATTGCTCCTGAACCTATTGTTCCAGCAAATGTGGTGTTTTGAGATGAGTTAATAGTGAGAGCTAAAGCAGTACCAGTATAAAGCAGCATTGAATCATCACTATTATGATAAATAATTCTACCCTGGAAATCATGACTTGGATATCCAAAATCAATGAATCCACCTCCTGCAGAAGTTGAAGTACCCTTTAGTTCTATAGAGGCATAATCTCCACTCATTCCAATAGAAATACCTTTAACAGTTGCATTACCAGAATTACCTGCTGTAATATGTAAAGCACCTTCTGGACTCGCTGTTCCGATGCCGACCTTTCCGTCATACGTCATTACAATGCCAGTAGAATTTGAACCTATTGCAGAGTTACCATTATTATTTGTTATGTAAAGCTTATCATCACTATCGTTAATGCCTACCTTATACTCAACTTGACCGGTTTGAAGAAAGCGCATACCAACATTGCCGCTACCATTTGCTACTGCAAGTTCTAACTTTTCACCTGGACTCGTTATACCGATGCCCAATTTATTGTCAATATAACCCGCACCAAACGAACCTGTTGAAGTTGATGAGCCACTTATTGTATCACCAACAAAAACATGAGTATCATCAGCACTATCACCAAATATCGTTGAACCGCTACTGAATGATTGTGTTAAATGGGTTACACTTGAACTTACGATATAATTTCGAGCAGTTATATCACCTGTTGTAGTGAGACTTGCAAATGTTACATCATCAGTAGTTCCAACTCTTTGATTTCCGAATGAACCACTTATTTGTGTAGCGATTTGGGCA
>LWDU01034614.1_pt1 | contig 13898 bp, 14 predicted proteins | sample 727161 | NCBI WGS metagenome assembly LWDU01 (sample SAMN04566230, study PRJNA314399) | hydrothermal vent metagenome | isolation source: deep sea hydrothermal plume seawater | place: Mexico: Gulf of California, Guaymas Basin | collected 2004-07-11 | reverse complement strand
ATATCTCTTATTTAATTCTTACAGATAGTGGCGGCATACAAGAGGAGGCGCCTAGTTTAGGAAAGCCTGTCTTGGTAATGAGAAATACAACAGAACGACCAGAAGGGGTAGATGCAGGAACCGTAAAATTAGTAGGTATAGATAAAAATAAAATTGTAAAAATGGTTAATCAATTATTAACGGATAAGGGTGAATATCAGAAAATGTCAAAGGCGCATTCTCCTTATGGAGAGGGGCTTGCTAGTCAAGCCATTTGCAAGGCATTAGAAGAGATTAAATTGTGATTGTATCAGTTGTAGGTCTGGGGTATATTGGACTACCTACTGCGGCAATATTGGCCTCTCGCAGTGTAATGGTGATTGGTCTTGATGTGAATCAGAAGACGGTAGATATTATCAACCAAGGCAAGATTCATATTGTTGAACCTGAGTTAGGTGTCTTGGTTCAATCTACTGTGCAATCTGGATATTTGAAGGCAACTACCAAACCTGAAAAAGCGGATGTATTTATGATTGCAGTACCAACTCCATTTAAAGATAATCACAAACCTGATCTAAGTTATATTGAATCAGCAGCTAAAGCCATTGCTCCAGTTTTGGAAAAAGGAAATATAGTTATTTTAGAGTCAACATCGCCTGTTGGTGCTACCGAGAAGATGATGGAATGGATGAAAGAAGAGAGGCCTGATTTTTCTTTTCCTGAGTTTGGTAGCAATAGCACACAGTATGATATTTCGGTAGCGCACTGCCCAGAGCGTGTGTTGCCAGGGCATGTAATTCGTGAACTAGTGGAAAATGATAGGATAATCGGCGGTGTGACAACTCATTGCGCAGAGCGAGCTCGCAATCTTTACAAGATATTTGTGGAAGCCGATTGTTTGATTACCGATTGTCGTACGGCAGAACTTAGTAAGTTGGTCGAAAATTCTTTTAGAGATGTGAATATTGCATTTGCAAATGAACTTTCCTTGATTTGTGATAAGCTGAATATTAACGTTTGGGAGATGATTAAGCTTTCCAATCGCCATCCAAGAGTAAATATTCTTCAACCAGGTCCAGGTGTTGGTGGGCACTGTATCGCAGTTGATCCTTGGTTTATTGTTGATTCTGCACCCGATGAAGCGAGATTAATCCATACTGCCAGACTGGTTAATGATAGTAAGCCAAATTTTATTTTGGATAAAGTTAACCAGGCAGTTAAGGTAATTGCTAAAAAAAGATCGGAGATTAAAATTGCCTGCTTAGGTTTAGCATTTAAACCAGATATTGATGATCTGCGTGAGAGTCCTGCATTGAATATTGCTAAGCAGATAGATTTAATGAAGTTTAATGAAGTATTGCTTATTGAGCCGAATATCAATCAAATACCTAAAGGATTCGATATTAATAATACGAAATTAACCTCAATAGAGAATGCATTAAAAGTTGTCGATATAGTAGTATTATTAGTTGATCATATGCAATTTAAATCTATGGATTTAAGCTTATTATCTGATAAGCAAGTAATTGATACTCGCGGTATCTGGTCATGAAAATTGTTTTTTTTACATTTTATTACCCTCCAGACCTTTGTGCAGGTTCGTTTCGTTCAGTAGCCTTGTCCCAAGCCTTATCGAAAAAAATAGATAGTAATGATGAGTTACACATTATTACTACACATCCAAATCGATATGCAAGCTACAAGGCATTAGCAAATAATATTGAGCTAGATGGTAAGGTTACGATTCATCGTATCTTAGTGCCTGGCCATCAAAGCGGAATGTTGTCCCAGGCTCGTACATTTGGTGTTTATGCTATTTCAGCTTATAAGCTATGTAAACAAATCAACCCTAGTTTTTTAATTGGAACCACTTCTCGCCTAATGACGGGGGTGCTGACAGGCGTTTCTGCGCATCAGTTAGGTTGCCGGTATTTTATTGATTTGCGTGATATATTTTCTGAATCGATTTCAGACCTATTTTCACGTAAAAATCGAATATTGGGAGGTGTATCTAAAAAAATATTCTCATTTTTTGAAAAGAAATTATTTTATAGTGCATCAGGGGTTAATGTTGTGTCAGAAGGATTTCCTGAGTATTTTCAAAAAGAAGGTGTAGATACATCTAATTGGTCTTTTTTTCCAAATGGAGTAGATTATGAATTTACAAAATTAACCAATAAAAAAAATACGATATCAGAAAAGAATAAAATAATTTTATACGCTGGAAATATTGGTGGCGGGCAAGGGTTAGAGCTTATACTGCCATATGTTGCAAAAATAATAGGAAATAATTATCATTTTTTAGTTGTTGGTGATGGTGGAATGAGGGTTGCTCTTGAAGAGAGGCTTAAGCATGAGAATATTGATAATGTTGAAATATTGCCACCAGTTAGACGTGAGAAACTAATTGAATATTATCAAAATGCAGATATTCTGTTTTTACATTTAAATAATATTCCTGCTTTACGCCGGGTATTACCATCTAAAATTTTTGAATATACTGCATTAAGAAAGCCGATTGTAGCTGGATTGGATGGCTATTCAGCTAAATTTCTTAAAGATAACACCCCGTATGCAACTATATTTAATCCAGGCAATGTGAATCAATGATGAGGATAAAATTAATAATTTTATCGAAAAATATGCTCGTGAGAAAATTATGGAAAAAATGGCCACTCATATTCTATCAATAATATGAAAACATTTTTCGTAACCGGGGCCACTGGATTTATTGGGCAGAGACTTACTAGAGAGTTAGATGGAAAAATTCGAGTTTTATCTCGTATAAAGCAGCCAAATTTTGAGACAGTGGTTTGTGATTTTGAAAAAGAATTAGTCCCAAGTAATGCGTTAAATAATATTGATACAGTTTTTCATTTGGCTGGTATTGAACACGATACGCGTGATGTAATCGGAATTAAAGACCTTTATCAAAAGGTCAACATGGATGCCTCAGTAAGGTTGGCAGAGTTAGCTGTTGTTTCTGGTGTTAAAAGGTTTATTTTTGTAAGTAGTGTTAAGGCAGGTGGATTACCATTTTTTGGGCAATGTGCTAATGAAGAAAGTCATAGAGAACCCGATGGAATTTATGGCAAAACTAAACGAGAGGCTGAGTTGGCATTATTAGAGATTAGCAAGAATTCAGATATGCATATTTCTATTATTCGACCATCTTTAGTTTATGGTCCTAAAGTTCAAGGAAATCTTAAGTCAATGTTGTTAGGTATTAAAAAAGGCTGGTTTCCACCATTGCCTGAGACCGGCAATAAAAAGTCAATGATTCATGTGGATGATTTAGTGCAGGCAATTTTATTACTTGCTAAAGATAAACAGGTAGATGGAGAGATTTTCATCGCAACAGATGGAAGGACGTATTCATCTCGTGAAATTTATAATATCATGCATACAGTGGTAGGAAAGGATGCCCCAAAATGGAGTATTCCAAAAATATTATTCAATATAGCCGGCTTGATAAGTCCTCGTATTAAATATAAAATCAACAAACTATTAGGTGATGAGTGTTATTCTTCATCTAAATTAGAGGCACTTGGCTTCAAAGCAAAAAGATCTCTAAAAGATATGAATAAAATAGTCTCCAGAGATAAATAAAGATTAGTTAATATAATAAATAGTAGGAGTGAATATGAAAGATGAACAAGGGGTAAAAGACTTTTTCTCAAGTTATGCTGAGGATTTTGATTCTATTTATGGAGATGGAAAGCCGCGTAATTTTTTTAATAGTATTACAGATAAATTATTTAGGCAGTCAATGTATGAAAGATATAAAAGAACCATCGATTTTTTAACCAATAATGATGTAAAAACCGTATTGGATGTTGGTTGTGGCTCTGGAAGATATTCATTAGATATGGCCAAGAACGGAATGATTGTAACAGGTGTTGATTTAGCCCAAGAAATGCTTGATATTGCTGAAAGTAATAGTCAGAAAGCCGGTATTGATAAGAATACTTATATTGTTGGCAGTTATTTTGATATAAAAATTGACAAAAAACATGATGCCGCAATTTTGATGGGATTGTTTGATTATATAAGTAATCCAGAAGAATTATTTTCTAAGCTAAAAGGCGATACAAGCAAGTATATTCTAGCTAGCTTCCCTAAGCCAGGTGGAATTTTAGGCTGGCAGAGAAAAATTAGATACAATATGAGAGATTGTCAACTGTTTTATTATTCCAAGGCATCTCTTCAGGAGTTAATGCGTGTATCTAATATTTCAAATTACGAAATACAAGATAATGATCGTGAATATTTTTTAATAGCCAAGCTATAATAAAGGGTAATGAAAAAATACGCCGTATTATCTATTCTTCAATGGATATTAGTAATAATTATTCAATGTTAGATGGCCTTAATAACTTCTTGGAAATAGTAAGTGATTATAATATTAAATCAACATTGTTCACTTTGAGCGATGTTGTATCTGTGGTTAAGACCGATTTATTATCAGCTATAAATGCTGGTCACGAGATTTCATCACATGGCACATCTCACAAGAGACCTTTAACAATTTCTAAAGATGAATTTATTCAAGATATAGTATATAGTAAGAAAAATATTGAAGATATTTTGTCTACAGAAGTGATAGGCTATAGGGCACCTTGTTTTAGTATTAATAATGAATTACTTGAGGAGCTTAAAAATACAAAGTATCAATACGATTCAAGTATGATAGATTGTGCCTCACACCCTTTATATGGTGGTGTTGATGCAAGTAGTTTCATTAAGAGAATGGATAATGTTTACCAGGATAATGGATTTACTGAGTTTGAACTCCCTACAACTGAACTATTTAATCGTAAAATCCCTATTGCTGGCGGAGGATATTTAAGAATCTTTCCTTGGCAAGTTATGAAAAAATTAATTTCAGATTATTTGTCAACTCATCAGACTTATTTTCTTTATATACACCCATTTGAATTATCAAATAAGCCACCATTATCAGTTGATGGTGCAAACTTATTGCATAACTTTAGGTTTAAATATGGCCAAAGAAGGACTCCAGGAAAATTAAGAAAATTAATTGAATTGTTAAAAGCTAGTGGTTATGAGTTCGTAACATTTAGAGAGTTGATGAATTTACAAAATGGGCAGGCTAGGTAAGTCAATGTAAGGCATCATAATTTTTTTAAGCGTGTATAAATTTAAATAGTATGAAAAATGAGAGTGTTGTAGTATTTAACACATTAGTGCAGATACTTACTTAACTATTTTTTTTAGGGCTTGGATGGGGTGGTTAAGATATACTTAGATATGGCAAGCAACTCAAAAAGAGGATTGTGCTACCAAATAGTTAATCCGCCTCTAAAAAGATGGATATTTAAAATTACATGATTATATTGTTAATAAAATACTATATAGGATATAAATGAAACGTATTTTTGATTTATTGTTAGTAATTGTAATTTTAGTTTCGTTAACAATCCCAATGCTTCTTATTTTTATCGTTGTTCGTTTAACGTCAGAAGGTCCCGCTTTATATTGGTCTGATCGTGTTGGTAGAAATAATTTAATTTTTAAAATGCCAAAGTTTAGATCAATGTTAATTGACACACCTATTGTGGCTACGCATTTACTAGATAATCCAAATTCTTGTTTATCACCAATTGGTGGGTTTTTACGTTCGACAAGTTTGGATGAATTTCCACAACTGTTTTCAGTATTAAAAGGCGATATGAGTTTTGTTGGACCAAGGCCTGCGCTATACAATCAAGAGGATTTGATTGCCTTACGTGCTAAGAAGGGTGTAGATAAACTACGGCCTGGCATTACTGGCTGGGCACAGATTAATGGCCGAGATAAATTATCTATTGCTGATAAAGTTACATTAGATATAGAGTATATGAATCGCAAATCATTTTGGTTTGATGTGAGCATATTATGTAAAACATTTTTCTATGTTATTAAGAAAAATGGAGTATGTCATTGACTAATGTTTAGTTATTCTATAAGAAGATTTAGTTATTATTTTAACTATTTTTCATCTTCTGTTTTAAAATAGAAGGTTTTTTTTAAAGGTGTTTTCTTATAAATTGAATACACAAAATGAGATTATAAAATGAATATTGATTTAGAGTATCCATTAGATATAGATAAGATTTTAAGAAAAAAGAAATCAATAAAAAAAGAATTATTAAATAAAAAAAACCTAGTAGAAAAGAATATAGCGATACTTGGTGGATCGACAGTGTCTGAAATAAAAAATATTTTAGAATTGTTCTTATTGGATAGTGGGATAAAACCGAATTTTTATGAATCTGAATATAATAAATATTATGAAGATGCATTGTTTGGAAACGATGTGCTGGATAAATTTAATCCAGATATAGTTTATATACATACTACAAATAAAAATATTATTAAATACCCAGAATTTGAAGACAGTGAGGAAGAGGTATTTGCCCTAATAAAAAATGAAATTGAACGATACAAGTCAATTTGGAGCTCTTTATCTAAATATAATTGCCCTCTTATTCAGAATAATTTTGATTATACGATAAATAGAAGTTTGGGAAATTTAGACTTCTATGATATTCATGGTAAGACTTATTTTATAAATCAACTAAATGATAAATTTTCACAAGAAGCAAGAGCAATTAAACACTTGTACATAAATGATATAAATTATTTGTCTTCGTATATTGGATTAAAGAATTGGTTTGATAAATCTTTGTGGTATCAAGCTAAATATGCTCTTAGTATGAGCAGTATTCCAGAATTAGCTTTTAATATCAGCAAGATTATAAGTTCAATTTTTGGTAAATCAAAAAAATGTCTAGTGTTGGACCTTGATAATACTTGTTGGGGAGGAGTGATTGGCGATGATGGATTAGATGGTATTTCTATTGGCATAGAGACAGCAATTGCTGAGGCTTATACTTCATTTCAGAAACATGTAAAAGAATTGAAGCAAAGGGGTGTTATTCTTGCAGTATGTTCTAAAAATGATTTTAAAAATGCGAAAGAAGGGTTTGAGCATCCTGATAGTGTTTTAAAGTTTAATGATTTCACATCGTTTAAATCAAACTGGGACCCTAAATATCTGAATATTTTAGACATAGCAAAAGAGATCAATATTGGAGTTGATAGCTTAGTTTTTATTGATGACAATCCTGTTGAACGAGATATTGTATTTTCACAAATTCCCACCACATCAGTTCCAAATGTAGGAAATGATGTGATACATTTTATAGATCATATAGATAGAAACAAGTACTTTGAACCAACATCACTACTAATAGATGATGTTAATAGAAATAAATACTATAAAGACAATAAGAAAAGATCTCAAGAGCAGTCTATTTTTAAGTCTTACGATGATTTTTTAGTTTCACTTGAAATGAGGGCAGAGATTAAGTCTTTTTCTTTAATATACTTAAGCCGAATAACACAGCTTACAAATAAAACCAACCAATTTAATCTTACAACTAAAAGATATACAATTGGTGAGATTGAAAACATTGCTACAAGATAAATATGGGGACAATGGTTTAATAGCTATATCTATTGGAAGAATAGAAGAAAACCAATGCCATATACATTTGTGGCTTATGAGTTGTAGAGTTTTAAAAAGAGATATGGAGTTTGCCATGCTTGATGAGCTAGTTAGGCAATGTAAAGAAAAAAATGTGTTAGAAATCATAGGCTACTATTATCAAAGTGATAAAAATAATATGGTATTTGATTTATACGAAAAATTTGGATTTGTATTGAGTGATACAAACGGTGAAGATACTATTTGGATGCTCGATATTTCAAATTATGAGAATAAAAATAAACTTATAGGGATTGAAAATGACTAGAGATGAAGTGTTTAATGGTGTTCAAGATATATTTCGAGATATATTTGATATAGATGATTTGGTTGTTAGCAACACAACAAATTCAGATGAAATAGAGGATTGGGATAGTCTGAATCATATTAATTTAGTTAGCGCTATTGAAAAAGAGTTTAAGATTAAATTTGCCCTTGGGGAGTTGATGACGTTAAAAGATGTTGGGGCTATGGTCGATTTAATGATGACCGAAAAATTAAAATAATATATGAATAATTATAAATTTGTAGATATTCATGTAGGACTTGAAGAGTCCTTTAGTGTAAGAGTCAAATCAGAAAAACTAGATAAATTTCTTAAAATATCAGGAGATATAAACCCCTTACATACAGATACTGAATATTCAAAATCAAAGGGTTTTTCAGATAGAGTGGTTTATGGGATGCTTACATCATCTTTTTTTTCTACTTTAGTTGGTGTGTATTTGCCTGGAAAATATTGTATTTTGCAAGGCATTGATATTCAATTTTCTAAACCAGTTTATATCGATGATATTTTGACTATAACTGGGAAAGTAAGTTATATAAACGAAGCATATAAACAGATAGAGATCAAAGCAATTATTATCAATCAAGATAATGAAAAAGTATCGAAAGCCACTATAAAAGTCGGAGTGATGGATGAATAAGAATATTATTTTAATTATAGGTGCCTCTTCCGATATTGGAATAGACTTAATAAAAAATATTGATGAAGAGGCTTTGATATTAGCGCATTACAATAGTTCAGATAAAAGATTATCAGAGTTATCAAATAAAATAGATAATGAATTAGTTATGATAAAAGCTGATTTATCAATGGAAGATGAAACAATATCAATGATTGAGAGTATAGAAAACAAGTACGGAGTACCAAATAAAATTATTCATCTTGCTGCCCCAAAATTTGAGAATATACGATTCAAGGATATTAAATTGGATGATTTTCAAAATGATATAGAAATCAGTTTAAAATCTTTAATAGTTATTCTTAATAAATTTTTACCAAAACTTGCAAAAGAAAAACAAGGCAAAGTTGTTTGCATGCTGTCAAGTGTCGTATTGAATGTTCCACCAAAAGCACTTACTCAATATGTAACGGTTAAATATGCGTTATTGGGTTTAGTTAAATCTCTTGCAAGTGAATATGCAGATAAAAATATTCAAATAAATGCCATATCCCCATCAATGTGTGAGACTAAATTTTTAGACGACATAAATGAAAAACTTATTGAATTAAGTGCTTACAACAATCCTCTTAAAAGAAACGCCATTGTAAGTGATATAACGCCGATTATAAAAATGCTCATTTCTAGTGAGTCTGACTATATAAATGGTATCAATATACCTATAACTGGCGGGAGCGTTTTCTAGTGCTGTTTAACAGCTATGAATTTATTTTTGTTTTTTTACCAATATCTTTATTTGTATACTTTTATTTAAATCATAAAAGATTAACAACCGCCTCAAAGAGTTGGCTTGTATTTGCAAGTTTATTTTTTTATAGTTGGTGGAATATTGCATACCTGCCATTGATTCTGACTTCAGTACTCTTTAACTACGCAATAGCTAGCGCAATAGTGGAGTACGATGAATTAAAGAAAAAATATTTTTCTAAAAAATCATTACTACAAATTGGGTTAGTATTTAATATCGGGCTACTTGCATATTTTAAATATGCTGATTTCTTCATATCAAATACAAATAGTTTAGTTAACACAGACATAGGCTTGTTACACTTGGTTTTGCCATTGGCGATAAGTTTCTTTACTTTACAACAAATTGCATTTTTAGTAGATAGTTATGAAGGATTAGTAAAAGAGAAAAGCTTTTTAGACTATACAATATTTGTTACATTTTTCCCTCAGCTAATTGCCGGTCCAATTGTCCATCATAAAGAAATGATGCCACAATTTGTTAGTATGAAAAATAAGGTAAAAAACTATAAAAATATTATTGCAGGGCTTTTTATATTTAGTATAGGATTGTTTAAAAAAGTTATTATTGCTGATACATTTGCAATATGGGCAACAGCAGGATTCGATACGGCAACTACATTAAATTTACTTGAAGCGTGGATTGTGAGTTTGTCTTATACCTTTCAGCTGTATTTTGATTTTTCAGGTTACACGGATATGGCGATAGGTGCCGCCTTATTGTTTAATATTAAATTACCAATAAACTTTAATAGTCCATATAAAGCAACTGGGGTAATTGATTTTTGGCAAAGATGGCACATAACACTTTCAAGTTTTATCACTATATATATCTATACCCCATTAGTCAAATCATTTAACAAGCTAACTTTTCATAAGGCGATGATCGCCACTATTGTTACATTTTTAATAGCAGGCCTTTGGCATGGTGCCTCTTGGATGTTTGTAATATTTGGCGGATTACATGGTTTAGCATTAGTAATAAATAACTATTGGAAAAAAACCAAAATAAAAATGAATATAATTTTAGCTTGGTTTATTACCTTTAACTTTGTGAATATTACCTTTGTATTTTTTAGAGCTAACGAATGGGATGATGCCATTAAGGTTTTAAGAAGTATGTTTAGCTTGGATAATATTATGTTGCCTAGTATATTAGAAAGTGTATTGCCATTTTTAAATAAGTTTGGGGTTGAGTTTGGTTGGTTTACTCAAAATATACAAGGGAAATCCTTTACACTTGCCTGGTTGATTGCTGGTTTTATTTTAGTTCTATTTTTTGAAAATTCCACTAAAAAACTAAATAATTTCAAACCGAATATTGTTAATAGTTTTATTTTTGTGGCAGCATTTACAATTTCATTTTATAAACTTAGTGGTTATTCTGAGTTCTTATACTTTAGGTTTTAATTATGAATAAAAATATAAGATGGTTGCAGTATTCAATCGGATTAATTGTATTAATAATTTCATTGATTAGTGTCTTTAACTATAAAGTAGATAGTTTAGGTCTTTTTGGTAATTCTAACTATTTATCAAAAGCGGCAAAAGCTTTAACAAGTGGGAAAATGATAGCAGGACTACAGAACATTGACGATAGATTATTCCAAGATTTAATAATAAAAAACTTACAAGTTCGAAATGATGTTATTGCTATCGGTTCATCAACAACCATGAAGTTGGGAAGAAGGTTTGTTTCAAAAGACAGAATCAATTTTTTCAACCATTCAGTAAGTGGCGCAAGTTTAGAGGACTATATTGCCATTGTTGGGGCTTATGAATCAATACATAGCTACTTGCCTTCAACTGTTATATTAGGGGTTGATCCTTGGATTTTTAATAAATACAATGGCCAGGGGAGATGGAAGGGTTTAAAGAAGTATTATGATTATGAATTAGATAAAATATATGGTGAAGGGCTTGAAAGTGCAAGTAAAAATATCACTATTAATGCTATTAAATGGAAGCAATTAATTAATTTTGACTATACAGTGTCAAATATAAAGTTTTTTATTAGAACTTTATTAAATAAAGATGGTAAGGAGTTTTACATTGTAGATACAATTGACTCTGATGATTTCATTAGAGGGGATGATGGTTCAATATATTATCCAAATAAAATAAAGCATCTAAATAATGACAAAGTTAAAGAACATGCTATAGCTTTTACAAAAGGAAAGCCCTACTCTTTAGAAAAATATGACAGCTTGAGCAATATAAAATTGTTTGAAGACTTTGTTAGGTATTTACAATTAAATAGAGTAGATGTTATTTTATTCTTGCCACCCTATAATCCAATTACTTATGATTTGCTGGTAGAAAATAAGAAATACAAATATATATTAATATCAGAAAAATATTTAATAAATTTTGCCGAGCTTAATAATATCGATGTGAAAGGTTCTTATAATCCACATAAATATGGCTTTACTAATAAAGACTTTTTAGATGGCGTGCATGGGCGTGATTGGGTAGTGAAAAAGATTTTTGAGCCTAACTTATGAATAGAGATGATCCAGGTATTAATTTTTTAAATTGTTCATTATGATAAACAGAATAATAGATCTTTCTAGAGTTAACAAACAGCTAGTTATGTTGTTTTTTGATTCAGTATTGCTTGTATCGATATTATTGACTTCATTCTCAATTCGTTTGGGGTATTGGTATTTTCCATCAACTGATCTGATTTGGGTGATATTAGGTGCGCCTATTATAGCTATACCTATTTTTATTCATTTTGGTTTGTATCATGCAGTTATTCGCTACATTGGTTTTAAGGCATTATGGAGTGTGGTTCAGGCAGTGTCACTGTATGCGTTAGTATGGAGTGTGATTGGCTTTATGTCGGCTGTGGATGGTATTCCGCGTTCAGTAATGTTAATTAATTTGACTCTGTCTTTATTGGCAATTGGTGGATTGCGCATTGTGGCGCGCTGGCTTCTAACTAGAGATGGTAATATAGTAAATATAGGTACTTCTAGTGATTGTAAAAGAGCCTTGGTGTATGGTGCGGGGGATGCAGGTATTCAGCTTGTATCAGCGTTAGAGTATTCAAAAGAATATTATCCTGTTGGTTTGATTGACGATTCAAAAGAATTGCAAGGTAATCAGGTTAGAGGGTTGAAAGTCTATTCAATCGACACTATTGGGAATGTAATTAATAAGTTGAAAGTAGATGAAATCTTAATTGCTATGCCGTCAGCTTCACGAACTAAAAAACTTGCTATTATTGATAAATTAGAACCTTATCCAGTGCTTGTACGTATGTTGCCTGGCGTGGCCGAGTTAGCAGAAGGCAAGGTAAGTATTGGTGATTTGCGTGAAGTGAATATTAAAGACTTACTTGGGCGCGATGTAGTAGGGCCCAATAAAGAATTGCTAAGCATGAACATTACTAAAAAAGTTGTTGTAGTAACTGGTGCTGGTGGTTCAATAGGTTCAGAACTCTGCAGACAAATATTATTTCTAAAGCCTAAAGTGTTGATCTTGTATGAAATGAGTGAGCTGGCACTTTACACCATTGAAAAAGAGCTTTCTAATATTGGTATACATTCAATGGATATTTATCCAATATTGGGTAGTGTTAATAATAAGACTAGGCTTTCTAGTGTGTTCAAACACTTTAGGGTGGATACTGTTTATCATACGGCAGCGTATAAGCATGTACCAATGGTGGAGTTTAATAACACAGAAGGGACTGATAACAATGTGTTTGGTACACTGAGTTGTGCACAGGTGGCTATTGATACTGGTGTTAAAACTTTTGTATTAATATCAACCGATAAGGCTGTGCGTCCAACTAATACCATGGGCGCGACCAAACGAAGTGCGGAGTTAGTATTGCAAGCATTGTCAGCTAAGCAGAGTAGTACAAAATTTACTATGGTGCGTTTTGGTAATGTGCTTGACTCTAGCGGCTCTGTTATTCCGCTATTTAAACAACAGATTAAGGGAGGTGGGCCAGTAACAGTAACAGACGTTAATATTATTCGTTATTTTATGACTATACCTGAGGCAGTTGAACTAGTGATTCAGGCTGGCGCTATGGGTACAGGTGGCGATGTATTTGTACTTGATATGGGTAAGCCAGTACGCATTGATGATTTGGCCAAGAAGATGATTAGGCTAAGTGGACTAGAAGTGAAAGATGAGGCACATCCTGATGGTAATATTGAGATTAAATACATCGGTCTAAGACCTGGTGAGAAATTGTATGAAGAGTTACTTATTGGTGATAATGTCAGCGATACTGATAATCCACTGATTATGCGTGCACAGGAAGATATGATGGTATGGAGTGAGCTAAAGCCAATATTAGACGACCTGCAAATTGCAATTATAGATTGTAATCAAGAGAAATTGCGTGAACTTCTGGTTCAGATCGTTCCGGACTTTAAACCTCAGTGCGAGATTTCCGACATTTTATACAAAAAAATTAGTTTATTCAACAGTAACTGATTTAGCCAGGTTTCTAGGTTGATCAACATCTGTACCTTTGATGAGTGCTACGTGGTAGCTGAGCAATTGTAGTGGAATGGTAAAGATAATCGGTGCTGTGATACGTCCTAAATCGGTGGTGGTTGGCACGATGGTCATGCCTTTCATTTTGGTTACTTTCGCTGCTTCATCTTCAAATACAATCATCTGCGAAC
>LWDU01000277.1_pt1 | contig 13899 bp, 28 predicted proteins | sample 727161 | NCBI WGS metagenome assembly LWDU01 (sample SAMN04566230, study PRJNA314399) | hydrothermal vent metagenome | isolation source: deep sea hydrothermal plume seawater | place: Mexico: Gulf of California, Guaymas Basin | collected 2004-07-11 | reverse complement strand
AATAACAATAACAATAACGATATACTATATAGTCTAAGCCGACTTAGTTTTCATTAACCTATTGTAAATTTTTTCGTTCACCTAAAAAGGAATATCATCATGTTCTTTTTCAAAACCAAAATCTAAAGACTCTTCTCTCACGATCTCAAAAGCCGTAATACTATCCATTCGGAAAGACCGCCAATCAGCCTTTTCCATGTCAAATGCGGCAAGCACTTCCAGACTCTTCTTTCTAGAAGTGTTCTCAGAAAAATACTTCTTATGCTCCGGAACGAATTCGTCCTGGAGTGTGCAATACATTTCCCGAGAGTCCCCATTCTTCTTAGTGAACGTCACAAGAAGAATATCTTCGGCGAGCATTAACTTCAAATAGTCGCGCTGCTTGTCTGCATTCAAACCTTCGTAATGTTCGGCGGCACAACTATTGATATATTCAAGCTCCATAAAATCATCTTCAACATTCTTTGTCATCATTTATTATCCAATCTCTTTAGGGTCTTTTGCCATCGGCGCAAAAGGCTTTCAGGAATCTCGGGGCCACCGCTGGTCATGTTATCTGTTATATCTTCCCTCTTGACGCGAACCGCCAAGGGGTACTTCATTACTCGTTCGATATAGTCTGCATAGACCTCACCGGGGTATCGAGTAATTGCCAGTAGGGCATTGTAAATGTCGTCATGGTCAGGATGCCCGAGGGGAAATTCCTTCTCGACATCTTCAGCCGTTGCTTCTGTATCTTCCAATACATCATGCAACACAGCCACCACGCGCTCCACGTCCGTGGCCATTTTCATCATCACCCGAAGGGGATGGAAAATGTACGGCTCGTCCACGCCGAACTTTCGCATCTGCCCACTATGATGAAATGCCGCGAACACAATTGCTCGCGAAACCATTTTTGAATCAGTCATAAATCCTCATATCACGCCTTTATGGCATAGTTTTCTTCGTCACACATCATCCTCGTCCAGTCAGGATCGTCTCGACCAGTATACTTGGCTCCCCATTCGTCAAGTTTGTCAGGCGCAATATCGTCCTTCCAACCTTCACGACGGAAAACTGAATCAACCTCGACATTCGTAATCGGGGGATTCTCGCCATGCTCTTCTAAAATTTGTAGATCAATATTCGCTCTGGCGATATATTCATACTGGTATACTTCTTCGTCCGTCGGGTTATAATCACCCTCATGGCCACATGAAGTACACCGAACGCCCACAAAATGTTTCGGGCCCCTCTTGGACAGAGAGAATTTAAAACGGGGGGAGGCGCTCGGGAGTTCTAGATCACGATTATTGCACTTGGAACAAATTATCTTATTTCCGATAATTTTTCGCCAAGCTATTTGTTCGGGGGGAGGGTTAAGGGGGTATGCTCTTTGTTCGGGTGTTTCATCCATAATCATTTATTTCCTTTTAATATGCTTGTCCTCTCCCATCATCATGGGAATGTAAATATTGGTTGTAAGAATTTCGCTTATTTGTTTCTGAAACCTTTCCGGGCAACCAACAAACTCTCCGTTGGCCGTCTCCTCGAACTCGAAAAACGTCTCGAAAACTAGATTGGCAACCTCTTCTGAGGCGCCTGAAATATACTTATCTAAAGCATCTGAAAGTTCTTCACGAACATCAGAGTCTTCGATTGCATTCATTGTAGTATTAGTAATAGGTTCGGGCATATGCACATGTCCCCTTTTAACGGATCTATTCCGAATATTAAGAATTATTTATCAAGATCGCTCGACTCGATTCTTTTGGTTACGCAAAATTTACATCTACAACCAGCCTCGATTACAATCGGCGCATGAGGAATTTCAATTCGCTCATACCATAATTTGCCTGGGGGCTGCCAGTAATATCGTCCTTCGTCGTCTGAGAAATTAGGCATTATAGTCCTCCATGATACTTACCATCATCATAGTGGCTGTTGGCGGTGCGGGACGAGTCGGCCTCGGCGTAGATGTCGAAGTCTTTACGAGGTCGACCGCCGCCGTCATAAAACTCGTCCGGAGGAGACTGCGCTTCCAACAAACCCTCTACGCTATGGCGAACCAAGGTCAATGCCGCCTTCATTTCTTGGGCAATCTTCTGGATATGGCGTTTTGTATATTCAGGATTAAGAACCGCCGAAGTATCCGACGCCCAAGCCAATATTGCCAGCTGGGTATAGGCAGCTTCTACGGGCTCAAGGATTTCCTCGGCCAACGAATCAAACTCCGGCTGATTGTATTCGCCACATCGCTTGCACTTCCAACGACAGTTGCCGCGAAGTTCCAGGTCCATGTGAACCCGATCTTTTTTACACATCTTACAAAAGATGGTCCGGTCTTCAGGTCTTTTTTCTTCGGTCATTAAGCAATCTTCTTTTTAGTGTTGTTAACCAACGCTGCGGCGATTTGGTGAGCCTGATAACTAGACCCTTCGCCCTTTAGCATATTGTACCCTCGAACGACAACCTGAACATTATCAGGCTCATATCCAGCGTCGGGATCAATTCGGTCGATACTTGGAGCAAACGGATGCTGAAAAGAGTTACCATTAGACTTTTCAACAAGGTCCAACTCAAAAGGAATTCCCGTAGATTCACAGAACCCGAGGATCAATGCGGGCACAATATCGGCTGCCGTGATTGTGCAAGAAATGCCCTTCTTCTTGCTTCTGACCTTCGCGCCTGCAATGAGTTTACAGGCCCGCGAGTCCTGGTCGCTCTTATTAGAATTTCGAGAACTGCCGACCTTCTTGCCAGCACGCAGGCCCTTGACATATTCAGCCGTACACGGTTTACACTTACCCTTCTTGCCATCCTTGGCATTGCTGTCCTTGCCAAACTTGTCCAAACTCTTGGACTTTTCGCAGGTGTTACAGGTCTTCGTCTTCTTACTTGTTGCCATGGTTTTATTCTCCTGTTATTATACCACAATCACACAGTTTGTACATTATATCCCCGGGCGCCCGACACAATCAAGGGATTCGGGCGAAGGGAGATTTCTCCCAGGTGCCCACATCCACAACCCACCGATACGCGAAGTTTTCCGGGGTCTTTGTTTTGTAATCCGTCCCGATCTATAATAGACAGTCCCAACCGCTCTTGATCTTCGGGCGACCGATAAGCCTGCCCACACTTGGAGCATGACAGCCCCATATCCTTGAGGACTTCCTTCACCATCCAAATGCTATTTTCTTCTGGTGTACCAATGACATTGGCAAGTTTCTTAAACATATCTTTATCGTATGCCATTTATATTTCACTCACTCAATCGGGATCGAGACTATCACCAATGAAAGTCTCCAAATCCTTCTTTACCGAATCAATCGCCTGCTTCATTCGCATCCGATCTCCAGGTGCCTTCAAAACATCATGGACATCCCACAAGGGCGACAAAATCTCTACTATCAGAGCATCTTTCATGTCACTGTAACTCCTTGTTTTCAAACGGTTTTTGCGCGGTGGAGGATGCCCTCTCCGGGCACTTCCTCCGTTGCGCGATACAAGACGCGCAGGGCTCAGGAAGTCTTCCTGAGCGGCGATGAGTGAAGCAATGCAGACTCGCGAACAATGTTGGCAATATCAGTTCTATTCATTATCATCATCATAATAGGGAGTTTACTTCACTTTCATGTCAATGTCAATAGATTCGCACAAATTGGCGAACCTTATGGATTAGGAATACATTCCCCAACCGGTGTACGGGAGTCGAGGCGGATCGCCTGCTTCGATGTCCGGCGCCAGCCGAGGCGGCAAGACCGTGATCTTGCCACCACGCGCAAGAAACTCCTCGACCGTCTCTTTCGGACCGTCGAAATCCTTTTGCCGAAGGCTTCCGGATGCCTTCGTTTTTCGAGTGTTCACCATTTTCTTCGCAAAATTATTCGAGTTTTTCATTTTTTTATTTTTCCTTTCAAAGAGAAAATGTTTCATCTTCACAACAGAGAGAACACTTCAAACAAATTTCACAGAGTCCATCCGGGTCCGTCTCCCATCCACCACACTGTCGGCAATGGTCACATTCCTCGTCTATGGTGTGAACCGTACCACGCCCCTTGCACTCAGGATGCCGGGCCTTCCACGGCGAAATTCCAACCTTACCAAGAGCCTCGTCAATGACGCCCATTTCTTCGCTGCCAGAAACCGCAAGCTCGCGCAATTCCAAGAGAGCTTCTGCAAGGATTCCCACATGAGCCTGTTCCGTTGCGAGTGGTGATGCTGATCGTCTTGATTGTCGGTGTTTATTCAACATTCCTTGATCCCGTTTCATTTTACCAAATGTTCCGCAGTTTGTCGGCATGTACTGCTATCCTTTCAATGATGACTGTGAAGAAACAAAGGCAAGAATGATTCTTGCCTTATGAGTACCGACTGCATCCTTTTCGTAATGGTTCCCATTCGGTCGCTGGCAATTCTCGCCTTTGACGGAAGCGCACTTCGGGCAATCATATTCATTTACTGCGATATGAGACGCCCATTCGGCTCTCTTATCAAGCTGTTCGCGATGGGCGCGATCTTCTGCTTCAAAATCAATCATAATAATCTACTTCTTTCTATTCCTTTTCTAATAATTTTTCTGCAATCTTGAGAGCCTTGGCTGTGCTGATATAACCTTTGATCGAAGGGATCTTTGCCATCAGAGCCAGAGCAGCTTTTTCTGCATTCGCTTTGTTCTTGAATGGACCAATGACATATCCAGAAGCATTAAGAAATTGAATATACTTCGGATCTTCATCATACAGTCCAACTTCAAGGACGTGCAAATTTTTCTTCGAGGATGTGTATCTACCCGGTTGTCGTTGTCGTGGAGACATTTTTTACTACTCCTTTTTATTATCACTAGTCATGGTCCGTTAGTTTGTTCCTCTCGTACTCTTTACCTTTTGATATAATCTCTGCGAGCGAGTTGGCTTTGATTTGCACAGTAAAGTGTAAATTTAAGACTAGGCTGGCCACCCACATTCCGTCATCTTCTGTCTGCCCCTTTGTGTTTATCCTTCCCACAGAACGAAGTCGGCTTTCGAGCCATTCAATATTTCGCATATTGTCGTCCATTTATTACTTTCCCGTCTTCGTCCACTTGTTGGGATGCATAACCATCCGAACCTTGTAGGTGTTTGTGTGATGTGCGCCATCGGGCGACCAGCAATCATTTTCCAACCGAACTTCATCGAGGTACTCACTGGCCTTTGTCTTTGAACCGAAAGGTCCGTGAAGAAAAACATTGCCATTCATGCAATGCGTCTCGACCACATACTTTGCTTTTGCGATACTACTAGTCATTGAACAGCTCCAAGGTATGTTCTGCACGAGGAATATCCAAATCGTACAGGGGTTCAGATCGCACATAGGATGCAGCTTCTTGAGTCACCTGACTCAATGACATACGAATAGCCAATGAACGATGGGCAGTGATGTGTATTTCCTTGGGCCAGACGCCCGGGGGCAATCCTACATCAGAAGCACAGGTGCTATAGTGTTCTGCTCCATCGGCATCAACAATGCGCCGGGAAATCAGTTCAGATTCGCGAATTATTAAAGAATTATTTATAGTGTTCATGTTCATTAATCTCTCCTCTGATCATAGTACCATGCTCCAGCAGCGATGAGACCTAGTGTGCCGACAGGCTCGAATGCCATCATGCCGACCAAGCTCGCACCTGCGACTAACAAGCCGACAACATTCGACCATGGTAATTTTCTGTAAACATCTGGTTCGTTCATGTTATCTCTCCTTGCCCGATGCGATATAAACGGCAACACATGCATAGACGAAATACATCCAAGCCGCAACGTTCACAACACCAATGGCAATTTCAACGTACATGCTCACTTCTCCCCCACGGCGGCGCGGGCTTCTTTGTATGCGATCACTGTTGGCGGCGTGGCAGGGACCTTCTGCCTGATCGCCTCTCCGCCTGAGCGAACAGTTCATCGACCACGGCTTCCGCCTCCCCGCTCATGGGCGCGTCACTCAACTCCCACTCCAACAACTCGGCAATCTTGGCGCGGAGTTCGTCCTGTTCCCGCTCGGCCTTCTCGGCGCGGAGTTTCCAATGATCCCGCTGCGCTCTTGCCACGCTCAACCGCTTCTTCGCCTCCTCGTAATTCATCATCACCACTACTCATCTCCTCCCGAAAAAGCATTATGGTTGTATTTATTATTGGTATTGACTATAATCTCTTCAATCATATTTGGATGAATAAAATCCTTATGCTCACCAGTTATTTCGTCAAGATCAAGTTCCAAGTCAGAAGAACCATATACCATCCCCTGATGCTCAGATCGGTCAACCAAAATGACCGTCACACTTTGCCATCCCATTCCAGTCTCGGGTTGTGCCACACATTGTTTGATCAATCTTTCTGTCAGGTCCATTTTCATATCACCAATTTTTTAAGTTCTTGCTCTGCATCCTCAAGCCAATGAAGATCCGACTTCAGTTCTTCGATTCGCATGGCTACCGAGCGAATGCCGCCCATAGAAACATTCCGAGTGATCTCCCTTTGCGGTTTGCCCGTCAACGGGCTAATCCACTGGATATCAATCTCGCCGTAACCATGAGCATCCTCTCCGAGAGCAACGACCACGCCGAGCTTCTGTGTTCTGTGAGATGGATAGACAATTGCGCCAACTTTGTAACATGCATCCTCGTTCTCACCCAAACGAAAAATCGAACGCCGACTTCCAATGTCCGGTGCTGACTGGAAAATATTATGATTATCCCTCATCATCGAACACCGTCACTTCTGCACTCACCAAGATGGGCGACTCAATGCATGGGCTAACCGATGCAGCTTCCGCTGCCTCACCGCCGAGACACCACATTTCTTCCATGTCTGAAATGACAGCTTGTTTAAGATGCTCCGTGTCTGCGAGCGCCTCAAGAATTGCGACCTTGTATGGTCCGTCCGCCAATGCTTCCATGTCAATGAAATGAGTGCCACCGGGTTCGGGGCAGCTTATCTCTTCCGATACTGCTATTATCATTTTTTTACACACTTCCTCTACATGCATTCATCACAATTGACCGCTCAGAAATTGTTTTTGATCCAGCCTTGCGATGCCCATTTGCCTTGTTGTGTATCTTGTCCGATTCAGGGACTCGTGGAGCCTTCTTCGGCTTGCAGACCGTAATCGCGCCGCCGCGAGCCAGATATTGTGCAAGAGTTTCTTTTTTGTTCTTCATGTGGTCGACTATTCCTTTTCATCTTCGTACATCTTTGGGTAACCAATTTGCATTGCCGTGGTGTTGTGTGCAATGCCACATTCTTTGTCTGGAGTCACGCTATCGCTCACGATTTTTTTGATCATGGCAAACAAGCAACGATATTCGTTGTCTATCTCGTACTCGTATGCTATTTCGTCCAAACCCATGATTATTGACTCTTTCAGTTCGCCTGTCATCACCACTACTCATCTCCTCCCGAAAAAGCATTAGTAATTTCTCGTCGCATTTTCCACAAAGCCCTTCTGCGTAATTGGATCGTCCAATTCAGGCCCAATCCGAGGATTTCTGCAATCTCTTGCATTGACTTGCCCGCAAAATAGAAACTCTGAATGATGAATTGTTCTCGTTTTGGAAATCGTGAAACAACCTGTTCAATCTCAGCCGACAGACTCGCAGCCTCAGCATGTTCATCTGGTGCAGGAAATGGGGTTTCATTTACGAATTCTGTAGAATGAATGAATGAATCAAAAAAGTAGATTTCAGGCAAACGATGATACCTGCCGTTCAGCCGAATCTTATTTGCATTCGGATTGTTCAAGAAATTGTTTATCGCATCAATTCGCATTTGGAGCTACGCCACTTCCCACTGTTCGACGTATGCATCGGCGTATTCCGGCTCGACCAGAACGTCGCTCAACGCCTCGTTTGCATCGTCTTCGGCATAGTGAACTGAAATGATGCCGCCGTTGCCATATTGTAGAATGAAAATGCTGTCCATGGTGTTTTTTTCCTCCGAGGAAATTTTTATATCCGAGAATTTTTTGTCTCGGCAAACTCTCTAAGGCTCTCCCCACTTGTGTAGGGGGCGCTAGAGGCTAGGGGTGTCATGGTTAATAACGCATAACAACTGCCCTATGCGGTTTTGGGTTTTGTCAAGTGACTTTGTACAATATATTCAACTTAATTTTGTCAAGTGACTTTATGCAAATTGTCACATTAAAATGCGGCTCGACCAAGATACGGAAACCACTCAACACATTTCTTGATCGAGCCCTGCTAGATAAGAACCTTGAAGTACGAAAACAAGGCGAGAACTCTAGCAGATTTTCGTTCTACCTTGTGACTGCACCTAATATATTGTATTTTGCTGGGTGACTGATAATCACAAGGTAGTGAACAACGAACACACATCATGTGCCATATGTATGTGTGTGTGTGTATTTTAAATTTGTTTCCTTTGTGTGTGTGCGTGCGTGTATGTGCTGTGCGTGCTATGTGTATACGCCCTATATGCGGCTTCTATATACGCCCTATATACGGCTTCTATATACGGTTTCTGACTATTAGAACGGCACCAAATCATCGACTTTCGTGCTATTTCCTTCATTTTCAGAAGCATGTTCAGCCGCAATGTCGTCAGCAGAAGAAGAACCTTCAGGAGCAACCGCATGTTCATCGACCTTTGTGTAGAGGTCCATGAACGACTCTTTGGTTTCGTCATCGAAGCGGTTGAGACAAAAAGTCACAGCCTTGAGCCGATCAGCGAAGATCCCATAGGCTTTCGCGATATGAACCAACCGTCGAGTGGCGATGATCTCGTCAACGCCGCCCTCATAGAAGGTCTTGCGAATGATGTCCGCCCAATTGACCAGCTTCTCGGCGAATTCAGCATCAGGGCGACCAGCCGAAATGAGCTCCTTCGTCACAATCTTTTTTTCGACTGCAACAGAGGGATATTCCTGCTCGATGGTGATTGGAAACCGCTCCAAGAAGGCTTCGTTCATCACATTCGTTCCGATGAAGCGTCCGTCGTCCGAACCCTTGCCCTTTGTGTTCGCAGTAGCAAGAATCGTGAAACCAGCCGCAGGAGCGACAATTTCGTTGATCTTCTTGAGGAGAATTGGCTTCCCTTCAAGAACGGGTTGCAAACACATCAATTTTTCGTCACCAAGGTCAACTTCGTCGAGCAGCAACACCGCTCCACGACGCATAGCCTCGATCACTGGACCGTCGAACCAGCACGTTTCACCGTTGACCAAGCGAAAACCACCCAGAAGGTCGTCCTCATCGGTCAGTTTGGTGATATTGACACGGAAAAGCTCGCGCTTAGTCTTGGCACACACCTGCTCGACCATCAGGGTCTTGCCGTTTCCGGAAAGCCCTGTGATAAAGACAGGATAGAACATCCGACTGGTGATGATTTGTTCGACATCCTTGAAATGACCGAACGGAACGTAGTTCGCGAACTTCTCAGGAATTGCAGAAGCGGTCATGGCGCTCGCCTTTGCGAGCACCACAGTCGGTGGGATCACAACCGCAGCCGCGACCGCAGGGGTGATTGGAGTCACGGTCGCTGCCATTTCGGGAGCAATAACCGCTGGCGCTGCCGCAGCAGGTGCAGCGACGACGGGCACCGAAGCGGCACCCTCGACAGGAATCATGAACTTTCCGCGACCAGCGCGGAAATCGGGATTATTGATTATCCACCATGGTCGCGTAACGCCCCCCATGGTAGCACAAACGGCATCAATCTCGGTGTAACCGACGACTGAACCCGCTGGGAAGCCAGCAGCGACCGCTGCCTCAACCCATGCTTTTTGCTTTGGTTTAAAGATCATATTCAGTGGTTCCTCATGTTTCACACGCTCTCGGGAGCGAAGATGTTCTCTCAGTTTCTATAGGGAGTATACCTCAGATCCGAGGCAATGTCAATAGATTAGACGAAAATAGTTCGCCCGTAAGTGCTTGATTCTACAAGGGAATTAGACTTTCCACATATTCCGTTTTCTTCAATGAAATCAAACACTTGGGGACGATCACGCCGCAATCAGCTCTGTGAACTTGCGGAGGACGACTCGATTCTTGAGCTTGCCGCTCGATGCCTTGCCGAATGCTTTTTTCAAAGCGCCCTTCTTGGCACCAACCAACGAATCGTCCAGACCTTCATCGGCATGAACACCCAACGCGCTTCCGCCCAGGATCAGATAGTGATGATCCCAACCATGAATCGAATCCTCGAGGACCACGCCACCTTCAGCCTTTGCGACCTTCAAGGCAGCTTTCGCACCGTCCTCGTTGAGCTTCATGTTACCAAACTCATCTTCCGAACGAGGAACAGAACCCATCCATTCGTTCTTGAAACCGCTCGGCGAGCAAGCCGTCACATAGAAGTTGACGACCTTTGCGCCAGTACGAATACGAACCATCTCAAGAAGAATCGACATTTGGCTATCGCCAACATCGGCGTAATATGTCTTTTGAAGGAATTCTTTTCGGCTCTTGCGATCTCTAATAATGACCTTGCCAGTATTGTAGCGACCCATGCCCTCAATTCCATGAGCCTGACTCACATCGCAACCCTCGCCATCCGTGAGGAAGACTGAATTGACGATTTGGAGCCCGTTCGCTTCACGAAACCGATTGATAATAGGAATCGACGAAATAATGGCTTCGTTCAAAGGCGTTCCGCGAAGCCCATACTTATGATGGATGTTATAATAGCTGACATCCTTAACAAAACCGGCATATCGACCATTAGGATTGAAGTGCCCGCGCAGAATGACGAGACCCATCAACATATCGTTGAATGCAGCCCTATTTCCCTGCGAGGTTGCGATCTGGAGCAAATTGAATTGGGTCTTACGAAATGAAAGGTCGCCTCGTTCGAGCTTGTCCGTGTTCATTCGATTAGGCACTGCCTTATTGGTGTCCTCATTTTCTCCATTCCAATAGGCTCGATCATATCCGTCCGTGAATGCATACACGTCGAATGGGATCCCGACCTTCTTACAGAACAGAACGATATTGAAGACCTGGTCAATCGTCCCAAACATGTTGGAATGCATCGACCCAGACCAATCGACAAACAATTGAAGCCCGTGTGACTTACCGTCAGTCACGGTCGCGACCTTCTTGAAAATATCGTCATTCCATTTGTAAGAATGAAGAGTGTTCGTATCAAGAATGCCGGTCTTGGAGACGGTCGTGCGCTTTGAAGCGTCAGCCGCCTTTCGCATTTCAAATTCTTTCGCAAGATAGCTCACAACCTTTGCGTTATTGGCGCGATAAGCCTTAACTTCACGCGCAGCGGTTTCGAGCGCACTATTAGAATACTTGAGAGCCGCTTCCTTGAGATCCTGAATCACTTTCTTATTAGGAACAATGATCGAATCGAGATTGAAAGCACTATCCTTGGGGATTTGAACGTAAGTGGGAGCAGCGTCTTCCGATGCATCAACCAAAGACTCTTCCTTCTCGCGGAAAGCCTTGTCCGTTTCGGAGATAGGATCGCCACCCATCTTGGTTTTGCCACCGCGAGCGCCTAGATCACCCGAGGGGTTATCAGCATCATCACTAGAAGAATCATCAACATCATCAGCATCATTCGAGCCGCTTTCCGAATCGCCATCCTCATCGCTATCGGCGACACCATCACTGGAAGAATCACCCTGACCACCCGAAGAATTTTCGTCACCTTCAGACGAATCGCCCTCACCAGAGCCCGAGTCAGAATCTCCGTCCGTGTCAGCGTCATCGCCATCAGAAGTGAACGAGCCACCCTCTTCGGAATCGCTATCGTCCTCGTCCTCGTCGTCATTGCCATCACCGACGCCCTGAGTCTCTTCGCCCTCTTCGGGCTCGCCTTCGCCTTCGCAACCACCGCGACCCGTATCCGTTTCAGGAGCCTGATCGGCAGCCATCAGATCAAAAAGATCGTCAGCCAGCAACTTAGCTTCCTCGAAAGTTTCCAACGCAGCCATGCGCTCAACCCAAACCTTCTCATCAGAAGAGAAAGGAACTTGGGCGCCGATGCCAGCCTTGAAGTGAATATTGAGTCTATCAATCAGCCCGAAGGTCGCAATATTGCGATCCTTGATACCGAAGAAGTCCCGAGCGAGGAGCTCCTTATAGCCGTTAATGAACGAACGACGACCACCGGGGAACTTCCGCTTCTGCTTTTTTTCGATACGAGCATCTTCCGTGACGTTCAGGAAGCCCTTGTAGTTCGGACCCTTCTCGGATACGGCGCCGTGCCACCCCTCAAGAGGAGTAAACAGAGCATGACCGACCTCGTGCAGAACGAGCAGGTCGTAAATATCTTTGGTGATGTCCTTCCAGTTCGGAAGGATCAGAACGCGACCCTTAATATCAAACATCGCCGTCGGAACATTGCGATGTTCGACGGTGATATTTTCGGTCGCGAGCAACTTCGCCAATCGCTCTTTCGCAGCGACGGAGATAGCAGTCGGATCTGTCTGGGTCGTCATCTCAAGCATCAACTAAAGTATACCCCGGATCCGCATGAATGTCAAGGGAATTCTGAAAATAGTTCCACCCTAACTATGCGATGTGTAAAGGGAATTCGGAAATCCACAAACCTCAATGAAATCAAATACTTGAAGGCGCCCTTCTTGTTGCTCTGTTGTCGTGTAGGAATGAGCCCCTTAGGGCTCGTTTTAATTTCTCTCATACTATACTTATCGACAGGACGGGCTCTGAACTTTAGAACTAAGAACCCTGCAAAATCAAGCACTTAGGGCATGGTTTTCCCCCGACGCCCATGGGATGCGGGCTGCCGATGGCGAGCAGACTAGGCCCGACTGGCTCCCCTGCATTTCAGAGAGCCCAACTCTAAAAAGGGGGAAAGATAAACTCGATAAACTCTCATTGTTGCTGTAACGCTAAGGGTTACAATACGAGACGCATCGTATCGTATCTATGCTTTTCTGATGCTTTTATGCTATTAGGCTCGGTCTCCCGGCACTCCTCCCTCTCTTTACGATACTTCTTTATCGTCAATAATAATCTCTCTCTGCCTTTACGATGTTGATGATGATACTTCTATTGTTATTTCATTGCCATTGCCGTTACTTGTATTACCGGAATAGGCAACCATGCCATGTTCTGCAATGTCCAATCCAACTTCTTCATCTTCTGCGGAGACTCTGATTCCATACAATGTATCAATAGTTTTGAATATGATATACGAGGCTCCACCAGCAGCAAAGACATAAGAACATGTTCCTAGGAGTTGAGTCACAAAGGAATGCTCTGTGGAGAAAAGCCCGACTGCAAGGGTTCCCCAGATGCCACATGCCAGATGGACTGAAATTGCACCCACTGGATCGTCAATCTTGAAGACCTGTTCAATTATCCCCACACTGGCCACGACAATGATGCCTGCCATGGAGCCAACCACGAGGGCTGCTCCTGGCGCAATCACATCTGCTCCGGCTGTGATTCCAATGAAATCAGGTTTGCCAGAAGTTTGGAAAGAAGAAATGAACATTGCGGTGACACCACCCGCAGCAGCAGAGAGACAAGTGGTGACCAGCACCCATGAGGTTGTGAAGGGATCTGCGGATAGCACAGACCCTCCGTTGAATCCGAACCAACCCAACCAGAGAAGCATTCCCCCGATCATGGCCAGTGGAAGATTGCTCCCTGGCAGCACATTGGGAAGCCCTTGTTCTGTATATTTACCAAGGCGTGGCCCTAGCATCCATGCACCCACAAGGGCTGCGGAGCCGCCGACTCCATGGACCAGGGTTGATCCTGCAAAGTCATAGAATCCTATCTGGTTCAACCAGCCTCCTCCCCAATTCCATTCCCCTAGGAATGGATAGACAAGGGCCACGAACACGGTTGCAAATAACATGAATGCAGGGAGTTTGATTCGTTCTGCGACTGCACCAGAGACAATGGTGGCCGTGGTGGCTGCAAACATGGCCTGGAACAGGAA
>LWDU01038992.1_pt1 | contig 13904 bp, 12 predicted proteins | sample 727161 | NCBI WGS metagenome assembly LWDU01 (sample SAMN04566230, study PRJNA314399) | hydrothermal vent metagenome | isolation source: deep sea hydrothermal plume seawater | place: Mexico: Gulf of California, Guaymas Basin | collected 2004-07-11 | reverse complement strand
GGCGCGGCAGGGAATCGCGCTGGGGAGAAGCGCGGCGATCTCGGCGGCAGAAGCCGCGGTGCAGAGCGACCATTGGCCGGGCGTGCGTCCCCGCAAGCCGTCGTGGAGACTTTCGCCCACCCACCAGACGGCGTGCCCAGCGGATTCCAGGTGCGCGGCCACCGCCTCGACGGCCCGGGGCAATTGCATCGATCGAGGGGCTACAGCTTTCGATGAGGTTTCTCGACTCGCGGGGCTCTCCTCCCTGCGCTTGGCCACGCAGCGGGTTCGGTCGCCGAGGCTAACCCAGCCCGCAGCATTTCCGGCGGGCCCGGTGGCTTTTCGGTGGCTCCGGTATGCTGGCTCTATGGCGATTTCGAAGGCACGCGTGTTTCACGTCTCGCGGGCCACCGCCCGGGTGCTGGGCCAGGGCCATCCGTGGATTTTGCCCGACGATGCGAGCGACGATCCCTCGGCGTGGGAGCCGGGCACTCGGGTCGAGGTTGTGGGGCCCGGGGGCGCCGCCCTGGGGACCGCCCGGATGGAGGGCCCCGGTGCGATCGCCGCGCGGATGTGGGCGAGTTCCGGAGCCGAGGTGCTCGATGACTCGGCGGAGGTGATCGCCCGGGTGGGGCGCGCGCTGAGCCATCGCCGCGGCCTGGCTCGCCGCGGTTCGGCGCGGCGCTTCACCGATGGCCGCCCGCACACCGATGCCCTGCGGTTGATTCACGGCGAGGCCGACGGCCTGCCGGGCTTGTATGTGGACCGCCTGGGGGCCGTGCTTCGGGTGTTGGTGAGCGGCGGAGCGTGCGCGTCGCTGGTCGATTCGGTGGTAGCCGCCATCCAGAACTGGCCGCATTGGCCTGGGGGTCCGGGCGAAGTTGTCGAGGTTCTCCAAAAACCGGGCGCGGGTCGTCCCGGCGACCCACGGGTTCGTTGGCGCTTGCCCCCGGATGAGGCTTGGTTGGACCAGGCGATGGACGCCCGGGGTCGACTCGGTGTTCATGAGAGCGGGCTTCGCTTTCGGGTGGACTTGGGGCTGAAGGATCCGCGCCGGCCTCGACCCGGCATCGGGCTCTTCCTCGATCAACGCGCGAATCGAGCCCGCCTGGCCCAGCTCGCCGGGGCCGGGGGGGATTGGCTCAATCTCTTCGCGCACACCGGGGCCTTTAGCCTGGGTCTGCTGGCTGGGGGCGCGCGGCGGGTGGTGAGCGTCGACCTTTCGGGGCCCTATTTGGCGTGGCTCGGAGATCACCTGACGCTGAATGCCGAACTTGGAGTCGAGGGGCATCGCCACACTTCGGTCCGCCACGACGGGCGGCGTTATCTGACGAGCTTGCCCCGGCGCGAACGCTTCGACGGAATCGTCCTCGACCCCCCTACCGCGGCCGCCGCGGGACGGCGTTTCTGGTCGGTGCAGCGCGATCTCGAGCCCCTGGTCGTCGAAGCCCTGGGGCGTCTCCGGCCCGGGGGCTGGCTGCTGGTCTGTCGCAACTGGCGCCGGGCTCGAGGATCGGTGGCCGATCTGGTCCGCGGCGCTGCGAAGCGGGCGGGGGTGCGGCTGGCGGGGTTGGAGGACGCGGGTCCCGGTCCGGACTTTCCCCGCCGCAAGGCGTTTCCGGAGGGCGATGCCTTTCGCGGCGTGCTGGTCCAGATCGACTGAGCCGGCCGGGCCGGGGTCAGGCTTGGACTCCTTGCTCCCTTGGTTGCGTTGGCCCTTGGTTGCCTTGGCGCTTGGTTTCCTTGGCGCTTGGTTGCCTAGTGCCTTCGCCCGCCGGTCTAGCTCATTCGGGCGGTGTCGTGGCCTGGGCTTCGCCTTGGGGATCGCCCGCCGCGTCTTCTGTCGGCCAAGCGATCGCGTCGATCTGCCCTCGGAGTTGGGCATTCATGGGGTCCGAGGCGCCGTCGAGTTCGAGCGCCGCCCGGGCCGTTTTCGCCGCCCCCACGCCGTCGCCGGCGTCCTGGGCGCGTTGCGCCATGGCGAGCATCAGCGGGCCCGCCAAGTCGAAATCGGCTCGTCGATCGGCCTGCTGTTGAACGATCAAGACCTCGACGAGCGCCGCCGATTGAGGGTAGAGCCCAGCGGCATCCAGGACTTGGGCCAACTGAATGATATTCAGCAAAGACGTATCGACTCGAACATCGTGGGCCTCCCAGGCGTGGGTTTGGGCCAAAGCCGAGAGGAAGGCGCTTTCGGCGGCGGCGTATTCACCCGTGCTCAGGGCGTCCCGGCCGCGAGACGAGAGTTCTGCCCACGTGTAGGCGGTGGGCGCATTGCCGGGGAAGGGTCGGGGGGGCATCGACCGGCGGTGGGTCGCGCTACCCACCTGGGATGTCTCGTGCCTCGCCGCGGTACTCGAAGCGCTGCCAGCGGGTTTGTCGGCTCGCCCAGCGGCGGCGGGCTCATCGTCTTGGGGGAAGCTCAGGCTCGACGGAAACTGGAGATTGTCCGGCAGCAGGCTGCCTCCGTTGCAGCCCGCTCCGGCGACGCTCATCGCCAGGGCTAGGATCCAAGCGGGTCGGGTCCAAAAAGTGATCATCGATTCAGGGTACTCCGCAGTGCCGCGCAGGCCTCATCCACCGCCTGGGTGGCCTTGTCGATGGCGGCCCCCATGCCGAAGAAACCGTGGAAGACTCCGTCGTAGCGGGTCAGTTGGGTTTTGACGCCGGCCTCGCTCAACCGCTGGGCGTAGGCCTCGCCCTCGTCGCGCAAAGGATCGAACTCGGCGGTTATCACCGTTGCCTCTGGGAGATCGGCGAGATTGGGGGCGCGTAACGGGGAGGCGAGTTCATTGCTGCCCGCGTCGGGATCCGCGAGATAATGGTTCCAGAACCACTCCATCAAGGGGCGGGTGAGCATGTATCCGTCGGCGTTTTCCCGGTAGGAGGCGGTGGCGAAGCCGCAGTCGGTGACGGGATAAATGAGGAGTTGGTGGCGCAGCGCCGGGCCGCCGCGATTGCGGGCCATCAGGGCCACCACGGCGGCCAGGTTGCCCCCTGCGCTGTCGCCGCCCACGGCCAGGCGGGCGGGGTCGCCGCCCCAATCGGCGGCGTGTTCGGACAGCCAAGTCGTGGCCGCGTAACAATCCTCGGGAGCGGCGGGGAAGGGGTGTTCGGGGGCCAGTCGGTAGTCGACGGAAACCACCATGCACTCGGCGCCCCGGGCCAGTTCCCGGCAGGTGCCGTCGTGGGTGTCGAGGTCGCCGATCACGAACCCGCCGCCGTGAAAATAGACCAACACCGGGAGCGGTCCGTCGGCTTCGGGGGCGTAGAGACGCACTGGGATCTCGCCCGTGGGCCCCGGGATCGTGAGGTCCTCGGTCCGGGCCAGTGCGACCGAGGCGTCGGGGATGTTCATTTGCGCAAAGAAGGCCCGGGCTTCGGAGGGATCCGCTTCGAGGTCGAAACTCGGTGCGGCATTGATCAGGTCAAGTACCTGTTTGGCCTGGGGATCGAGCGGCATGGTGTGTCTCCTGTGTGGGGCCCGGGGTAGAGGCCGGGGCCGAGTCTACCCAACCATTAGGAATCAGCGAGTACTCCGCCGATTTGGGGGCGCTATCTTCACACCGAGTGCGACCTGTGGGTTGCGGAGGAGTTCGGCGTGCGAGGATCGGGACCGCGGTTGTGGAGCGGGCTGGCCGTGCTGGTGATGGGTTGTCTGGCTAGCGCGGTGGCGGGTGCAGCGGACTCGGTCTCGGCATCGGACTCGGCATCGCAGTCTTGGGTCGACGGCCGAGGCGAGAGCCGCGCCGAAGCGCGGCTCGTCGATTCCTGGGCGAGCCAAAACCTTGAGAATCTGCTGGAACTTTATCGGCATCTTCACGCCCATCCGGAACTTTCACTTCGCGAGACCGAGACCGCTCGCCAGGTTGCCGAGGCCTTCGAGGCCGCAGGCTATCGGGTGAGCACCGGGGTGGGGGGGACCGGGGTCGTAGGCGTGCTGGAGAACGGCCCCGGACCGACGCTGCTGATCCGCGGAGACATGGACGCGCTGCCCGTGAGCGAGCAGACCGGGCTCGAGTATGCGAGCGAGGTCACGGCGCTCTTGCCCGATGGCCGGACCACCGGGGTGATGCACGCTTGCGGACACGACGTTCATGTCACCACCCTCATCGCCATGGCGCGGATGCTCGTCGAGGTACGTTCCCAGTGGAGCGGCACCCTAGTTCTCATCGCTCAGCCGGCGGAAGAAATTGGTCAGGGGGCCCGGGCCATGATGGCCGACGGTCTGTTCGAGAATTTCCCGCGCCCGGATTTCACCCTCGCCCTCCACGTCGACTCGGCGCTGCCGGCGGGCACATTGGGGTACACGCCGGGCTTCGCGTTCGCCAACGTCGACTCGGTGGATGTGACCTTCTACGGCCGGGGCGGGCACGGGGCCCGGCCGCATTTGTCCATCGATCCCATCGTCGCCGCCGGCTCTTTCATCGGGTCGGTTCAGACCCTCGTGAGTCGCCGGATCGACCCCTTGGAGCCGGCCGTGGTCACCGTGGGCTCGATCCACGCCGGAACCAAGCACAATGTGATCCCCGACGAGGCGGTGCTCCAAATTACGGTGCGCTCGTACAGCGACGCCGTTCGCGACCAACTCCTCGATGGCATCGCCCAAATCGCATCGGATACCTGCCGAACCTTCCAATGCCCGCGTCCCCCCGCCATCGGGGTCCGCGAGGAGTACACGCCTTCGGTGTACAACGATCCGGTTTTTACCGCCCGGGCGGTGGCCCTCTTCGAGTCGGCGTTCGGTTCCGAGCGGGTGGTCGAGATGCCCCCCACCATGGGGGGCGAGGATTTCGGGCGCTATGCCCGGGCGCTGAACGTGCCGGGTTTGATGTTTCGGGTCGGTACCCAGGACCCCGAACAATGGGCCGAGAGCCGGGTGCCCGGGTCCGTCCCCTTGCCCGGGGTGCACTCGAGCCGATTTGCGCCGGTGGCCGAGCCCACTCTGAGCACCGCTGTGCGCGCCATGGGGATTCTCGCGCTGGAGATGCTGGGCGAAGCCAACCCGCCCGCGAGCGCCCCCGATTCGCCGCCGGGCGCCAGCGAATAAGCGCCCGCTTCTTTCCTCGCGCTGGCGGCCCCCGCTCTCTTCGCGCTGGTGGCCTCCTCTTTCCTCGCGCCGGCGGCCTCCGCCCTCCTCGCGCTGGCGGCCCCCTCTTTCCGTCGCGCTGGCGGCCCCCGCTCGCCTCGCGGATACCGGTCAGGCCAGTTGCGCGAGAATTTCTTGGGTTTCGGGGAAACGGCCGGCCTGCTTCTTGGAGAAAATTAGGCGTCCGTGGGCGACAACGTCGAATACGCCCGCGCCGCCTTTGACCAGAGTGGCCTCGGCGCCGGTGGCTTCCCGGATGGCAGCGGCCAAACTGGCCGCTTGGGGGTGATAGTTTCAACGCACGCAGTAAGTGATCGTAATTTCCATGCTCGTGCTCCCGTCGATGGCCCGCCGGGCGGGGCCGACTCGGAGCATCGCGCAGCCGGGCACCGACCCGCAAGCGGGTTTGCCCGGCCTCGCCCCGGCTCGTCTAGACTCCCGGCCATGCTGGAAGGTTTCGAAACAAGCGAGTTCGGCCACGAGGGTGTCACGCACCGGGTCTACTCCGCGGGAGCGGGCCCCGGGGTGTTGATCATGCACGAGGTTCCCGGGCTCTACCCTGCGGTGATCGAGTTCGCCGAGCGCGTGGTGGCGGCGGGCTTTCGGGTGGCGCTGCCCGAACTCTTCGGCACCCCCGGGCGCCCGCTGTCGGCCGGGTATGCCCTGGGGCAGGTGGCCCGGGCGTGCATCAGCCGGGAATTTCACGTGCTCGCCTCCCGGCGGTCGAGCCCCATCACGGTCTGGCTTCGCGCGCTATGCCGCGAACTGCACGCCGAGTGCGGGGGCCCCGGGGTCGGGGCCATCGGGATGTGCCTGACCGGAAACTTTGCCCTCTCGCTGATGGTGGATCCCTGGGTGATGGCCCCGGTTCTCTCTCAGCCCTCCCTGCCATTTCCTTTTGGGGCCGAGCGGCGGCGGGCTTTGCATCTTTCGGACGAAGACCTGACGGTGGTGCGCCGCCGGGCCTGCGACGAGGGCGCCGGAGTGCTCGGCCTGCGCTTCACCCGAGATCCGATGTCGCCCCCCGAGCGTTTTCAGCGCCTGCGCGATGAACTCGGCGAGGGGTTCGAGGCCATCGAGATCGATTCGGGCAAGGGCAACGCCCACGGAATCGCGGCCAGCGCGCACAGCGTGGTGACCGGGGACTTGGTCGACGAAACCGGGCACCCGACCCGCGCCGCCCTCGACCGGGTGTTGGCCTTTTTCGACGAGCGTCTGCGGGGCTGAAGCGGCTTAAGAAGGGACAAAGGGGGCCTAGAGGAGAGAGCCCCTGGGACCCGGTTCGCGGAACTCGGGCTCAGCGACGCGCGAAGAGCGCGAGGGTTTCGACGTGCTCGCCGTGGGGGAAGAGCGCATAGGCCTCGAGGCCGACGAGGCTCAGCTTTCCGCCGGCCACCAGGGCCCGGGCTTCGTGGAGGAGCGCCGGCAACCCGCAACTCACGTAGGCCAGGCGCGCCGGGGGAGCGGTGGACAAGGCGGCCAGGAGTTCGGGGGCGAGGCCGCGCCGGGGCGGATCGACGATCACCGCGTCGCAGTGGGCCAGGGCGGCGGTGAGTTCGGGCGAGGCGCCCGCATCGCCCGGGTGAATGCGCGCCCGGGCGCGCTCCTCATCGGGTCGGCCCGCCAGGGAGGCCGCGAGCCCTTGGAGCGAATCCGCGCCGCGCTCGTTGAAGTGCACCCGGGCGCCCCGGGCCAGGAGCGGCAAGCCCAGGGCGCCGCAGCCCGAGTACACGTCGGCAATCGCGTGAGTCCCGTCTTCGCCCTGGGCGGGTGCGGCGAGAGCCCAGTCCCCCACACGCTCGACGATTCGATCGGCCAGATCGAGGTTGGCCTGACCAAAAGCGCCCGGCGGAAAATGGACCTCCACGCCACCGATGTTTTCGCGCACCGAGGTCTCACCGGCCAAGTGCTCCCACTGCACGCCGAGAATGGTGTTCGTGCGGCCGGTATTGCCGTTCCACCAAAGACTGTGCAGTTCGTCGCCCAGCAATTCCTGGATCCGGAGGGCGGCGGGAATAAAAGTCTTGGCCGACGAAGCGTTGCAGACCGCCACCAACTGGACGCGATCGCTTCCGCGCTCGACCACACACTGCAGGTAGCGGACGAGCCCGGAGTGCCGGTCTTCGTGGTAAGAGGATGTGGCGGTTTCGCGCAGGGCCCGCTTGACGGCGGCGACCGTACGATTGATCCCCGGATGGTGGACCCCGCATTGCGGGATGTCGATGACATCGTGGCTGCCCCGGGCGAAGAGCCCAATCTTGGGCGAATGCACCCGTCCGCGCACCGCCAGCCGGGAGCGGCGGCGCCAGGCGAGGGGATCGCCCTCGATGACCGGGGGCGGGGGCAGGGCGCTTTCTCGGGCCAGGGCGGCGAGCTGGTTGTAGGCCGAAGGCGCGATGCCGCCTTCGCCCAGGCGCGGGCAGCCGGGGCAGGGGGGTCGGTGAGAGCATTCGAGCAAAGGGGCGCTTCTCCTGGAGAGCGGGCGGAGCCCGGGCCCAGCGGGAAGTCTCTGGGTTGCGGGCGACACCGCCGGTCGGCGGGATCCAGTAGTATTGCATTTTCGCCGGCTCGGAGTGCTCGCAGATGACGGCCACCAACACGCCCCTAGGCCCGCGGGCCGGAGAGGGCCCGGGCGCGTTCCTTCCCACCACCCGGGCGGAAATGGACGCCTTGGGTTGGGATCAGCCCGATGTGGTCTTTGTTTCCGGCGATGCCTACGTGGACCACCCCTCTTTTGCTGCGGGACTGCTGGGCCGTTGGCTCGAGGCCCACGGCTTTCGGGTGGCCATCCTGGCCCAGCCCGATTGGCAGAGCGCCGCCGCGTGGCGCGCCCTGGGTCCGCCGCGGCTCTTTTATGCCGTGAGCGCGGGCAACATGGACTCGATGATCAACCACTACACGGCCAACCGGAAACGCCGAAACGCCGATGCCTATTCGCCTGGGGGCCATATCGGCCTGCGCCCGGACCGGGCTTCGGGGGTCTACGCCCAGCGCTGCCGGGAAGCCTTCAAGGGGGTGCCCGTGGTGACCGGCGGCGTCGAGGCCTCCCTGCGCCGGGTGGCCCACTACGACTACTGGTCGGACAAGGTGCGGCCCAGCCATCTCGTGAGTTCCAAGGCGGACCTGCTGGCCTATGGGATGGGCGAGCGCACCATCCTGGCCATTGCTCGCCGCCTGGACAGCGGCGAAGAGATCGGCGCCCTGCGCGATTTGCGCGGGGTCGCCTACCTGCTGGGCGCCAAGGCCGAACTGCCCGAGCACACTTTCGGCGAGAGCTCGCCCGGGGGCGATGTCGAACTGCCCAGCTATGAGGACGTGTTGGCCGACAAGCGGGCCTTCGCGATCGCGACCCGGCACGTGCACCGGGAGACCAACCCCTGGAACGCGCGCCGGTTGATTCAGGCCCACGGACCCCGGCGCTTGGTAGTCAACCCGCCGGCGCTGCCCCTCGAAGAAGCCGAACTCGATGGCCTGCACGAACTCCCCTACGCGCGCGCCCCGCATTCGTCGTACACCGAAAAAATTCCGGCCTGGCAGACCATCGCCGACTCGGTGCAGATCATGCGCGGCTGTTTCGGGGGCTGCACGTTCTGCTCGATCACCCTGCACCAGGGCCGGCGGATCCAAAGCCGCAGTGAGGCCTCGGTGCTGCGCGAACTGAAAACCGTGGCCGAGCGCCCGGGCTTCAAGGGACACGTCAGCGATATCGGCGGCCCCACGGCCAACATGTACCGCATGCAGTGCCGCCGCCCGGAGGTCGAGGCGAAGTGCCGCCGGCTCTCGTGCGTGCACCCGAAGGTCTGCAAGCTCATGGGCACCGACCACACGCCCCTGCGCGATCTGATGCGCAAGAGCCGCGAGTTGCCGGGCATCAAGAAGGTGAACGTGGCCTCGGGGATTCGCATGGACCTGGCCGCCGACGCCCCCGAGTACCTCGACGAACTCGCGACCCACCACGTGGGCGGCCACCTCAAGGTGGCTCCGGAGCACACCAGCGCGAAGGTGCTGCAAAAGATGAAGAAGCCCGGCGGCGACAGCTTCGAGCGCTTCGCCGCGCGCTTCAAGGAGGCCTCTCAGCGCGCGGGCAAGGAGCAATATCTCGTGCCCTACTTCATTGCGAGCCATCCGGGCTCGGGCCTGGAGGAGATGATCGAGCTCGCCCTCTATCTCAAGGAAAACGGCTATCGCCCCCGCCAGGTTCAGGATTTCATTCCGGCCCCGATGGATATTGCGACCTGCATGTATTACACGGGGCTGGATCCCGAGACCCTGACCCCGGTGGAGAGCGCCCAGACGGCGAGCGATCGCGGGCTCCAGCGCGCGCTGCTCCAGTACTGGGAGCCGCGCAATCATGCCTTGGTCAAGCGGGCCCTCGAGCGGGCCGGGCGGCGCGACCTGATCGGCGACGGCCGCGAGTGCCTGATCCCCGCCCGGGCGCCGGCGATGCGCGACCCGGCGAAGCGCGATGACGACGGGCCCCGGGGTCGGGGGCCTTCCCGGAACGGGGAGCCGGGTTACCGCGGGCCCGCCCGGAGCCGCGCGCGGCGCTGACGGGTCAAAGTGGGCCAGAGCCGAAGCCGTGCTCGGCGACTGGCCGGGGCCCCGCGCCGGAGGCACACTGGGCCCCATGCCGAATTCCGAGCGACCGGGCTCCGGGGCGCCGCCCGAAGAGAATGCCATCCAGGTCCTGCACACCGATCTGGCCCCCGAGACCCTGCGCAACTTGGCCGAAGAATTCGTGACCCGGGATGGCACGGACTATGGCGCCGTGGAAAAGGATCTCGACGCCAAGGTGGCGGGGTTGATGCGCGAACTCGAAAGCGGCGAGGCCAAGATCTACTTCGAGGCCGAGAGCGGGAGCATCAATATCGTCGCGTCCCGGCGCCTTCGCTGAGCGGAGGCGGCTCTTCCGTGTGCTGTCGCGCCGCCTCGGCTGGGTCGCACTGGTGTCGCGCTTGGGTTCGCAGTCCGGTCCTCTAGACGTGAACCCACGTGCGCCCGCCCACCGGCGCCGAGCGGTCGAAGACGTTCCATGGAGTGATCTCGCCAAGGGGCCGCTCGCTAAAGCCCGCGGGCAATTCGGAATCAAGAATGAAGAACGCATTGGGGGCAAAGCGGTCGGCGTAGACCAGGGTGTAGCCCTTGGCCCGGCCGAGTTTTTGAAACGCCGCAATGCTGGCCCCGTGGTAGTAGCTGCGATCCCAGACCCACTCGGGGTCGTAGGGGATCGTGCAGGCCTGATCGAGGGGGAAGAAAACGTTGTACTCCACCACCACGACCCGGGGCGTGTAGCCCTCGATGGCCTTCCACACCCAGTAGTCGTTGCCGTCGATATCGATGGAGAGCAGGTCGAAGCTCGCCGGCACTCCATGCTTTTCGAACAGCGCGTTGACGTTGCCCGCGTCGACGAACTCGCGCTGGACGACGTCGCCGTCGGCCTTGTCGCTGCCCTCCATGAGCAGGCCCTGCCAGCCGCCGTGCAGCCGGAGGTTTGCGGTGTTGGAAAGGTGCTGGCCATCCCAGGCGCCGAACTCGACGAAATAGCGGCTGCGGGTGTCGATGACATCGAAGATGCGCTGGAGCACGCCGTCCTCGCCGCATTGGGAGTAGACGCTGGATTCGTAGTCGGCAAGATCATCGAGCATGGTTGCGCTTCCTTGTGAAGGCCGCGGCGCGGCGCCGGGGGATGAAGAATGGGCGGGTGGAACCGGGGCGGAGCGAGTGGCTGCTGCGGTGCGGTCAAAGGTGCGGTCAAAGGCGCGGTCAAAGGTGCGGTCAAAGGCACGGTCCGGGGCGCAGGCAGGCTAGCACCCCGGCGTGCCGATCGGGGCGCCCCGTGCGGGCGTGTTTCTTCTTTGTCGGTTGTTCTCGCGCTTCACGCCAAGCGCACTGGGGGACTAAATGCCGGCCTTGAGCCGAGCCGCAATCAGCGGCAACTGGGCATGCCCCTGAAAGGGTTCGGAAGCCAGAAAAAAAGTCGGCGCCATGCCGGGAGATCGGGATTGCGCCGCTGCTCGCGCCGCATCCAGGTGTTCGAGCCCTCGGCCCCGGGCGTACTTTCGCCACCCCTCGACGAGCGCCGCGCCCTGTCCGGCGCGATCGAAGCCCGCTGGCAAGCCATCGACGGCCAAGAGCAGGGGTTCGATCGCTTGCGCCGAGTCGATCGCGCCGGCATCGCGCCAAAGATGAACGAACACGCGTTGGACGTAATCATCGACGGCATCTACGACATTGACAGCATCTACGACATCGACGTTATCGACGACGTCGCGGCCGGGCTGCAATTCATCCTGCAACCAAAGCAGACCCATGTCGGCAAACCGGCAATCGGTTTCACGATAAATATCCGTGAGCGGATGCGGGGCGTATCGCTGGATATTGCTGGCGTGATACTCCCCGCGAATGCGGCGATGCTTTGTGCTGCGGTCTTCGTCGGCGCCCTCCGGCCCGGGCACTTTCAAAGGTTTGCTGTCGAAGGGCCGCCAGTCGATGGCGATTCCCTTGCTCTTGAGCGCGAGAATGGCCGGCAGCGCGAGATAGCTTTGCGGGCTTTTGAAATCGAAAAAGGTGGTCAGCCGTCGAGGGGTCCCGGTCAGTTCGGGGGCTGTCCTCGGCTCCGCGGCGCACTGGGCGAGCGCGGCATCGTCCACTCCGGGGGGGAGGGAGTACGCCATGTCGGGCGCCGGGCCTTGGCGACCGCCGAGCCGCCAAGCGATCCGCGGCAGATGCTCGCGGCCAAAGAATTTCTCGTGCGGGGGATCGTGNTGGGGGGGGTGGTGCGGGAGATGGTGCGGCGGATCGTGGGGAGGATGGTGGGGAGAATCGTGCGGGGGATCGGCGGCGGACTCGTTGGGCAAGATGAAAGTCGGCACCCCGTAGATCCCGGCCGCGAAGGCCGATTCCTGCAGCCGAGCGTTTAAGGCCGCGCCTTCGCCCTGGGCGTAGTCGAGGAATCCATCGGTGGGTGCGCCGATCTGTTCGAGCACGCGCACGATCACGGAAAGGTCTTCGACATCCAACTCGCGCTTCCAGAACGGCGTGTAGATCGCGTCGAGATAGCGCTCGAGCAAACTGCCTTCGGCGCATTGCTCGGCGAGACCCGCAAAGCGCTTGAGCCAGAGCATGCCGATGGCTGGCCGATCGGTATCCCAGATTTTCACCGTGCCGCGGAGGGTCTGGCCGCTCAAGTTCGCATAGCGACGGCAGTCGAAGTACGCGTACTTCACCCCGGACCATTGTTCTTTGCTCCGGTTTTGTTGAGCGACTTTTTTGCCGCCCCGATCCAGCTTGGCCGAGCCTAAGAAGCTGGGAATGTCCAAGACGAAGGGGCGCCAATCGGCGACCACTCCCAGCTGGGCCAGCATTCGCCTTGCGGGCGCAATCGCCAGATAGGCATAGGGACTCTTGAAGTCGATATAGACGATGAGCGGCGCCTCGGATCGCAAGGGCAAGATCGCATCGACCGCGTGCACCGCCCGGGTTGGGGCGTGGGTTGGCGCTTGAGTTGGGGCGTGGGTTGGCGTGGGTTGGCGCTTGAGTTGGCGCTTGGGATGGCGCTTGGGATGGCGCTTGAGTTGGCACTGGAGTTGGCGCGTGAGTTGGCGCTTGAGTTGGCGCGTGGGCCGGATCGCTGCTGGGCATGGTGGATCGTTTCCCTTCGGGCGAGCCAACGGACTCTAGCACCCGCCGGATCGGGGAAGAGGGAGCGCGCGACCCGGGCGTGATAGACTCGTCCCTTGAATAACCAAGGAGGACGCCCCATGGATACCGCCGAAAAGCTTGCCCGCGCGCGCAAAATCGTTCTGGCCGTCTGGGTCTTCGCCGGAGCCTGCTTCTTCTTTCCGCTCTACTACACCGGCGTGGGGCCCTTTGGGCGCGCGCTCTTCGGGCTGCTGCTCGCTGTGCACTTGGTGGAGTTCGTTGTTTTTCTGGGTCTCTACCGGCGCGCCGGGGGCTCGCTCTTCCGCCACTTTCACCGCACGGTGGTCTTTGGCGTGCTCCATAAGACCGAGACCGAACAGGCCCTGGCCGACACCTAGGGGCCAGAAGCCAAGCCCGGCGGATCTCAAGCCGGGTGAAAGAGGTTGCGTTCGTCGCCGGACTCCACCCGGCCCTCGCGCCCCAGGGCGTCGCCCTGGGCGAAGGCGGTCAGGTCCTCAGGGCCACCTGCGAGGTTGGCGATGAAGCGGCGCTCGCCGGCGAGCAGCCGGCCGAGCACGATGCCGAGTTCGGGCTGGCCGTCCCGGCCATAGATCACCGTGTACGACTCCACGCGCCCGGCGCCCTCGGGCGCTTCGGCCACGGGAATCGGTTCGGGACCGACGGCGACTTCGCCGTCATCGGCCCGGGGCGGCGCGTCGCCGGGCCGGGGCGCGGTGGACCACACGTTCGCCGAGTGCTTGGTGAGATACCAGCCGTTGCCCGTGGCCAGCCCCAGGCTGCCCGGGTTTGCGCGGCAGCGCTCGGCCACCGTGGCCAGGCCGTGGAGGGTGTAGTTGTTGGCCGGGCCGCCGTGGTAGGGCAGCCCGCCGGTGGTGGTGAGGCCACGCGGATCGTCCTCGGCCACGCCAAAGGACTCGCAGCCCATTTCAACGGCCACGGGGAAGCAGCTGTAGAGATCCATGTGATCGATCTGGTCGATGGTGACTCCCGCGCTGTCGAGGGTGCGCTTTGCGCAGGTGCGCATGGCCGGGGCGTCGCCGAGCTCGGGCCGCTCGCTCACGAACCAGGCGCGCTCGTTGGCCCGGGCGCCCCCCCACCAGCGCACGCGCTTTTCTTCGGGCACCCCCAGGCGATCGGCGGCGGCCTCGGAGGCGAGGATCACCCCGGCGGCCTG
>LWDU01039675.1_pt1 | contig 13905 bp, 11 predicted proteins | sample 727161 | NCBI WGS metagenome assembly LWDU01 (sample SAMN04566230, study PRJNA314399) | hydrothermal vent metagenome | isolation source: deep sea hydrothermal plume seawater | place: Mexico: Gulf of California, Guaymas Basin | collected 2004-07-11 | reverse complement strand
CGGCGCTATAGTGGTCTACAAGTGGATTGGCTCGGCGGTGACATTGACAAGCGATAGTTGCTTGGATAATTTGAGGATATACACTCTGTAGAAGGTTTTTTCATGCCCTCAGATGCCCAAATTCATTACGATTTAGAAGACCTATTGCGCCGTCTCAATGGGATCGGCGTGGCGTTATCTTCCGTACAACATAATCTCAATGCACTGCTTGAACGGATCTTGCAGGAGGCGCGCCGTTTTACCCGCGCCGAGGCCGGTACCCTCTATCTGGTCAAGAGCGAGCATTTGACCTTCGAAATAATACAAAACGACAAGTTGCAGATCTTTGTCGGTGGTAGCCACGGCAAAGCCGATATCCCCCCGGTCGCACTCAACAGGGAAAGCGTTTCGGGTTATGTGGCGGTTACGGGCGAAACCCTAAATATCGCCGATGTCTACGCCGAGGATGGCCGGCAGTTCGAGGGGCCGCGCAACTACGACCGGATGACGGGCTATCACACCCGTTCGATGCTGGTGGTGCCAATGCGCGACCACGAGGACCAGGTGATTGGCGTATTGCAGTTGCTCAACGCGCTCCCATCCGAGGCGGGTGAAGCCGTGGCTTTTTCCGCCGCGGATGTGGCGTTGATCGAGTCGTTGGCCTCGCAGGCGGCCGTGGCGATCAACAATGTGCGGTTGATCGCCGACACCGAGGCGCTCTTTGAGTCGTTCGTACAGGTGATGGCGACCGCGATTGACGAACGGTCCCCCTATACGGGAGGTCATATTCGCAGAGTGGCCGAGTTGACGATGGTCATGGCCAATGCGATTAACGCGAGTTCGACGGGCTATTTCGCCGACATCGCGTTCAGCGAAGAGGAACTCGAAGAGCTCAGGATGGCGGCCTGGATGCACGATATCGGCAAGATTACCACGCCCGAATGGGTTGTCGACAAGCCGACCAAGCTGACGACGATCTTTGATCGTGTCGAACTGTTGCGGCTGCGTTTCGCGCTGGCCCGCAAGGAACTCGAATTGCAGGTTGCTCGCGGGGTGCTCAACGCGGACGAGGGCCAGCGCCTTATGCAAGAGATTGACGGGGACTTCGACTTTATTGCCCGCGTGAATATGCCCGGCGAGTTTATGGCCGACAAGGACTTGGCGCGGCTCAAAGAAATTGCGGCCAAAACTTTCGTGCAGAACGGGGAGCGGCAGTCCTATATAAAGGACGAAGAACTGGAAAACCTGTCGATTCGCAAGGGCAGCCTCACCGATGCCGAAAGGCAGAAGATCAACGACCACGCGGCGATGAGTATCAAGATGCTCGAACAGATCCCCTTTACCCGCAAGCTGAAACAGGTGCCGACCATCGCCGGTGCCCACCATGAGAAACTCGATGGAACCGGCTATCCGCAAGGTTTGCGGGGCGAACAGATCTCTTTGCAGGCCAGAATCCTGGCCCTTGTCGACATCTTCGAGTCGCTGACGGCCGATGATCGGCCCTATCGCTCTAAGCCCTTGTCGCGGGAATCGGTTCTGGGCATCCTACAGGATATGGTCGACTCCAACCATATTGACCAAGAGGTACACGAGATGTTCAAGCGCGAAGATCTCTTCGCTAAGCTCGATACAATCAAAGCCGAGATGGCCCACGAGCGTAAGAAGCATTGATGGAGCCGCGCTTATTGCGCCTAGTTCCCCTGGTGCTGGGGAGCTTTTTTTTTATCTAGGCGTCTTTATAAGACTATGACGCAAATGCAAATCGCAGCATCCCCAATAAAGTCCATTGTCATCGTCGTATTGCTCATGCTCGGGGTGGCCAGTGCCGGTGCCGATATTCTGCAGAACGGCTCCAGCCGCATCGGGCAGATACATGCCCTAACCCTCTTCGCTCGTTTCGCCGACGAAAGTGACCTGGGTGAGGAAGTGCCGGCTTTCTCCACGGGCATCTTCGCTGCCGAGCAGCCGGGCAGCCTGACCCATTTTTATCGTGAGATGTCGCGCGGGCAGTTTGAGCTTACGGGCGAGGTTTTGCCGCGTTGGTATGCGGCTCGTAGCGAGTCCGCGGTCTATGTCGCCCCTAGCGGTAACTTCGGTGATTTTGTCGGTGAGGTGCTGGAGGCGGTTGACGACGACGTCGATTTGGGCCTCTACGATAACGACGGGCCCGACGGCGCGCCTAATTCGGGCGATGACGACGGTTATGTCGACTTCATCTTTGTCGTTACCCGATCGGCTCCGCAGGGTTTTATCATCGATGCGGCGACCGGTGTTGCGCAACTGGGCCTAGGTGGCGATTTCATCAGCAAGGATCCGGCCAGGCGCGGCGGTTGGATTCGGGTGCGCGCCGACAGCGGCAGCGGTGGAGTCGGCGGCACGATACAGCGTGGACGGTCCCTGGTCGAGGCGGTGGGCAGTATGGCACACGAGTTCGGGCATTTTTTGCTCTTGCCGGATCTCTATGATCTCGATTATGATGCCGATCCGGAACTCGGTCCAGTCGACGATTCGGGCGGTATCGGCTATTGGGGGTTGATGGGGCATGGCAACCGCGGTTGGGATGACGCGGGCGGTCCCAATCCGTTCAGCGTTTGGAGCCTGGGGCAGTTGGGTTGGCTCGGTGTCGCCAATGGTCAACTGGAAATTTTGAGTGAAGACGTCGACGACGCAGTTTTCGAGGATGTCAATGCCGGTGGCACCGTCTATATGTTGCCCGAGCCCGATGGCTTGGGCTTTTTCCTCGTCGAGTTTCGCAGTCGGCAGACCAGCTACTACGAACGCAATCTGCCCGCGGAAGGGCTCTTGATTTGGCACGTGAATACCGTGCGCGGCAGCAATGACCTGGAGTCAGCCAAGCTGCTCGATCTGGTCTGTGCCGATGGTCTCTATGCCGATGCCGGTTTTCCATTGGGCAGTGAACCGAGTCCTTTCTCGGGGCGCGACAATCTCGACTACTGGGCCCATGACGAGGATTACCGCATCGCCTTCGGCGGTAATCTGGGCGACGCGACCGATATCTTCGATGGCGAGCGCTTTACCGATTTCTGGGCCGCGTCCAACCCGGCTTCCTCGCCGGGTATCAGCGTTAGCAATATCCGGGGTCAGGGCGAGCGTATGGTGGCCGATCTCAAGCTGCGCGACCCGCGCCGCGCCGGGCCAATAGACACCGACCAGGTTTGGAGTGATCGTATCGAGTTGGTCGGTGACATAACGGTCTTGCCCGGCAGCCATCTCAATATTCTCGCTGGCACCGAGATACTTGTGGGTCCGGATGCGTTGCGGGTTGGAGACGATCAGGATCGGGTCGAGCTTGTTGTGTATGGCACATTGACTACCAATGTTTCGGGACGAGAGCAGACGGTTTTTCGCTCGCTAGCTGCCGATCCGCAGCCTGGGGATTGGCAAGGTATCAGGTTGGGCCAGCCGGGCTCGGCCTTTTTGCGCCGCACCCGTATCGAGCATGCTCGCTATGGTCTATTCGCGGAGAAAATAAATCGCGCTCTTACCCTAGAGGAAGTGGAGGTCTTCAGGGCTGGCGAAGACGGAATTCACCTAGCAGAGGTTGTAGAGGAGATAGAGCTCAACGGGGTTTTGGTAGAGGAGTCGGGGGGCATCGGGATTATGGTGGCGGGGCCGGGTTTGACACGGGCCCGCTTAGTTGATTCGCGTTCGAATGGGGCCGCCGGTTTTTTGCGCCAGGGCGGCTTTCTCGAACTCGTCGATAGCCGTTTCAGCGACAATGGCCTCGCCGTTGTTGACGGTGCTAATCTATTCTTGGGACGCGAGGTCAGCGGCAGGGTGACCAATAATGCTTTTAGCGGCGGTGTCGGGATTCGCTGTGTCGAGACGCGCGAAGTCATTATCGCCGAGAATATCCTAAATAATCACCAAGTTGGCATTCTATCGATCAGCGCCCGTCCGCGGATCACCGGTAATCAGTTCAACCACAATGAACTGGCCTTGCAGATCGAAGGGGTCGCGGTACCGGCGCGGTTGGATTTGAATGTTGTGCAGAACACGGAGCGTCTGCTCGAAAGCGGAGCCAGCCGCCCCTTAACAGCGACCAACAACTGGTGGGGCCAGCCAGACGCCAACTGGATCGAAGCCCGGGTCAGTGGTGATGTGCACTGGCGCCCCTTTCTCAATTTCGATCCGCGCGTGCCCTTGGCTTTCGCCCTGAAGCAGAATTATCCCAATCCGTTTAATGGTACGACGCTGATCGATTATCAAATTGGGATCAACGATCCGATCGTCGCCGGGCTTACCCAAGTCACGGTGGAGGTTCGCACGATCACTGGAGGGTTAGTCCGGCGGCTTGTCGATGAATTGGCCGCCCCGGGTTTTTATTCCACACAATGGGACGGGCGCAACCAACAGGGTGAACGAGTGGCCAGCGGCATCTACTATTATCAGTTGACCATCGGGCCGATCGTGCAACTCAATAAGTTGCTCTTCCTCAAATAATGACCATTTGGGGATGGCGCTACCGGCAAGGGAGAACTATTTTCCTAGAGTATGCCCAACTAGGCAGGCCCACTTGAGATAGGCCCTTGGGTACGGGCGAATCGCCAGTACAATATGTAGGGGTCGTTCATGTTTTAGCCCGGGGGTATAACCCTGGGCTTTTCTTATCTAACTTTTTTATTTTATTCAAGATATGAAGATAGAAGCCGATCATTTAATCATAGGAAGTGGCATCGCTGGCCTTTTTTTTGCTCTTAAAGCAGCGAGGCATGGTTCGGTGGCAATCGTCACCAAACGCGAACGGCGAGAATCCAATACGCAATATGCGCAAGGAGGCATCGCCGCTGTTATTGATGCGAGCGACTCAGTGGCCAGCCATGTAGAAGATACGCTCGCGGCTGGCGATGGGTTGTGCGACCGGGCGATCGCGGAAGCGGTTGTTGCCGAAGGACCGGAGGTCGTACGCGAATTACTCGCGATCGGGGCTCAATTCAATGAAGTGAGTCCCGGCGTATTGTCATTGATGCGCGAAGGGGGCCACTCGCATGCCCGGGTAGTGCATGCCGACGATATGACCGGCCGCGAAGTGACCCGGACCTTGGTTCGCGCAGTGGAAGCGCTGCCCAATGTAACGCTATACGATCACCACTTGGCGGTCGATCTGATCGTCGATGTTGAGGGCCGTTGCCGCGGAGCCGGCGTATTGGATGTCCAGGATGGACAACTGATCGAAGCTTTGGCACCGGTGACCTTGTTGGCCGCGGGAGGCTGCGGGCAGGTGTTTTTACATACGACTAACCCGCGCGTGGCCTCGGGGGATGGGGTGGCCATGGCCTGGAGGGCCGGAGCGAATGTGGGCAATATGGAATTCACGCAATTCCATCCAACGATGCTCTACGATCCGGGCGGGCCGTCGTTTTTGGTTTCTGAGGCTCTGCGCGGTTTTGGCGCGGTCTTGGTCGACGGTCGTGGCGAGGCGTTTACCGATTCGCTGAAGACCCGTGATAAAGTTTCGCGGGCGATTGTCAGCCAGATGCAGGAAAGCGGAGCCGAATGTGTCTATTTGGATGCCACGATCAAGGACGCGGGCGAAACGCGTCGCCGTTTTCCCAATATTTACCAGCATTGTCTGGGGACTGGTGTCGATATGACGAAACAACCGATCCCGGTGGTGCCGGCGGCCCATTATATGTGCGGCGGGGTTTGCACCGACGAGCACGGCCAGACGAATATCGCGGGCCTCTATGCAGCGGGCGAAGTCGCGATGAGCAGTTTTCAGGGCGCGAACAGATTGGCGAGCAATTCGCTTTTGGAAGGGTTGGTTTTTGCGCGTAGGGCCGCTGGGCATGTTCGGATCGAAACGGCAGTGGGCAAGGTCGAGAAATCGACCGCAGGCGGCAAGGGAGTCGTCGAGGCGGCGGAATGGGCAGAGCGGAGACAAGCGCTGCGGGAGATGATGTGGAACGAGGTGGGGATCGTGCGCAGCGACCGGAGTTTGCAACGGGCGAGTGCGGAGGCGGGGCGGATGAAAAAAGAAATAGAGATATTGTATGACGGGATGGCGCTCGACGCGGAGTTGGTGCAATTGCGCAATCTGGCGACCGTAGCCGAGCTTATCGCACGCTCGGCCCGCATGCGGCTGGAGAGCCGCGGCGGGCACTACAACAACGACCACCCCGAACGCGACGACGCCAATTGGCAGCGACCGACGTTGCTGGTTGGGCACCAGGAAGCACACTGACGAGGTAGTGGAATTATGAAAAAAGTCAAACTGGCGTTGATTTGCCTGCTATTGGGGGCCTTTTCCAGCCATGCGGGCGAAGCGTTGGTTACGAAGGTCCGCGGTTCTAGCCTGACGATTGATACAGGCGCCGAGGCCGGAATGGTTCAGGGCATGGTCGTAACGATCGTCAGGCCTCCTGGCGAGGCTGTGATCCACCCGATCACCGGCGAAAATCTCGGGGCGCCCGAGGTTGAGATCGGCACCGGCGAGATCTCCAAGACGGCCAATCGCGCCGCTAATGTGCGGATCGGCCCCGGGCTGCTGTTGCCGGTGCGCCCCGGTGATATCGTTCGTTTCGTGACATCAGACGAAGAGATGATCATGGACCAGGAGCGGTCCATTGCGCGCGAAGATAAGGACGCCCAGGAGCACCAGGGTTTCAGCAAAGAGATTTCGCAGTTGGCGCGCAATATCCGCAATGCCCAGGGGCGTATCGGCGGCCTGGAGAAGATGATGAAGCGCGTCGAGCGTGTCGAAGAGGGTTTGAAGGTCCAGTTGCGCGGGATCAATACCGACATGAACACCATGAAAGACGATATCAAGGATCTCAAAGAGTCGGTGGCCTTGATGGGTACAATACCGATTGACGGTCTCGATGAGAATGGCGAGTCGATGGGCGGTGGGTTGGACCTTGAGAGCGAAGAAGACGTCGAGGCGCTCAAGCAGGTGGTGCGCGAGGTGCTCGAATCTGAACAGTTCACCAGCGATCTGTCGCCGCTCGAAGAAGAAGAATTGGCGTTGCCTGCCGAGGATGGCATGGAGATGGAGATGGAGGAGGATTTAGAGGAATCGGAAGAAGAGGAAGAAGGATCGTTTTTCACCTCATCGTTATTCTTCGGAATCCTGGGAGCGATCGGCCTTGTAGCCGTCGCGGCCTTCTTCTATCTCAAAATGATGGCTGGCAGCGAGGATGATGATGATGAGGAACACGAGGACGACGAGGAGATTGAGGAAGACGACGATGATCTCGATATGGACATGGAGATCGAAGAGGAGGACGACATTGTCGTCGAAGAAACTTCATAGGCGCCGCGCGGGCCGCGAGCAAGGTGAGTCATTATGTTTAGGTTAAAGACCGGGATTGGCCTCATTTTTCTGGCGATGTTGGGCTCTGTTGAAGCCCAGATGCCGGACAAAGGGCTGGTTATCCGCAATACTGACGGGCTGATTTTCATAGATATGGGCCGTCAAGACAATGTGATGAAGGGTGACCTTTTCGATATTATCGACGAGGACGTCGTTTTACACCCTTTGAGCGGTGATACGCTATCGGTGACGCCCAAGAGCGTCGGTGCCCTCAAAGTGCTCCAGGTCTACCCCAAGATGGCCCTGGTCCAACTTTTACACATCCAGGGCAATAAGAATCCAATGTTGATGCGCGTGTCTCCGATCCAGAATCCAGACCGCTTGGTGGAAATCGAGCGCTATATAAAAAAGAGCCATGCGATGGCCATGGGCGGTGCGTCACCGCGTCTGAGCCTGGTGCCGGGTCTGTACCAGTACCATATGGGCGAAAAGAAAAAAGGCCTGTCGATGTTGGGCGTGGAAATCGCGTCTTTGGCGTTGGGGGTGGCTTACCGCTTGAGTAGTGAAGATTGGTTTACGCAATACGAAGATCTAGGTCCTGGCCTCGCGCCGACGGATTACGACTTCTATTTCAATGAGGCCAGCGACCGCCGGGCGCGGAGCAATCACTTTTTCTTGATCGCTGGCGCGCTCTATGCCTACAATCTGGTCGATGTGATGTGGATGGGTGGCGATCAGGTGCCGATGAACGCGCAAGCAAACCAAAAGATGGACCTAGGGTTGGGGCTCGACGGCAACGGCCGGCCGATGTTTAACCTGGTACGCAGGTTCTAAGGCTTATGCGTTGTACATATCTCATATTGTTATTGCCTTTGCTGCTGGCTTGCGGCAATGTCAAAAGGACTAATTCCTACGACCCGAGTGGTGGGGGCATCACCGACTTGCGCTCGTTGCTAGTTGGGACTTGGAGTCGCGACGACGCAGAGAAAAACCAGATTTACACCTTCAAAGAAGATGGTCGCGCCGAGTTGCGCGATTTTTCGACGCTCGAAGGTGGTGCAATCGACCGCAACGGGGCCTATCCGCAGACGCTGGTTTTTAGCTTCTCGGGCACCTATGCGATGGTGGGCGATTTGTTGCGGATCACCTTTACTGGCGTACAGACGAATGACCCGGGCGGTGAGACGCCGCTCTTGCGCGATAAGGTCGTTAATATCCGCATTCAAGGCGACAAGTTGACGCTAGAAGAGCCAGATGGAGACAGGGTATACGCCCGGATTTGAAAAGATATTTTATTGGAGGAATTATATAAAAGGCCGCGAGGACATATCCTCGCGGCCTTTTGTTTTTGTCAGTAGGCCATTGGTCTTGCGTTGCGGAATTTGAATCTATGATGCTATTAGGCTGACCCGCAACCCGGCGAAGGCAGCCTAGGTCCAACCGTAGTATCGTTCCGTTCACGCAAGGTGATAACGCCGGTTGGGGAAAGCTGTCAGGGCTGGCCGTCGCGCCAGTGCCTATCGAGCGCCAAGCGGGCAAATAGCTGGACGCGCGCCATTGTTGTGCAAGCCGAGGACGCGCAGCCTGCCGAGGCTATTGGCTTCTTGTTAGCTTATTTCGCGCGACACCCGGTCGCCTGTCGCGTCCGGCCTCGAGGATATGTCGGCCACTGGCCATTCGCGCCCCGATCCCGATACCTAGGCGAGTGGCAGGACCCTGTTGTCCCCTACTGATCCCAGCCGAATAGAGCGAGTAGATGTTGCGGCTGCCCGAAGATAGCGTCAACCCGGTAGTAGCGCTGTCGTTGATCCAATTGCTGGTCACTAGACGACCGGTATGGGAATAATTGAATAGACCCAGGGCAATGGTCGATATCTTACGAAGGTTAACTTTACCAATCTGCGCGCCTTTGACCTTTTGCGGGATATTGACGCCGCCGATGCTGATAAAGACTCCAGTGCTGACAATTGAGCCGAGGCCGAACACAACCGCGCCAAAGACGCCGAGTTCTCGTTTTAGTTGCGGGGTGATGGTTGGAGATGCTGAGTCTGTCGACAGTGAATTGATCGTCGGTGAAGTGTTCGAGTTGAATTTGCTCAGTTGCTCGATAAAAAAGTATAACAATTTTCAGATTGATGATGGATTTTTTCGCCCAATATAGCCAATCAGGTTGGGTCGTTTGTTGGGGGGCTATGAGCGGAAGAAAAAACGGCGGGTAGCGGTATTTGCCATTTTTTGGCGGGTATGCTCCCGCTTGCGATGCGGGACGCGTTCTTTATATTCTTAGCCAGCTTCTCCCCCCGTCACCTCTTTTTTAGGGGGTTATACCTTGGGCATTATCGTGCTCGACTTCGGTGGGCAATACGCCCACCTTATCGCCAACCGCATTCGCCGCCTCCACGTCTTCGCCGAGATCCGTTCGCCCAATAGCGCCGTCGCCGATCTGGCCGACGCCGAAGGGCTCATTTTGTCGGGCGGCCCCTCCAGTGTCTACGATGCCGACGCCCCCGCCTACAATCCCGAAATCTTAGAGATGGACAAGCCGATGCTGGGGCTGTGTTATGGCCATCAGTTGCTCTGCCATCGCCTCGGCGGCCAGGTCGAGCCGGGTGATACGCATGAATTTGGTGCGGCCTATTTACAGGTCAAAGAGGCAACGGGCGTACTTTCAGGCCTCGATGAGCGTGAAATGGTCTGGATGAGTCATCGCGACCAAGTCGCCGCGCTGCCGCCGGGTTTTGAGATATTAGCCGCGACCGAAGATTGTCCGATCGCGGCGATGGGCCACGCCGAGCGCAAGATCTACGGCTTGCAGTTTCATGACAATTTTGTCGCGCTGACCGGTGCTGCGCGCGATTGGACGATGGAGCAGTATATCGAACATACGATGGATCGGGTTCGCGAGCAGACCAAGGGGCGTAAGGTCTTCTTGTTGGTCAGTGGGGGGGTCGACTCATCGGTGGCCTTTCTATTGCTGAATCGGGCGTTGGGCGAGGATCGCGTGTTGGGCCTGCACATCGACAATGGTTTTATGCGCAAGGGAGAGACGGTCCTAGTCGAAAAGCTGATGAAGGATTCGGGATTCGCCAATCTCAAGGTCGTCGACGCCACCGATGAATTCCTCAAAATCACCGAGGGGCTTTCTGAACCGGAGGCGAAGCGGGGTCCGCGATCGCGCGCTTATCGATTTGCGGCTCGATCCGGAGGAGTGGCTATTGGGCCAGGGCACGCTCTATACCGATACCATCGAGTCCGGCGGCACCGAAAATGCAGCGCTGATCAAAACGCATCACAACCGCGTCGGGGTCATTGAAGAGCTCTTGGCTGAAGGCAAAGTCGTCGAGCCGTTGGACCAGCTCTACAAAGACGAGGCGCGCGAGTTGGGCGAAAAACTTGGTTTGCCGCATCATTTGGTCTGGCGGCACCCCTTTCCGGGGCCGGGTTTGGCCGTCAGGGCGTTGTGCAGCGACGGGAAAGCCGATATGGATGGCATGGCTTCGGTAGAGGCCGAGGCGGTGAAACTGGCCGCGAAATACGGTCTGACGCTTGCGGTGTTGCCTTTGCAGAGCGTCGGGGTACAGGGCGATTCGCGGACCTACGCGCATCCGGCGGTGGTGTCGGGAAAGAGTAACTGGAAGACCCTAGAGGCGCTATCTACTGAACTGACCAACAACTTCACTTCGATCAACCGGGTAATTTATTTATTGGGATCAGACGATCGGCCGGCGCAAAAGCTCAAGGCCGGTTATCTGACGCGCGATCGATTAGATTTATTGCGCGAGGTCGACGCGATCAATATGGAGGCTTTAGAGCGGCACGGGCTGATGCAAGAGGTGACGCAGATGCCGACGGTGTTGGTGCCGCTGTCGTCGGACGGGGTACAGGAGAGCGTGGTGCTCAGGCCGATATCGACCGACGATTTTATGACCGCGCGCTTTAGCCAATTGTCGCAGGAGTTTCTTGACGATGTACGTGAACGGATGCTGGCTGTCGAAGGGATCGAAGCGGTCTTTTACGATGTGACGCACAAACCGCCGGGCACGGTGGAATGGGAATGAGCTGAAGAGGTCCTCCGGTATCCGGGGGGCCTTTTTTCTTGGAGTAATATTATGGATAACTCGCCGCATATTTTTTTCATGGGTCCGCAATCGCTGCAGGACCGCTTTTGGACCGAGCAGGCTAAAACGCGTGCCGCCGAGCTTGGTTACGAGGTCCGGCTCAATACACTGCCGGGCAAGTTGCATGCCGGCGAATGGGTCGAGCAGCTGGTCGGGGTCGAGGCGCTGCTGACGACTTGGGGCTCGCCGCGTTTGGACGAGATGGTGCTTTTGCAAAACCAGACGCTGAAGATCGTCGGTCATGTCGGCGGGTCGGTGGCGGGCATCGTTTCGCAGGCGCTATATGAGCGGGGGGTGAAAGTCTGTACCGCCAATACATTGATGGCGCGGACGGTGGCCGAATGGAGCCTGATGATGACGATGGTCGGGCTCAGGCATCTGTTGTCGTATGCGCATTTTGGCGTGGGCGGGCAGGCACTCGATTGGCCGCGGCGCGAGGGTAATTTGCCACCCGACGAGGCAGTTATCGGCATCTGGGGTTATGGTGACGTGGCCAAGGCCTTTATCGAGTTACTGCGGCCGCTGCATCCGCAGGTGATCGCGGTGCACGATGATTTTCTGACCGATGAAATGGCAGAAGCCGAGGGATTGCAGAAGATCGGTCTTGACGAGTTATTCGCTACCGCCGATGTCATTCATTGCCAGACCGGGTTGACGACAGCTAATAAGGGCCGAGTCGGCGCGGCGCAATTGGCGGCGATCAAAGAAGGGGCGGTGTTGATCAACTGCGGCCGTGCGCCGCTGATCGACGAAGGCGCGCTTATCGCCGAACTGCAACGGCACCGTTTTACCGCAATTATGGACGTCTTCGAAGAAGAGCCGTTGCCGGAGGACCACCCCTTTCGTACGATGCGCAATGTGATTCTGACGCCGCACTGCGCCGGCAATGGCCGCGACGGCCGTTACTTGCGGCAGATGCTCGACGAGTTTGACCGCTTTTTTCGCGGCGCGGCGTTAGAGACGGAAGTTTCGCTGGAGCGTGCGCTGGCGATGACCGATTCTTCGTTATTGCGCAAGAGGTAGAAATCAAGGATATATCGCTTCGCGAGTAAGGTGTGGGTAAGTAGCATCGCTCGTACTCTACCCGTGAAGCGATATACAGATTGCGAGGTGGTTTAGATTATATCGAGCGCCTGTGGATAGATACTGGCACCTGCAGGACGGGTGCTACTGGGTCGATGCGGTAATTGATCGTAGGAGCTATAGGCGATATTCAGATAGGGTGTCTCGATTTTGCGGTGGTCTTCGTGACGCGAGTTCATCGCCGCGTCGATAATGCCGGTGGTTAGCAGAGTGCGCTCGGGTGGATAGGGCGCTTTTTTGGTGCGGAAAAAATCCTGCACATTGCGGCAGAGATAGCCAAAATGCGCGAAGGGCCCTTCGTTTTGCAGATAAAATTCGACGCCCTGCACCTGGCCGTCGACACGAGCGGCATAGGAGAAATCGGAGACATAGCCCGATAGCATTAGGGTCGCGGTCTTTAAGCCATCGGCGTATTCGACTAAAAATACCGCCGGGTCTTTGACGTGGTCTTCCATCGGGCCCTCGGGTTTGTGCTGTATCGCGTCGCAGGCGGCGGTCGCCAACTCGGCGGACCACAGGCCCTCGTCGCGGGCCTGCCAGACGGCGTCGTCTTCCAAGCACTGTACCGAGACTACACCCGTTTCGCCGCCCTGTCTGCGCTCGACCATGCACTGCAAGGTCTCGAGTGCGTGGTAGCCATAGGCTTCGATGCCGCCATAACCGACGGAGAGCGCTTCTTCGACCTTTGTTTCTTTGTCGTATTCGACATAGGGGTTGCGCCAGCAAAGCGGTAAACTGGAGCCGGCCATCAATGGAATCTCGAGCTCTTGCGCCCGGTCCCACATCCACTGTGCATCGGCGAAGCTGTAGGCGAGGTGCTTGTCGTTGAAGACCGGCACCGAACGACCGCTCTCGCCGAAGACGCCGGCGATCTGCTCGAAAAAATAGCGGCGCGGATACATATGGCGGCCGCGCTCGTTCCAGGGATAGTCGCCGTGTTCGCCGACTAGCAACACCGCGTCGACATTGAGCTCGCTGGCCCCGGCGTGCAGTGCGCGGCGGATGCTCGGGTAGACGGGTACGTCATATTTTTCGGCGAGTCCGAGCCCGATATCGTTTTCGAGCGCGTGGTCGAGATAGATCGAGACGATGTCTATTTCGGGGGAGAGGAAGCCCTCGTCGGTGGACATGCCCTTGAGGAATTTGGTGACGATTACGTCGGCGTGGGACTTGGGATGGTAGATGGTGATGATGGCGGCAACGCGCAGGCGGTCTGACATGGGATGCAGCTCCTTTTTGCCGCATAAGAAAAGCAACTGCAGACGGCGTGTCCAGGCAGGTGCGGCTTATATGGAAAATTAGGCTTCAATTCGCACAAAAAAACGGATCTGCGAGCGAGTGCCGCAGACCCGTTTTTTGTGCTATTGTGTTGTTGTTTTAGCTGACCAGGGTATACTTCTTCTTGCCCCGCCGCATAATCAAGTATTTGCCGTGCAGGCCATCCTGGAGCCG
>LWDU01040556.1_pt1 | contig 13908 bp, 8 predicted proteins | sample 727161 | NCBI WGS metagenome assembly LWDU01 (sample SAMN04566230, study PRJNA314399) | hydrothermal vent metagenome | isolation source: deep sea hydrothermal plume seawater | place: Mexico: Gulf of California, Guaymas Basin | collected 2004-07-11 | reverse complement strand
TACTCTTTCTCCGCAGACCCTGTCGGAAGCGGCGGAGAAGAGTCCCATGCCCGCATCTCGCTGAGCGTCCAAGCTGGATTCGGGGAACTCAGTTGCGCGATAGACGAGTCTGGAAATATGAACCGATTGATTACCGCGAAAGCGATAGAAAACAATGCCACTCGATTCATATCTCGCTCCTTCTGGACGGTCAATGCTCGGACATTATTCTCGCCGGCCGGTGGGGCGGGCGGGAATCCAGACCGGTTCGAGATTTGTATGCTGCGACCGCGGTGAGACACGTCTGATAGAATGCCCGTCATGAACGATCCATCACCCGAAGCGCAACTGTTCCACTTGGTCAGTGGATATTGGCACACTCAGGCGATCTACGTGGCAGCGAAGCTGCGAATCGCCGACCTGTTGAAGGATGGACCTCGCACAGTCGATGATCTCGCCACTGCGACCGGTACGCACAGGCAGTCGCTTTACAGGCTGCTCCGTGCATTATCGAGTATCGGCATCTTCAGCCAAAACGACAATGAGCAGTTTTCATTAACGTCCTTGGCCCAGCCGTTGCGAAGCGATGTCCCAGGTTCGCAACAAGCGATGGCCATCATGCGAGGCGAATGGCAATATCACGCCTGGGGAGAACTGTTGTACAGCATTCAAACCGGCAATTGTGCCTTCGAAAAAGTCTACGGCGCCCCGCTATTTGACTATTTGTTACAGAATCCCAAACGCAACGAACTCTTTGACGACGCGATGACAAGCATCCACGGCCGAGAGGCCTCGGCAATGCTCGAATCCTACGACTTTTCAGGTACGGAAAAACTTATCGACGTCGGCGGTGGCAACGGCAGCCTGTTGGCGAGCGTCTTGCAAAAGTTTCCCGATATGAAGGGCATCCTGTTTGACCGTCCGGCAGTGGTCGATCGATCAAACGAGCACGTCCGCGATGCCGGGTTGAATCATCGTTGCCAGCTTGTCGCGGGCGACTTCTTCACATCTGTCCCAAGCGACGCCGACACTTATTTGCTTCGACACATCATTCACGATTGGAATGACGATCAGTCGGTCACCATACTGCGAAACTGCCGACGAGCAATGTCCAACACAGACCGCCTACTCGTTATCGAATCCGTCATTCCGACTGATAACGAGCCGTTCTTCGGCAAGTGGTTCGATCTAGCAATGATGGTTGTCCCCGGCGGAATGGAACGAACTGAGGAAGAGTACGGAATGCTATTCGAGGCAGCCGGCTTTCGAATGAACGTCATTCGGACAACGATGGAAATCAGCGTGATTGAAGGTTCGCCAGTCTAAGCTGGCAAGACCTATTTACCCACAACGCGATTGGTCTGCGACATCCGATGGAATAAAACCGAGCCGAAACGGATCATCCGAAAAGACAGGTAGCCCGTCGCCGCTTAGGATCGGATGCAGCCATGACGCGATCGTCGAAGAGTTGTCAGCACGCGTTGTTGGCTCTGTTCACGATCTTCGTGGTGCTTTCTCTTCGAAATCCGCCTTACGAACTCCGCCTTACGAACTCCACGCGATAGTCCATGTTGTTCCGACTTGGATTGCGATTGAAACATTGTTGGCGCCGATTCGATTCTTTCCGTTGAGCAACATCAATTTCGTGTTGGTGATCAGTTTTCTTGGTTTCGATATTATTGGTACGCGTTACATCTACTCGTTTGCACCTTACGATCAATGGTCGTCTAGATTCCTTGGCGTTTCTATTTCGGACGTCCTCGATCTCAACCGGAACCACTACGACCGTATGGCACATTGGCTGTATGGGCTATTAATCACTCCGGTGGCACGTGAGGTTACCGTCCGACTGACGCACGTTCGCTCACCCTGGAGTAATTTGGCTGCAATTCAGTTCATTCTTGCCAGCAGCATGCTGTTTGAGCTTGCCGAATGGTACGGGGCAGTTTTACTGGCACCCGGTTTTGCCGACACTTACCTGGGTCAACAAGGTGATCCATGGGATGCGCACAAAGACATGGCCTTAGCGGCAGTTGGAGCACTCATCAGTGCGGTCGCAACTGCGATCTTCTTTCGTGCGCCGAACGCGTTAGCTTCCGGTGTTTGTGACGGGATTGAATGACCCGAGCTAGCGGTCTACCGACCGGAAATGTAGTCTTGCAGAACCTGGATCTCGAACTCTTGACCCTTTATTATCGCCTTGACCAGGTCCCCGATCGAGAGAATTCCGTCCAGTTTGCCGTCTTTGAATACGGGCAAGTGGCGGCACCGCATTTGCGTCATTAATCTCATCGCCTCTTCGATGGTCCGATCGGGAGTGATCGTGACCAGTTTGCTAGTCATGATCGTCGCGACCGTTGTTTCCTTCGAAAACCGGTCTTTCAGGATCATGTTCCGCGTGTAATCCCGCTCCGTGATGATACCAACGATATCTTCTCCATCCTTGACGATAAGGCCACCAACGTTTCGGTCGTCCATTTCCTCGATCGCCTCATAGACGGTCTGGTTGACTTGAATCGAATAGACATCATGGCCCTTGTTCTCCAACAAGGTCTGTACGGTGTTACCCATCGCTTTGTCCTGTGCGGAAAGGCAAGAAACGGAAAGACAACTGCGACTGATGCGGCTCCGAGATGAGGCTCTGACGGCGGCGGAGTTTTCGAAATTCTAGGATACCACGTTAGAAGTCGTTTTACAAAACCTGACAGGCCAAACTGCACCTCGTACATTGATCCGCATCATGATCTTATCTAGCGAACTAGCCGTCTTCTATTACATGGCAGTCGTTAGTATGGCAAGCGATCTGCTAGCCCATGTAGCACGGATCTTCATGCTACTACGAGCCGAGTATCTGGCCGCCGCACAGGTCCCTTGCGCTACGTGCTAGTATTGCCGGCTACGCCATACTCATGGCCAGCCGGAATTTGTTCAACACAGCGAAACTAATGGACAGTGGAATGCCACCGTGGTATGCTTCGCGCCGACCGACACGAGTTCTGACAGCCCAAGAAAATGGGCATTCCCACTCTTCAACTCACTCTGGTCGAATTCTCTGGAACAGAACAAAGAGCATCTGCACTTAGGGAGTAGAATCATGGCCGTGGTTGGCGTTTCTGCATCTGAGATCCTGATTGTCTTGGCCCTTCTATTTGGTGGAACGGGCATTCCTCTTGGCATGCCACCGCAGCCGCACGATCCGTTCATGGATGGTGTCGCGCCACAACAGTGCATCGTTTACTCGTCTTGGAACGGACTGGCTGTCCCGTTGGCGGACGCCGATAACGAAACCGAACGAATGCTCGCCGAGCCAGAGATACAGGAGCTTGTCAAGCGTGTGGAACAAACGCTTCGCATGTTGATTGCCAGAGAGGCTGGCGGGAACGAGGAACAACAGCTCATTGCGCAGACCATTCCCGATCTGGTCAAGTTGTTATTGACACAACCGACGACCATTTATCTCTCGAGCGTCGGCGTTGGGCCTCAGGGCCCAACCGCCTCAGGCGCGATCGTCGTCAAAGGCGACAATCGACTTGCAGCCACATTTGCTCGGCTCCGGCGCATGTTCGGTCAGAGTACTGATGAGGTCGACGAACTGTTGATTCGAGGAACAAAGTTCTATCGCTATAGCACGGGAGACTCCCTGCCACCTTTGTACTTGGCCACGCACAAAGGATTCCTGATCGTCAGTGCGGGCGATGGTTCCGCAATCAAGTTAATGACACGACTCGGCAACGACGCACCGGAGTGGTTAGTGGAAGCGCGAGCGGCCCTTCCTGTGGAACGACGCTCGACAATCAGCTATATCGATATCGCTCGAATTCGCGCATTGGGGAAACAGTTCGGTGGCCCACAAGTCAGTCAAGCCATTCAGGCCTTCGGCTTGGATGACGTCGAATCTCTAATCAGCACCAGTGGCCTGGAAGGAAACGGATCACTGCAGACAATTCGCATCAAAACCGATCCTAATGGTCGACTAAAAAGACTACTCGATTCTTTTCAACCACTCACCGCCGCCGATTTCACAAAGGTTCCGGCTGATGCCGTCTTTTCGAACATTGCCAACATCGATCTTGCCGCTGTGTTGGAGTTTGTCCAAGAGTCGATCGGACTTGTCGACCCATCGGCGGAACAGGCGTTCGAGCTATCGCTGGAGCAGATGGAGCAGGCATTGGGTTTTAATCCCAAACGCGATCTCGCCGATGCAGTTGGAGATCGCTGGACGCTCTACACGTCGCCCGATACTGGATTGTACACCGGGTTGGTTTTGAGCGTCGAAGTGGATGACTTCCAGAAACTGAATCGAGTTCTATTCACGCTCTTGGGAATGATGCAGGCAAGACCAGACGTCTCGGTCACCAACCGAAACATCGATGGCACGACCGTCTATTCCCTGTCGTTACATGAACAATTCCCGTTCTCTCCGTCGTTTTCATTAACGGAAAAAGAGTTGCTAATCTCGCTGTTCCCGCAGCCGATTCACGCGCACCTCACGCGACCAGCCGGTGAGAATCTGGCGAGTGTAAAGAATGTGGCCAATCGACTGGAAGGCGATCAGGCGTTGGCGGGATTGATGTACATCGACACAATGCGTGTGACGGAATTGGCTTATCCGGCAGCGCAGCTTGCGTTCTCCTCGGTTTCCAACATGCTGCGAGACGATGGTATCGAATTGAGCCCGTCGGCGCTGCCAACAGCGGGCGCCATCCTGCGACACGTCGAAAATTCGGTGAGTTCTGTTTCCGTGGTCGAAGACGGCATCGTCATCGATCGACGGCAGCAGTTCCCTGGCGGTAGCATTGTGGCGAGCGCCGCATTCTCATTGGGAAATGCGGTGCCGGCCATCCTCGCTGCCCGGGAATCGGCACAGCGGCAACAGGGACTGAACAAGCTAAGGCAGATTGGGATTTCCTTCCACAATTATCATGAAGCGTTCAAGGGGTTTCCAAGAGACAGCTACGACGCCGATGGCAAACCACTATTGAGTTGGCGCGTGCACATTCTCCCGTTCCTAGAACAGCAGCCGTTGTACGAACAATTTCACTTAGATGAGCCCTGGGACAGCGCACACAACAAGAAGCTGATCGCGCAAATGCCGCGCATTTATTTTGCCCCTGGCAGCGAATTACAAGACGGACAACCCGCCACGAGACGAGAACGCCAAAAATGCCAAAGAAAAATTCCCCACAGGCATACGTTTTAGAGACATTCTCGACGGCTCATCCAACACGATCATGGTGGTGGAAGCGAGTGACAAGATTGCCGTTCCATGGTCGAAACCAGCTGACTACCAACTCGATCCCAAAGCCCCTACGGCCGATTTGATCGGCCTGCACAAGAAGGGGTTCCAAGCCTCGTTGTGCGATGGAAGCGTTCAATTTATTAGCGAGTTCGTCGATGTGGGAGTGCTGAACGCACTGTTCACGCGGGCCGGCGGCGAGATCGTCCCAAATTTTTAAGGGAACGACATCGGCCCATCGGGCTGGGATTCGGTAAAACGCTGAGATGGAGCAAGTTGCCACGGCGAACGCCGCGACATTGATAATACCAGCACGAAGCGCAAGCGAGTGAGTGAGTCCCGATACTCACTCGCTTGCGCTTCGTGCTTTTATTCACACTGGCTGGAAGGAACCCACGCGAAGCGATAACAAATCACCCAGGCAACCAGCGATGATTGCTGCTATAATCGGGCGACTCAAGTTTTGCCACGTACAACGTATCTCGGTGAACTTTGATGGCCCGCCTATTGTTCTGCGCGTTGATCTTATCCGCGAATAGCGTGTCGTTCGCCGCTGAAACAACGGCTACGATACTCAGAGTATTACCCACGAAAATCGTACTCGGTGGTCTCAACCGTGAACAACAGATCGTGGTGACGGCAATTTCGCAAGACGGCCAGCAGTTCGATGTAACACACCGTTGCCAGATCGCATCCGACGATCCAGTCATCTGCGTTTGTGACGGAACGCGGTTGCAGGGTCGTACGGATGGAGAGACCTCTGTTCGCATCCGGTTTGAGTCGCTCGAACAGACCATCCCCGTGAAGGTTGCCGGATACGGCGAATACCCACCAGTTCATTTTCGACGCGACGTAATACCGTTGCTGTCGAAGACCGGCTGCAACAACGGCGGATGTCACGGCAAAGCAGCGGGGCAAAATGGCTTCAAATTGTCGGTGTTCGGTTTTGACGCTGTGGCCGACCTTAATGCAATGGTCAAAGAAGGACGTGGCCGAAGGCTCTTTCACGCAAATCCAAAAAACAGCTTGCTTCTTCTCAAAGCGACAGGACAGACACCTCATGGTGGTGGGCAGCGAATCCGCCCTGATTCGCCGGACTATTTGCTAATTGCCGAGTGGATTAAACAGGGAACACCTTGGGGCGACGACGATGCACCTCAAGTCGCACGCATCGAAATCGAACCTCATGAACGCATACTTCGAATGCGTGATGAGTTGCAGATCCTGGTCACGGCAGTCTACGAGGATGGGGCCCGCCGTGATGTAACGTCGGCAGCTGCCTACCTGAGCAATGCAGAAACCGTCGCCAAGGCAGATGAGCAGGGGCATGTTCAAACCGGGAACTTTCCCGGTGAAGCTGCAATCACAATCAACTATATGGGCCAAGTCGCCGCAACCAAGATCATCGTCCCGCTGAACATGACTGCCAAATCCGTCAACGCGCCGACAACCAATCGCATCGACGAATTGGTCGTGGCCAAACTCGAAAAGATGGGTATCTCCCAATCGCCATTGTCGGACGATGCCACGTTCCTACGGCGATTGTATCTCGACACGATCGGAACACTTCCCTCGGCCACCGAGGTACGCCGTTTCATAACGAGCCCAGATCCAGAAAAGCGAGAACAAAAAATCGAATCGGTCCTCAAGCGACCGGAGTTCACCGACTATTGGACGTTGAAACTCGCCGACGTGTTACTGGCCGATAGCAACAAATTGGGCGAGCGAGGTGCCTACGAATTTCACCAATGGTTGCGAACTCAAATTGCCACGAACCGACCGTACAACGAATGGGTTCGCGAACTGATTACGGCCAGCGGCTATTCCAACAAGTACGGTCCGGTGAATTTCTATCGCGCCATGGACAAACCGGAAGAGATGGCCAAAGCGATCAGCCAAGCGTTCCTCGGCATCCGGCTTGATTGCGCGCAATGTCACCATCATCCGTTCGACCGCTGGGGCCAAGAGGATTTTTTTGGTATGGCCGGCTTCTTCAACGGCCTCGAACGCCGAGACGTCATCGGTAGCGGCCAGCTGGTTTTCCACAAAGGACACACTCCAAGCAAGATGCCACTGACTGGCGAAGCGGTCAAAACGCGGGCGCTTGGCCAGCTACCGTTTGCAGATCTCGACCAAGGCGACCCTCGCATCAAACTTGCCGATTGGGTGACAAGTCCCGAGAATCCATGGTTTGCAAGATTGCTCGCTAATCGACTTTGGAAGAGTTTCCTTGGCCGGGGCCTAGTCGAACCTGAAGACGATCTCCGATCGACCAACCCATCCACAAACGAGGCTCTGCTTGCCCATCTGACCGAACAAGTGATTGAAGCAGAGTTCGACATGAAGTCGATCATTCGGCTGATACTGAATTCGCGGACCTATCAATTGTCGAGCGACTCGACGGAAACAAACGCCGGCGACCGACAGAACTTCTCACATTATTTCGTCCGTCGAATGCCCGCCGAAGTCCTGCTCGACGCGATCAGCCAGGTAGCGGGATCTGCGGAACGGTTCCCCGGTATGCCACCGGGTACCCGGAGCATCCAACTTTGGGACAATCGTCTCCCGTCATATTTCCTTGACACCTTTGGGCGATCACAAAGATCGTCACCCTGCGAGTGCGGAAAATCGAGCTCGCCGACCATGGCGCAGGCCTTACACCTGATGAATGCGCCAGAAATCGAGAGCAAGATCGGCGACAAAAATGGCCGCATCATCAAGTTAGTGAGCACAGATTTGTCTCGCGATCACTTGATCGATGAGTTATGTTTAACGGCGATTGGCCGACCACCTCGTCAAACGGAACGCAAGGTTGCGGAGCGATTATTTTCGATGCAGCCGCCCAAGCAAGCTGCCGAAGACTTCTTGTGGACGTTGTTAAACTCGTACGATTTCTTATTCATTAAGTAAGGCCGCCGGGGTCTAGCCCACGGTTCTTGCGTTGCCAGCGGAGCATGGACGTTTTTTCTGGTTGGAACGGGACGCTAGCGCGTACCGGCTAGTTTGAAGGGCAACGAGGATAATAGGACCCAGACGATGGTGTCAAAACGAAAACGGGGAATGGAGCGTCGAGACTTCCTTCGAGTGGGGACGGTCGCCGGCCTGAGCCTGGCCGAGATCATGCGGCTACGGGAAACATGCGCTGCAGAGGGAGGCTCCGACGATGTCAACTGCATTTTCATCTTCATCATTGGCGGCATGCCTCATCAAGACATGTGGGACCTCAAGCCCGCCGCCCCAGCTGAGATCCGTGGTGACTTCACACCGATCAGCACATCGGTTCCGGGCGTTCAAATCTCCGACGTCTTGCCCAAGACAGCGGGCGTGACGGATCGCCTGGCGATCCTTCGCAGTTTGACCCACAGTAAGTCTGTCCATCAAGACGGTTACCATGCGATGATGACGGGTAAAGAGCCAACGGCGTCGCTCGATCGCAGCAACAAGAACAACAACCAGCACCCGTCGATTGGATCTCTCGTCGCGAAGTTGGGAAAACAGGGTGCGATGCCACCCTACATCTCTGTTCCAAATTTCATCGACAGCGGCGGTCCCTCGTTCCTCGGCCCTAGCCACGGTCCATTCGTGATTGACGCCGACCCGGCAGCGCCGGAGTTTGAAGTGCGCGACATCACCTTACCGGTTGGAGTCGACCCAGAACGAAGTCTCCGCCGCCAAACTGCACTTCGAGAGATTAATCAGCTCGAGCGCGCCAGCGATCGCGTCGACAGGCAAGTCAATGCACTCGACTCGTTCTACCAAAAAGCCTTTAACATGATGACATCGCGACGTGCTAAGGAAGCGTTCAACATAAGCGTCGAACAAACAAGTACCAGAGAGTCTTACGGAATGACCAGTATCGGACAGTGTTGCTTGCTTGGCCGTCGCTTGGTCGAAGCCGGCTGCCGATTCGTCAGCATCGAAAACGGCCACTGGGACACGCACCGCAAGAACACAAAGAGTTTACGAGAGCTACTCTGCCCAGCCTTTGATCAGGCCATCCCGGCTCTATTGAACGACCTGTCGAATCGTGGCATGCTGGAAAAGACGCTAGTCGTTATCTCTACCGAATTCGGCCGCACGCCGCGAATCAACCCACTGCTCGGCCGCGATCATTGGCCAAACGCATTTTCAATCGTCATGGCGGGCGCCGGCTTGAACGTTGGCCAAACCATCGGAGCCACCGACAAACAAGCGGCGTCGGTCGTCGACCGACCAATCTCCCCTGCAGATGTTAGCGCAACTATTCTCAAAGTGCTGGGCATTGACCACAAGCAGGTCCTGCATACGCCACTTGGTCGACCGGTCCCTGTGGTCGACGGTGGCAAGCCAATCTCCGAGTTGTTCGTTTAAGAAAAGCGATGGCGACTGTCCAATGATCCGATGCTTTGCCCTGTTCGCTACATTCATCTTCCTGACGGTAGAGTTGCATGCCCAACCGCGACCGGGAAAAGAACCGACCAGCACACACATCTTTCCTAGCGGCGGTCAGCGCGGCACGGTCGTGAAAGTGCGGGTTGGAGGAGAGTGCATTCCACCCGGTACAGATTTCATGTTAACCGGTGTCGGCGTGTCGGCTAGCGACTTGACGAGGCGACAAGTATCCTCGACAGGCGAAACGTCGCCCCGTCGCATTCCCACCGAAATCCCCATCACGCTTCCTCGTGAGTGGGGTTCCGAAATCACGATCGAAGACGATGCGCGTGCTGGGACAGCCTATTGGCGACTCACTTGCGCTAGTGGCGGCACGGCATCTCGACCGTTCTTGATCGGCGATCTGCCTGAGTGGGTCGAAACCGAATCAAATTCGACGGCCGATCAGGCCGAACGAGTCGAATTGCCTATTACCTTAAATGGTCAAGTGAATGGCGAACGAGACGTTGACTACTATCGGTTTAGTCCGCCGATTGGCAAAGTGGTCGTCTGCGAGCTGTTGGCCGCGCGAATCGGTTCGCGACTGGATGGCATTATTGAGATTCTCGACTCCAAACGCCAAGTGATTCCTGTACAACGAATTCACCAAGGTACTGACCCGATCATTGCCTTCATTGCGACCGAGTCGTCCGAGTATTTTCTGCGAATATCGAACGTCTCCTGGCACGGCAGCCCAGCACATGTTTATCGAATCAACCTCACCACTCGTCCGTTCATTCATTTCTGTTTCCCGGCAGGCGGCCAACAGGGAACAGAACAACAGGTCAACTTTTTTGCGTTGACTGGTCGGGACGATTACCAGGCGATGACACAAACCGTCCAGTTTCCGGCGATGGCGGACGACGAGTTCATCTTTGGAGACGCAAGCCTTGCAATTAGTGGTGTTCGATTGTCTGTTGATGATTCGCCGAACGAGTTCGAGCGAGAACCGAACGATTCCATGTCGGCAATGATGAAATTGCCAGCACCAGTCACGGTCAATGGACAGCTTCAGACGGCAGAAGATGAAGACTGGTTTGAATTCGCGGCGACGAAGGGAGAGCGGATATCCGTCACTTGCCGGTCGTATCCCCAAGGCGGCCCGGCATTAGTAACAGTCACCTTGCTGGATGCCGCTCGTCATCGACTCGCTCGTTCCCGTAGTATCGAATCGACCGACGGTGTTTGTCGTCTGGAATGGCAAGCCCCAATCGACGGCCAGTTTCTACTACGTGTTGCGGACATGCAATATGGTGCAAGAGGAGGGCCAGAGTTCATTTATCGACTTTCGCTCAGCAAACCAAAACCGAATTATTCACTCTCCCTCGTCGCGGATAACATCAATCTTACTCAGGGCAATGAGGTGAAAGTCGATATTTCCTTGCGGCGAATCGGCGGCTTCGATGGTGCGGTGGAAGTCCATGTTATTGACTTGCCAGAGGGCGTCACTGTCACAGGCAATGTGATTGACAAGGGCAAGACAAAAGGAACACTCACTCTGAAAGCAACGGACGAAGTTGGTGCGGCCAGTCACACGCTGCGTTTGCTGGGACGAGCCACTATCGACAACCAACCGACGGAACGACTGGCCGTGGGCAGACATCTGGGCGTGGATGGCCAAGGCGTTTCGGTGGATTCACCAACCATCGATCAAATCCACCTAACGATCCTGCACAAACCGCTCTTCCGGTTGCAATGCAGCGAACATTATCAATACGCTCATCGAGGTACGGTCTATCCCTATTTGATGGATGTTGAAAGACTGGAAGATTACGACGGATCCATCACGCTTCAACAGGGCGACCGCCAGAATCGTGACATGGATGGTGTTCAGATCCACGACGCTGTGATCGCTGCGGGCGAGACCGAAACGATCGTTCCGATCTACTTGCCGGAGACAATGCACATCAACGTGCAATCTCAAACTCAACTTTACACACAAGGATACGTTCAATTTGTCGACAAACACGGCAAACAACAATCCATGTTGTTTCTGTCTGAAAAACGCAACATGCTTCGGTCGTTACCTCCAATCGTCAAATTAAAGACGGCCGAAAAGACGATCCTGGCGTCGCCTGGCAGTACTTTCCGATGCCGCTTGTCACTCCAACGGACGAGTAACTTTACAGGTCCGATGATGGTTGTTCTGCTCGATCCTCCTGTGGGTTTTACCGCCGAGCCCATCCGCGTTGCCGATCGTCAAAATGAACTCACTCTGGTTGTCCGGGTCGACGACAATGTCGCATTCGACGGCGCAACCGTCCTTCGATTCCGCGCGACAGGTGAACTATACGACGGTCGGCGTGTTATCACGGAAACTACTGTTTCGATTCAGAGCGAATAACGTCGATCGAAGTCAGGACTCCATCACGTTCCCATCGGCAGTTACACCGGCATCCTCTCCGAGCGCAAGTGTCGATTCGAGGGAAGGTCCGATCGAATTCATCCCAATTAAATTGCCTTGTCCCCGGCCCGCAAATCGGACGGCATGATGGGACTTAGTATCTTCGCGAGTATCGTGAATCGTGCAGCCCGTGATGCTGACATGGCTGCAGTCTTCCGCGTCAATGCCGCACGGCACGCCGTTTAGCAACTGGCAGCCAGAAATGTTAATCCGTCGAGAATCGACCAACTCCAACAGCGAAGCGCTAGTGGGCTGGCCGTCGGGATGCTCGTCGAGGATCGAACACCCCGTTATTGTGACGTCGGTGGATCGGACGATGCGGACGCCTGTTCCCATCTGCGGAGTGTGGCGTCGGAACGTATTCGTACCAATGTTAATTTGACGTGAGTCTTCAATGAGCAGGTTTCTACTCCCGCAAGAGTAAATACAGTTACCGCTGAGGGAGATTCCATAGCAACCCGTCAAATGCACGTTGTTCTCTTGGCTGCCAATGATATTGCCGGCGATGGACCAGAGTCCAGGCGGGCGGGCCATGCCGTCGGTGGCTTCGCGGATGCGAATGTTACAACCAGCTTTCGTGGGGGTGGCTTGGATCGTGTTCGAGGCAATCGTAATCTCGTTGACACTGGAACCGGGCTTCGTTGTATCCACGTAGATTTCGGCCGTTGGCTCGGCGTCAGTGTCGTGCTGAGCGTGATTGTTGTATTCAATGTCATTGCCGGTGATCTGCAGATTGCGAATTTCTGATCCTTCAATTCGGATCCCGCCCAAACGATTGTAGCTGATGTGGCAGCTAGCGATGTTGATTTGGTGCAGGTTGACATCGTCCAGGAAGATACCAACTCCCGTGTTGTAATAAACGTGGCAATGGCTAATCAGAACATTGCGATTTCGCTGCGTCAGATGAATCCCGTGGCGACAGCGGCGAATGAGTACACCCTCGAAGACAGACTGCAAGGTCTGGATCATCTGAATACCGTCAGCTTCAGGATGCGCGCCTTCGATTTCGATGTTCTTTATGGTTGGCAATCGTTGATTTGGATAGACGTTTCCTTTCACCGATTTCGGATCGCCGGTGCCGCCGTGTGTGCCGACCAGTCGAAACGCCGGGCCTGCGCCCGTCATCAGCACTCGCGCTGTGCCGCTGGTACCGTCAACTCCGATCGGCCCCCGTTTTGCCAAATCGATTTCGATAGTCTGCGATATTCGGTAACTACCGGGTGGAAAGTGCAACATCCCGTCACCATCACGGATGGCGTGTTGAATTGCCTCAGTGTCGTCTGTCGTGCCGTCGCCGGTCGCGCCAAATCGTTGGACATTACTCATTGCGGTTTTCCCAAAGTGTGTGGTCATCGGTCCGTACGGAATCTGCTGGCAATTTCTCATCGTAACGAGTTTCATCGCCTCCCGCATCGACCGGAATTCGGCAAATTGGTCGGCCCCGGGATTGTAGAATCGAGCTGGACTGCGAAAATCACGAAGCCGCTTGTTTAACGGACGGCGAGTGACTTGCCCTCGTAGTCGGTTTTCTCAGGTGAAGAATGACGTTCACTAACGTGGACGTGGAAGGAACTAAGACTGACGTGGTTTATCTTATCTGCATCATTGGGTATCTGGTCTTGCTGGCCGGCATCGCCATTTGGAAGTCACGGGACGTGAAGGACCAGAGCGACTTCGCGGTCGCCGGCAGAACCCTCTCACCATGGATGATGATCTGCACGATGCTCGCCGTTTGGGTGGGAACCGGATCCATCGTCGGCAACGCCGAGCAGACGTACGAATCGGGAATGGCCGCGATGTTGTTGCCTCTTGGTACGCTTGCCGGCATGGCTTTATTGTCTCTTATCGCGGCTCGAGCGCGGACTGTCGAAGCAACGAC
>LWDU01000263.1_pt1 | contig 13921 bp, 11 predicted proteins | sample 727161 | NCBI WGS metagenome assembly LWDU01 (sample SAMN04566230, study PRJNA314399) | hydrothermal vent metagenome | isolation source: deep sea hydrothermal plume seawater | place: Mexico: Gulf of California, Guaymas Basin | collected 2004-07-11 | reverse complement strand
ATTTTATCTCAATTTAATTTAATGCGTGAAGTTAATGCGCGTTGTCCGGTTGCGACGCCCGCCAGATGTTCTGCATCCGGATGCGCATCGTTTCCACGCCATACGACATGAAGGTCAGGTCTCAGCAGCAAATAATTGCGCTGATAAACATCCCGTGCGGCCTGACAATCGATGGAAATGACATTGAACGGCGCACCGATATCCTTGAAGGCCTTGGCTAAATCATCATCGCCGTCACGCGCCTTATCCAGGCAAAGCATCGTATAGCCATCTTGAAGAGCATCTTGGATTGGCGAGCCGTCATCCAAACGAACATGGGGCGAACGCGCACCCGGCCAAGATGTCGGCTCGTAGTCGCGAAACAGGTGCTCAGGCCCGCCGGGTTCTTCCCAAATGACAGGGGAGCCGACATAGCGGTAGCCAAGTTCTGCACCGATCATTTCATTTGTTTTGCGCTGTTCGGTTTCCAATATTCCCGTGAGTTCCTCCCGGGCCTGGTCACCTGCCGCAGTTTCTTCAAACATAATCGGCCCGCAGCGAGACCGCCATTTTCGTCTGCCACTGGAGGCGTACCGGGAGGCGCCGATATTGCGGTCGCCGATTTGACGGCGTTCAATCTCGTAGCTATCCAGCAAGGATGAGCCACCCCATCCGCGGAGCGTCGCTTCCAATTTCCAGCTCAAATCGATGGCATCACCGACACCCATATTCATCCCCAATCCACCTGTCGGAATGACCAGATGCACGGCGTCACCTGCGAGGAAGACGCGCCGGTCTCGGTAATGGTCTGCCAATAGTAGGTTCTGGCGCCAAGGATTGCAGTTGATGAGTTCATAGTCGAGCGGCAAGGCAATGATTCGCTCAAACGTCTTGTTCATTTCGTCTTCATTTTCGACCTGAGAGTGGAGGGTGAAATGCTTTGTGCTATCCTGCATAATAAGAAACGTCGCTTTGTCATCAGCGATATGATAGTGCCGCCCTTTTCCCGGACCATTCCCGATTGGCAAATGCTCAAACAGCGCATCGCACCGGAACAAGCCCTGCATCAATTGAGAAATGTTACCTTCACCGCGAAGTTGAATGCCGAGCAGCTTGCGAACATTGCTGTCACCGCCATCACACCCGACCATATACTGCGCTGAGAGCGTCTCCCTTTTTCCGTCAATATATTCAACATCGGTGGTGACGCCATGATCATTCTGTTGAAGCTCTAAAAATTTACAGCCATATCGGACATCGACGCTGGGCAAATTCTCAGCGACTTCTTTCAGAAGAGGTTCCAAAGTGTATTGCGATATCAGCTGGTATGGTTCCAGCGGTTGTGTGCCGTCATTGGTCTGCTCGGAATTTTCACGAGCCTCATTCACCGATGGATAGCGAAGATGCAACAGGGGAGCACGATCCAGCGTGAGTGCGATATAGACATCCATCGGCACATCGGCATCCAGGCCAGCAGCTCGAATTTTATCCGCGAGCCCCATACGCCGGTAGATTTCCATCGTGCGGGCGTTACAGCGTTCCATTTTGGGCTGGAATTCGGGGGTTTCTTTTTGCTCGATCAAAATGCACTCGACACCGCGTTGGCCGAGGTCAATGGCCATGGTGAGGCCGACAGGGCCTGCGCCGACGATGAGTACTTTTGTGTCCAAGGTATTTCCCTTAGAATTATAAGTAATATAGATATTTATCTAGATTACTATATTGACTAAGATTGGCCTAAGTTTCAAATTAAAATATAGAAGGAACAGAGCGGAATATGTCAGTGCTTTCCGAAGCTATAGAAAATCTCGTAACCGCCAATCGTATCCTGGCCCACGAAGATGTCGTTGACGCCTATGGTCATGTGAGCTTGCGCCATCCTGAGAACCCCGAGAGATATCTATTGGCTTGTTCGCGCAGTCCGGAAATTGTGGAGAAAGATGATATTCTCGAATTCACGCTTGATAGTGAATGTATCGATGACCAAGGTAAAAAACTCTACCTCGAAAGCCCCATTCATGGTTCGGTCTTCAAGGCACGCCCAGATGTGCGGGCGGTTGTACATAACCACTCTTATGCCGTGGTACCGTTTACCGTCTCTAAAACACCATTAAAAGCCTTAGCGCACACCTCGGGACGCATTGGTCATGAAATTCCTAAGTGGGATATTAAAGATAAATTTGGCGATACCAATTTACTGGTCGTAAATAACGAGCAAGGCGATGATATGGCTGAAGCTTTGGGAAAGCACCGCGCAGTTTTGATGCGCGGGCACGGCGTCACGGTGATCGGCAGCAGTCTTGAAGATGCGGTGATTACATCGATTTATCTCCAGGTAAATGCCAAATTACAAATGGATGCAATGCGCTTAGGTGATGTTGAATATCTCACACCAGGAGAAATCGATCAGCGACTTGCCGGAAATGAGTCTCTTGCTGGATTCTCCCGAGCTTGGGAATATTTTAGCCGTCGGGCTGGTCGATAACTGAGGAGATACGAAAATGATATCCCAAGAACAAAACGATTTTCTTTGTCAGACCGATGCGGGAACACCTATGGGTGATTTATTCCGGCGTTTTTGGGTGCCGTTTTTAATTTCGAGCGAATTGCCGGCACCAGATTGTGATCCGGTTCGTGTGCGTCTGATGGGAGAAGACCTCATAGCCTTTAAAGATACTGAAGGCCGGATTGGCCTGATTGATCGGTATTGCGCCCACCGCGGCGTATCGCTTTGGTTTGGACGCAATGAAGAATGCGGCATTCGCTGCCCCTATCACGGCTGGAAATATGACGTTGATGGCAATTGCATCGAACTGCCGTCTGAGGGCGACAATCCAAAAGTGATGGAGAAAGTCGGTCTCAAATCCTATCCGTGTATCGAAAAGGCCGGAGTTATCTGGGCCTATATGGGGCCGCCCAAACTCAAACCGGCGGAACCTGATCTTGAATGGTCCAATGTTCCGGAAAAAAATCTCTATGTTTCGAAGCGCGTTCAAGAGTGCAATTACCTGCAAGCTTTGGAAGGCGGTATCGATTCAAGCCATGTCTCCTGGCTTCATAGCGGCGCCCTCAATACTGATCCATTGTTTAAAGGCAGCAAAGGCAATCAATACAACGCTGCCGACCGGATGCCGGTGTTTGAAGTGGAGCCTTTTGATGGCGGATTGCTGATCGCCGCCCGCCGGACAGCAGATAACGATCAGTACTACTGGCGTATTACACCCTGGATTTTGCCGTGGCACACGTTAATTGCACCGCGTGCCGACCATCCGATAGGCGGCCATGTCTGGGTACCCATTGATGACCAAACCTGCTGGACCTGGAGCTTTAACTACCACCCCAGCCGAGCGCTCAGTGCCGAGGAACGTGGCGCCATGGAAGCTGGCAAAGGCATCCATACCGTTAATTTGCCAGGGACTTTTATTCCGGCGGCGAATAAAAGCAACGACTATCTCATGGACCGGAAGGCGCAGCGCGACGGCACGTCCTATAGCGGCGTCGAAGGTATTGCGATGCAGGATGCGAGCTTACAGGAAAGCATGGGACCGATCCAAAACCGGATGAAGGAAAATCTCTGCGGCACGGATAATGGCGTCTCGATGATGCGGCAATATTTAGCGCGGGCCGCCAAGGCTAACCAAGAGGGCAAAGACGTTATGGGCCTTGAGCCAGAGCATCAAAGGGTTCGGTCAGCAGCGGTTGAATTGGCAAAAGACGTTAAATTTTCAGAAGGCGCCCAGGACGGCTTGTTTGCTGAACTTGGGACGCCGCCATCTTCGGTATAAATTTAAATGACTGAGAACTTTCTTCCTATTGTTGCGTTGTCTGGTGGTGATCCCGCCGGCATCGGACCCGAGCTTTGCATGAAGGCGGCTCTTTCCGATAAAGTGTTGTCGATCTGCCGGCCGGTAATCTTTAGTGATCCGAGAGTGATGGACGCGCATAGGACAGCCTGCGAAATCGACATCCAGTTTGATGGCATTTCTTCAATTACTGAAATTGATTGGTCGCGATCGGGCGTTAAACTGTTCGAGCTGGATATGTTCGGCAACAACGATTTTCTGATGGGTGAGATCAACGCAGATAACGGACACGCGTCAATAGAATGCGGTACGGCAGCGATCAAAGCGGCACTAGCACAAGAGGTTACAGCCGTGGTGGCTGCACCGCAGACCGAAAAATCGATCCATTTGGCAGGTATTGAATTTGACGGCTATCCCTCTTTTGTTGCCCGCCAAACCGGCTTGCAGCCTGAAGATTGTTATCTGATGGTGTGTTTTGATCAGTACCGCATTGCGCATACGACGCTGCACGCAAGTGTCCGGCACTCTTTGGATTTGATAACTGAAGAACGGGTTCGCCACATTATTTCCGCGGTCAATGACACGCTGATTAAAATTGGTATCGAACGCCCGCGGATTTTGGTGTCCGGGCTCAATCCGCATGCTAGCGAAGATGGGCTGTTCGGCAGCGAGGAAACCGACATAATTGGACCTGCAATTGCAGCGAAAAAAGCCGACGGCATCGAAGTTGATGGACCCATTGGTGCTGATTTGATGGCGCATCAGGAAGGCTATGCTGCTTTTATCGTTATGCTGCACGACCAGGGACATATTCCGGCGAAGCTTATAGCCCAACATCGCACCGCCGGCCTCACAATCGGCAGCCCAATATTGTTCTCCTCCGTTGCCCATGGCAGTGCCCATGATATTGCCGGAAAAGGGGTTGCTGAGCCGACGGCAATCATTGAAGCTATCCGTAGGCTTGTTGGAAACGAATAAATTGAACAGCTTTTAAAAAAAATTAAACTGGGGGAAGCCGATGAATGAACTGCCGCTAACACTGGCGATTGAAGATTACGACCATGTGCGCGATCTGGTATCAGGAAATGTTAAACCAGCCGGAATTGATCTCAATTGCCAAATTTTTCAAGTTGAGGAAAATTTATTTGTGTCGGAGACCTATAAGTCTTTTAAAGTTTAGTCGTCTTCCCATCCCGGTTCTACGCTCTTGACCGAGGTCTCGGGAAGAAAGTCTTTACCCCGTTGCTGGCGCTTGAGAGAGGCTTCGCCGTTTTTCAAATAGTCACCCTCCGCTGCCCGTTTGGCATCTTCGCTCCATTGATCGTGCCAATCGCCAAGAGAATATCCGTGCCAAGGCGATTCAGGGCGGATGGGCGGAAGATCCAAGCGATCCCACAATTTCTTGGCCTTTTCCATGTATTCTTTTTCCGGCAAAGCGAGGGGCGGCATGTCTTCTTTCATGGTCGCATCAATTAGGAGAGTGCCATCTTCCTCTTGGCCGTGTTCCCGCTTCGGACCATGACCTTGGCTACGATGAGATAACACAACAACATCTTCTGACGGATTGTGGCGGTAGGCGAGTGCCCACAAAAGCGAGTCGGCGCTATCAGGATCAATGTCTTCATTAACGGCGATGGTGATTTTCCCCATATCGCCTTTGTAAGCCGCAGCTCCGTTTAGCGCGCGCCAAACCTCGGTCCTGGGTGTTCCTTTTTCGACAACTATAAGCGTCACCCGCAACAATCCGGTTAATGGCTCATGTAACGCAACCCGTTTAACGCCTTTGATGCCAAGCACCTGTTTTAAATGGTTGAAGAACAATGGCTCATAGGCTGTGCGTTTAATGACGCTCGATTCTGATGGTGCTACCTGACTGATATAAGATGGAATGACGGCGTTTTTCTTGCGTGTAATAGCCGTAACCTGGAATGGCATATTAAATTCTTCCAGTGCCACATGACCGTGTGATTCGCCAAACGGTCCTTCGGGTTCCAACACTTCAGGATCAATTATGCCTTCAATGACGACTTCTGCTTCTGCCGGAACCAATAGATCGACGCTGACTGCGTTGACCATATTTATCGGCTCGCCGGCCAATCCACCGGCGACGCCAATCTCGTCCAGGCCAACGGGTAACTTTTGTGGGCCGGTAAAGGCGACATAAGGGGGGCAGCCAAGAACGATGGCGCATGGCATTTTTTCGCCGCGTTTTTTATATTCCTGCCAGTGAAGATATCCTCCGGCGCTGCCAACTCGCGTTGCCATGCGAATGACCAACCGGTCCGACGCCTTTAAACCACAGCGGTACGTGCCCATGTTTTGACCGCCGGTAACCGGATCTTTGGTTATGCAGTTGGTCGCAGACAAAGTCGGGGCGCTATCAAAACCGGGCGTTGATACAGGCACCGGCAGAGCGTCCAAACCTTTGCCTTCACCGATTAATTCCTCGCCCCGCCATATAATGTCTTGGCACGGAGCGGCATTGAGAATACGCGGCTCTATTGGATTATCAATTGCATGTCGCCACTTCTCGGCAATTTCTTCTAATGGTGCACCCATGCCGAGGCTGTAAATATCTTGATTTGCGGCAAGAGCGCCGACGGCGACGGGGATATCGTATTTGCGCCCCTTGCCATCCACTACATTGGTAAATAAAAACGCCTTGCGATCGCTTTCCGCTAACCCGCCTCTGAATTGCCAGCGCACGAGGGGATGCATTTCGGAATCCTTATCGATTACCTCGTCGATGGTCCACAACAGATCAGCTTTTTTCAAATCTTGTAGGTGTTCCTCAAGATCGCGGTAGGTGCGTGGAGACGTATTCATATTCGTTCTTTCATGCAGAACCTAAAACAAGTTGGACCACAGGCTTGACTGTAGATCCGGGAACAAATTGCCGACCAATGTTGGCGGCCAGCGCACCACCAGTAATTTATGGAACAAGGCGTAGGATACGATCCACATGGGTACGGATATACTAAGAGTCATTTTCCAGCTTTCCTTGGCGTCGAAGCGCATATAGCCCACGAGAAATAGGAACATGGCCGGCAACAATCCGATGACGAGGGATGAGCCGAAAAAGAATAACAGCCAGCCGAAATAAACCATTGCTCTCAGATAGATGGCGTTCGAATTTAAATCGCCGTAATCGGCTTTAATATCGAAGTGGGCATCATTTTCTCCCGCTTCAAATGCATCACCTGCAGTCGCCAGATGAGATTCGCCAGCATCTCCGCTGCCTCCCGCAGGCGCTATCCTGACCCGCGTTTCAATGAATAAGCCCGAGATAATCAGCCAGCCGGTAAATCCGATTCCGAGCCATGCGACAACTTGCGGCACCAGTTTAGCGCCAAATTCCCAAGGGTTGGAAACGATGATGACGGTCACAAACAACACCAAGATAAGAATTGTAAATATCATGTTCGGATTTAAATTCTGACTTTGATAACCAAAAGACGATTTCCGAACTGCTCCCGCTTTTTTCTGCTTGCGGCGGTTTCGGACAATCGGACCCAACACGCCGTAGAGGGTAATGGCGAACAGGATGACCACCCACGGAGCGAAATTGCCGTCGCGGAAGATCCACAGCCATTCAAAGCCATACCGGTTTATGGAAATAAACATATATCGTTCCACCAGACCGCCCAGCACAAAGCCAAGGATCAGTGGAGGCCGCGGCCAGTGCATCCGCTTCATCACCCAGCCGATCAATCCAAAGATCAACATGGCGACAATATCGCCCCAGGCGTTGGACCCCTGATAAGCACCGATGAAGGTGATGGCAAGGACCAAAGGCGCCAAGATACCAATACGTACGATCGCGATTTTAGCCAAATGGTTGGCGAAAAAGAAGCAGGTGCCGGCGCCCAGAATATTAGCGATGGCCACGGACCAGACCAGGGTATAGGTGATGTCGAGATTTTTTGCCAACATATCCGGACCGGGTATTAAACCATGAATTAAAAACGCGCCCAGAATCAGCGCCATGGAGGCGGAGCCCGGAACGCCAAATGCAATTGTTGGAAGCAATGCACCGCCCTCTTTGGCGTTGTTGGAACTTTCCGAGGCGATAACGCCGCGCACATCGCCTGTGCCAAATGTTTTGTCTGCGCCTTTCTCAGTGCGCGCCGCATGGCCGTAGGCGATCCAATCGATGATTGAGGCGCCGATACCGGGAATGGCGCCAAGTCCCGACCCGATCACCGAGCACCGGAGCATCAGCCACTTGTGGCGGAAGACATCCTTGACACCTTCCCACTGAGACCAACGGGAGCCAATGTGCAGGTCCCCTGCAATGGATTTGCGGGAGATTGCCATATCAGCGATTTCTGGTATTGCGAACAGGCCAAGAGCAATGGGGACGACGGGAAATCCGTCAAACAGATAAAGGGTATCGAAGGTCCAGCGGAGCGTGCTGGTATTAGGATCGTCGCCGGTGGTCGCCACGAGGACGCCAAGTCCCGCCGCCGCTAATCCCTTTAACGGTGATCCGCCGCTGAGAACCGCAACCAGGGACAGGCCCAACACACATATCGCCAGCAGTTCCGGAGATCCAATCTGCAATATAATGGGACGGATCACGGGGATGGCCACGGCGAGCACGAAGGCACCAAACAAGCCGCCCAAGACGGATGCAGTAAACGCAGCGCCGAAAGCGCGGCCAGCCTCACCTTTTTTTGCCATGGGATATCCATCAAGGATGGTCGCGGCCGAGCCGACCGTTCCGGGCACGCCGAAAAGCACCGCCGGTATGGTGTCGGAGGTAACGACAACGGCTTGCAGACCCATGAGGAAGGCCAGCGCCGTGAACGGATCCATATTGAAAGTGAACGGAAGCAGGAGCGCAAGACCGACCAGCCCGCCCAAGCCTGGAATAACACCCAGGATCAAACCGAAGGCAACACCCAGGGCGAGAAATCCAAGGCGCATGGGGTCTGCTAATGTAACGGCCGCTTTGGCCGCCATGTCCAACATACTGGCATCCATTTAGGAAAAGTCTCCCGTCAATTTCTTATTATCTTTATCAAATTATCTTTATCAAAAGCTGCTTATTCAGCGCCTTCGTCCACTGTTTAGCAATTTAAACATAACCCAGTTATTGCCACAAAATACAATTATTAGCATTCTATGCTACCAATCTAAATGTAATTTTGATAAGATCTCTAAGTATTTAAAAAAGAATTAATCTAAATTAGTTTATCAAAGGCAATTTTAAAACGTCTTAAACAAAGGGAGAAATCATGTTAAAAGCACTCAAATACGGCGTATTGGCAGCATTTGGCTTTGCCGCGATATCGGCAACTCCGGCAAAAGCGGATGCGGTTTCCGATTTCTATAAAGGCCGGACCGTTAAAATCACTCAAGGTTTCAGTGTCGGCGGAACCTACGGCAGATACGCGTCCATGTTCGCGCAGTTCTTGCCGAAATACATTCCGGGCAATCCCACGGTTATCGCTCAAAGGATGGCTGGCGCAGGCGGTTTGAAGGCGGCAAACTATGCTTACAACGCCATGCCCAAAGACGGCTCTCACCTTTGGGAGCCCCTCGACTCACTGGTCATCGCCCAGCTGTTGCGTCCGAAGGCAGCTAAATTTAAAGCCAACGAATTCACGTGGCTTGGAAATGCGATCCAAAGTAATGCTGTGATCGCCGTCAGGTCAGATAAAGGGATCAACAAGCTCTCGGACCTTAAAAGCAAGGTACTCAACATGGCTGCGAGTGGCAAAGGTTCTCAGACATTTCTCGTGCCTGCTCTCTTGAACGGCCTATATGGCGCCAAATTCAAGATTGTCACCGGTTACCGCGGTTCGGCTCCGATGAGGCTGGCCATGGAAAAAGGCGAAGCCGACGGTATCTCTCTTACCTGGCTCGCTTGGCGGTCTGGTGTTCCGCAATGGTTCAAACCGGGTGGTTTCGCCAAGGCCATCGTTCAACTCGGTGTTGAAAAAGAGAAAGAACTTCCGAACGTTCCCATGTTTTCGGATGTTGTCACCAGCAAGGAAGATAAGCAAATCGTTGCTTTCATGGCTTCTATGGGTCCCGTCGGACGCGGCCTGGCCGTTCCTCCTGGCGTTCCCGCCGACAGGACAGCAGCCCTTCGCAAGGCTTTTTCCCAAATGGTCGCCGATCCTGACTTTATCGCCGAAGCGACAAAACGTCGCGTTCGCGTCAATGCGCTTTCCGGCGAGAAGGTTCAGAAGTTTGTCAATGACGCACTCAAGATTTCTCCGGAAATTGTGGCGAGAGCGCGAAAATTGATTATGGGTAAATAATTTACTCCTTCTAAGATAAAGGGCGGCCTTTAATCGGTCGCCCTTTTTTTATTGAAGAAGATTAGCTGAATACGATGGTACCGTGTTTGCTAACGCCGTTTGTAAAGTTGCGATCCTTCATCCAATCGTAAGCCTGATTAAACAGATCCTCATCATAGCGATCGACATGTTTGTAGTGCACGAACGCCCGCAATAATTCGTTGGGTTCCAAAGCACCGTTGGTACGATCCGTCAGATAGTGGGCATATTTGTAGAAATCCGCATTGATCATATCGACAGCTATGTTTTCTGCGTCGTAATAAGCGTTGCGTTGTTCTTCCGTTAAATTTGGGCCAACCACTTCACCGCCGCGGTAGAAAGATGAAGCAATGATATGCGCGCCCTCTTTTAGACCAAGGCTTATGAAAGGCTCCATCACGGTGACAGCTCGAAACTCACCACTTTTTAGAGCGGCGTAGCGCATCTGCGGTAGCCGTCCTTGAGCGATATTGACGTGCTCCGGACCAACAGCACTTTCCAGCATTTGCAACGTGGTAAAGTGAGAACCGGTATATTCCTGAACGGCGACGGGGACGTCTTTCATGTCGCGAGGTGTTTGCAAGGCGTCATCGAATGTGAGAATGGCTTGCGCTCCAACAGCCGCCCGAAGCGCCGCAATATGTCCACCACCTTTACCACGCTCAACCCGGTCGATGGTTGCCCATTCACAGACGTTGTAGCTATCGGCAGCACCGGCTTCAAACAGGCCTTCTTTAAGGCGTTCGAGGTAGGCTTGATCGGTATTGTCTTTTTCGCGGTCGTCATAAGACGCGACAAAGTTTACGTCGAGCCCAGCACCTTCAAATAGACCTTCTTCGATACCCACCAACACCGGTAAGTCGAAGACTGGATTGTTGGGCGCAATTCGTACAACACTAGTTTCGGACATTGGATTTTTCCCTAGATGACTTTTTGCAGAATATTTTAATATAGGTAGTGATCTTACCAGATATTTCCTTCATCCTCTCTATAAAATAGTAAGAATTGAAAGTATTGGAGGATCAGCATCGTGGCGAGCAAAGACCAATTTGAAAATCATTGTTGGCAGGGACTTTATTCGGAAGAGGATTATGCGACCTATGCGCCTTATGTGCGGGAAACGTTTATTGGCAAAAACCCGGCCGTGCTGGCGATCGATCTTTATAATCTGGTCTACAAAGGAGGGGCTAAGCCGCCGCATGAAATTACAACTGAATTTCCAAGCACGTGCGGAATTTATGCCCATGAAGCAATTGAACCAATTCAAAAATTGTTAGCCGCCAGTCGCAAAGCTGGTTTGCCCATTTTTTATATTTCAGGTTCTTTTTCTCCCAATCGCGTACGATCTACGCGTCGCAATGTCACGCCGCTAACCGAGCATGACTTTGAAATTCATGAGGCTTTCACGCCTGAGCCTGAAGATGTCATTATTCGAAAAGAGCGTGCCAGTTCTTTTTTTGGCACACCGTTAGCCGCTCATTTGGTTCAAAAGGGTCATGACAGTCTGATTGTTTGCGGTGAAAGCACGTCGGGCTGTGTCCGCTCTAGTGTGGTCGACGCCTATTCAAATGGCTTTCATATATCTGTTGTCGAAGAATGTGTCTTTGATCGCAGCGAAATGGCGCACAAAACCAACCTCTTTGATATGCATCACAAATATGCTGACGTCATGAAACTCGCCGAAGTCGTTGAGCATCTCGCAAAAATATCTACCGTTAAATAGGCAGTTAAATTCAATCATCTTCCTTAAGCGAACGGACTTCTGTATTCATCGCAACATCATTGCGGCGGCGTTGAGCAATCACTTTGCCAGTTTCCCAGTATTCACTTTTTACCGCGAGTTCTGCCATATGCTCGAATTCTTCTGTCCATTCACCAAGATCATACCCATACCATGGAGATTCTCGTTTCAGCTTCGGCAGGCCAAGTTCATCCCAAATTTCAGCAGCTCGTTCCATAAATTCTTGTTTCGGCAGCGCAACCGGTGGAAATGTTCCGTTGAGCGTGGCATCGATCAATACAGATGCATCTTCTGGGTCATCCAAATCCCGTGGCCCGTGCCCGCTATCCTGATGTTTGATAATCTCAACATCATGCTGCGGTTTGCAGCGATAGGCCATCGCCCAAAACAACGCATCGGCGTTTTCACCATCTATGTCTTCGTTTACGGCAATGATCCATTTGCCTTCAGATTGTCGGAAGGAAGCTAAACCATACATGGCTCGCCAAATTTCGGTACGTGGTGTGTCTTTTTCAAATATGATTGCGTGAACTCGGTGCAGAGAAGTGAGCGGCTCGTGCGCCTTGACCGTGATGACGTTTTTGATGCCGAGGGTGTCTCGAAGATATGAGGTGTTTCGAGATTCATACGCAAATCGTCGTATGACGCTGGATTCGCTCGGGGCTACTTGACTGACCCAAGATGAAATAATGGCATCTTTTTTGCGCGTGATCGCTGTGACATCCATATATCCATTATATTCCTGGAGATTGACGTAGCCATGAGACTCGCCGAACGGCGCCTCCGGTTCCAAATATTCAGTATCGATATATCCTTCGATCACCACTTCTGCATCGGCTGGTACCAGCAAATCAACGGTTTTGGCTTTTACCAATTCAAGCGGACGGCCAATGATTGCACCGGCGACTTCCAACTCATCAATACCTTCTGGCACTTTTTGCACGGAGGCGTAAGACACGACAGGCGAGCAGCCAATAACAACGGCACAGGGCATTTTCTCGCCGCGCTCTTTCCAGGCCAGCCAATTGATGTAACCGCCTGTTCTCAGCTCGGTTGAGGTGTTCATACCAAACCGATCCGGCGCTTTTATCTGGCCGCGATAATTACCTAGGTTTTGCACGCCTGTTTCAGGGTCTTTGGTGATGTAATGGGAAGATGATGTATAAGGTGCGTTGTCCCAACCAGGTGTTGAGATCGGTACCGGCAAATCATCCAAACCCTTGCCGTTGAGCAGATCTTTGCCTTCGTAGACAATCTCGTGGCACACAGCATCTTTGCTTTCGATCACCACGGGTGCCAGCGGCTTATCGATCGCCGCCGACCATATTGCATTTACTTCTTCGAGACTGCAGCCAATGCCGACTTCATAGATTGCAGGGCTTCCTGCAAGCCCACAGAGTAGAACAGGGATATCGAACTTTCGGCCTTTGCTATCGACCACATTGGTAAACAACCAAGCCTTTCGATTTTCTTCGGGAATACCGCCGCGGTACTGCCAGCGCACCAATGGATGCATTTCAGTGTCTTTGTTTATTTCCCGATCGACTTCGATCAACAGGCCTGCTTTTCGGAGCGCCTCAATATGTTGGCGCATATCATGATAATTGTGAGCGGTTTGCTTTTTTGTCATTTAGAGGGCTGTCCTTACATCTACAACGGCAACATTGCCTTTTTCGACTTCGCTGATAGCCCGAGCAAAGACATCTGCCAGGTCAACTGGATCTTCGACCGGACCTTCAGCCCAGCCGCCATAGCCCCGCACAATCGCCGCGTAGTCTGTCGCGGGCTCTGTCATGCGTTGACCAATCCAGGCGTTTTCGACGGGGCGCCCGCGTTTCCGAGCAATATTGCGCTGATGAAACTCGTCATTGCCCCAGGAATTATTGTTATTGATCACAATCAAAAGCGGAATTTTGTAATGCACTGCCGTCCAGATGGCTCCAGATCCCATTTGAAAATCACCGTCGCCCATAATCGCGACAGGAAATTTACCTTGCTCGCGATAGGCCAATGCAGCGCCAACAGCAGCCCCTGGACCATAGCCAACACCGCCGCCGCCATCTGCACCGAGATACTGGCCCGAGCCTTCAAATTCCCACATGGCTTCG
>LWDU01039492.1_pt1 | contig 13922 bp, 15 predicted proteins | sample 727161 | NCBI WGS metagenome assembly LWDU01 (sample SAMN04566230, study PRJNA314399) | hydrothermal vent metagenome | isolation source: deep sea hydrothermal plume seawater | place: Mexico: Gulf of California, Guaymas Basin | collected 2004-07-11 | reverse complement strand
TTTTTTATCCCTGGGGCGATGTCCTGGCTCTCGCTGGGATTCGAAAGTGACTCCCGAATCCTTTCTCACCTTCGAACTCGTAGGTAGTCGGTAGTGAAATCCTGGCACCGTCTGGAAACTCGAAAATCTGCTCCGAAGGCATCATTTTAGATACGGCGTTTATCTGCTGCATCCGCCCAAAATTGTGGTACTGCGGTACGCATGAAAATAGGCCCGCTTCCTCAATCACCGCTTGATTGGTAAACACAGTTGATACTCTCTAATGAAATTAGAGCGAGGAGTCATTCCACATACGACGCTGATTCTTATGCGAGCCAGTGGCTACCTAGATTGTCAATAACTTCCTTGGGCCACCAACTGCGTTGATGTCCGCCATAATAAAGGCCCCCGACGGCCGCCAGTCCTCTCTCAAGAGCCCTAGTGTCCGCTCTTTGACCTGTGGCGGACATGGCCCAGGATGCAGAATGGGCCTTTGAAAGTACTATCCGCCATTTCTCCTCCATCTCTATGCGGATGCTCAAGATGGAGAAACTGTCGGTCGCTTCTAGCCCTCGGCCAGCGTGAGTAGGTTGACGCGTTGTCTCTTTCTCGTGTAGACGAAGTCGAGGATGCCGTTCAGTTGAAACGCAACGATCTCCGTCGGGTTCCAGGCCTCGATGTTAGTGCGCTGGATTTGCAGCGGATTGCTTCCCTGACGCACCGGGAGGTTGTTCGTCATGAAGCTCAAGCGATAGCCTGCGTGTCGAATGACCGCGGCGGCACTGCTGCTGTAGGACCATTCCTCGCCACCAACCCAGCAGAAGGCATCCACCTCGTGTTCAAGTTGTGCCTCGAGTCGGAGCTTGGAGTCGATGATCTCGGCGTTCGAGTTCCTTTTTTCTGAGTTTGGACTCGAGACGTACGTGATGCCGTGTATGACTTCCGATCACGTGACCACGGGTATCCAAATCGCGCACTTCATCCGAACTGAGAGCGATGCGATCGCCCAGATAATCGTCTCCAAAAGGTTCGATCGCATGTTCGTTGGCAAATGTCCACTGCTCAGCGTCCGGTGTATCTACGAATTGACTCGGGACGAAGAACCAGCCGGTGAAGCCGTACTTCTCGAGCAGGGGGGCGACATGGGCTGCATGCGAGCGGAGACCGTCATCGAAGGTCATCAGCAGACCCGGGCGATCGATTTCCCAACGACCCTCAAGCAGCGCGTTGAGTTTTAGGCGGTCCATATCGACGTAGTGCTTTTGATAGTACTTGAGCTGGTCTGCGAAGCGATCGAGCATCGTCGAAGAGACATCGTGATAGTTGACGGCTCGGGCGTGGCGGCCAATGGAGGAGCTTCTCACTGTCGTGAGCACAGGTTGATCCGTGTTTTCGCAAAAATTTTGGCGAGCAATACTTTTTCGGGCTCAATCCCTGCGACATTATCTGCCTACGACACTGACACGAGTGCATCAGCCGCTAGTGCATGACATAGACGAAGGGATTCACTTCCTCGTCGGTCTGAGCCGACGGTCGAAGCTCGTCGGCGAGTTCCATCATATTCGGAACGATTTCAGCGAGTTCACTGAGCCCCTCGGCTTCAAGTCGGGCTTGCAAGTGATCTGCTAGCGCGGCCGGAGACAGTTCGCTCAATTCGGGAACGTCGGAGGGTGGCTTGCTCCAACTGGATCCGGAAGTCGCTGTGTCGAGTAACTCGGCACCCCGCCTCTTTAGCTTCTTTGCGGCGGGAAGCAGCAGATCGCTCCAAAACTTGGCCAGCTTCTTGTCGTTCTGGGTCGCCTTCTTGTCAGTCGAGCTCATATTCCACCTTCCACGAATCGTCTTCAGGAACTTCCGGCTGCTCTTCCTTAAGAAGAATGCAGTCCTCCAGGATCAAGGCATCCATCTCGGTGCGCATGAAGCAGCGGTATGAATCCTCAGGAGTGCAGACGATCGGCTCGCCGCGCACGTTGAATGAGGTGTTCACGACCACGGCGATCCCCGTGCGCTTTTCGAACTGGGTGATTATCTTGAAGTAGAAGGGGTGGTCGTACTGATCGACCGACTGCACACGCGCGCTGTAGTCGACGTGGGTGATCGCGGGGATGTCACTTCGAGGCACCCGCACCATCTCGAGCAGATCATCGGACTCCATGTCCAGCTCGAAGGGCAGGCAGCGCTCTTTCTTGACGGGCGCGACCAGCAACATGTAGGGGCTGTCGGAATCGAGGTCGAAGAAGTCGGAGACGCGTTCTTTGAGTACGGATGGCGCGAAGGGGCGGAACGACTCGCGGTACTTGATCTTCAGGTTCATCACAGTCTGGGTCTCGACGTTTCTCGGGTCGCCGATGATGGTGCGGCCGCCGAGGGCACGAGGCCCAAACTCCATCCGTCCGTGCATCAGCCCGACGATCTTGCCTCCCGCCAAAAGCTCTGCCGCCTGCGACGCGAGTGCATCGAGGTCAGCGACGTGCTTGTAGGGGTAGCTGTGTCGATCGAGAAATGCGGTCACTTCGCCGGTCGCATAGCGTGGTCCCAGGTAGCTTCCCGATTGTCGATCTCGGCCTTTCGGGGCCTCCGGTCGAGCGCACCCGAATTTCTGATGCGCAGCCAACAGGGCTGCACCCAGTGCACCACCAGCGTCACCGGCTGCAGGCTGGATCCAGATGTCGTCGAAGACCCCTGCGCGCAAGAGTTTGCCGTTGGATACGCAGTTGAGTGCGACGCCGCCTGACAAACAGAGATTTACGCAGCCCGTCGATTCGCGAGCCCGTCGTACGAGGCCCAACATCGCCATTTCGGTCACCTGTTGGATCGAAGCGGCCAGATCCATCTCGCGGCGGCCGATGCGCGCTTCCGGGGTGCGCGGGGGCCCACCGAAAAGATCGTTGAAGCGGTCATTGGTCATGCGGTTGGAATCGACGAAGCCCAGATAGTCCATGTTGAGCCGAAAGGACCCGTCGTCGTCGAGTTGGATCAGGTGGTCGAGGATCAGATCGACGTACTTGGGGTTGCCATAGGGTGCCAGGCCCATCAGCTTGTATTCGCCCGAGTTGACCTTAAAGCCCGTGAAGTAGGTAAATGCGCTGTAGAGAAGCCCGAGGGAATGGGGATAACGAATCTCCTCGACCGCCTCAAGATTGTTTCCGCTGCCGCGATGGATGCTGGTGGTGGCCCACTCGCCGACGCCGTCTATGGTCAGTACCGCAGCCTCGTCGAAGGGAGAGGGATAGAAGGCGGAGGCCGCGTGGGAGGTGTGATGCTTGGCAAAGAGCACTGGCACGTCGGCCTTCAGCGCATCGCGCAGCATCTCTGAGATGAATGGCTTGACTCCGAGCAACGCTGGCCCGCTCTTGACCCAGATGTCGCTACCGCCATCGGCGCCGGCCACGATCGAGCGCAGTGCACGATCGAGTGTGAGCAGGCTGTTGTCGTAGAAGACCACAGCGTCGAGTTCGTCGGCTTCGATGAACGCCTCTTCGAGGCAGTAGTTGATCGCACTCGTGGGCAATCGCGGGTCGTGCTTCTTGCGGCTGAAGCGCTCTTCTTGTGCGGCCGCGATGATGCGTCCGTCGGAGACGAGGGCGGCCGCAGAGTCGTGATAGAAGGCAGATACGCCGAGAACGTGCGAGGTCATGAAGCATCACTCGTGGACAGAGCCTTGCGGATGGCCGGAGCCAGGGATTCCGCCAGCGCTCGGTGTCCTGCAGGTGTGGGGTGAATGTCATTTTGGAAACGGAAAGCCCGTCTCTCTTTGGCAGAGTAGGAGAGAATATCATCCAGCGGGTCGTGAAGCATCGCGTCAGTCGAGTTGGCCAACTCAGAAAATCTGGCGCGGTAAGCGTCTGGCGAGGAAGACTCTTCGACGTGTTGGTACAACGGGATAGGGAACAGTATTACTGGATGCTTGATCTCAGCAATCCAGCGCTCGAGGATGGCTGACATCAAAATCCAGTGCGGGTTGTCCGGGGTCGTGTAGTCCGGGACGGGGTCGTATCCACTGACCCGCTGGATGAACTCCTTCGCCGTTGGCCCCAATTTGTTGACCGCCTCTCGGAGCCAAGGCATTCGTCCACCGGGATTGACCCGGTCGTCCGGCAACTCGTCCTTGCGTAGAGGTTCTTTGGGTACGGGGACTTGGTGCAGCACCAGCTTTCCCTGTTCAAGCGAATAGTAGGGCTTTCCGAGAAACTGCTCCTCGCCTCCCGGAGTCAGGTAGAGGCGAAACCGCGCGGCGACACGGCGGATGTTTTCGACCAGGACGCCGAGGACGACGAGGTCGCAGTCCATGTCGGCGGCAAACTCACGGTAGATCAAATACTGCTGGTCGGTACCGGAGCCGGACAGACCGAAGTTCCATACCTCTAGGTCGCCCACGATCTCTTCGAGTTGATCGCCGTAGCGCTTTTTGTTACTGACACCGTCTCCGGCGGTAAACGAGTCGCCAAAGAGGAGCACGCGTTTGCGCCCCGGTTGGCGTGCAGCATCGAATTCGTGGTCACAGCGGAAGCCGGTCTGGTTGGCGCGAATCAAATATCCACCGGCTTCGTGCTCCATGCGAGCCTTCAGTCCGGGAATGAAGCGGTAGCCAAACGCGGGGTGGTGTTCAAAGAGTTGGCGGTTCATTCCTTGATCTTGGCTCCAGGAATTCGTAGGAAGGCGTAGCCCGCTCGCTCATAGGCCGAGCTGATCTAAAGGCGTATCCTACCACCGTTTCGGTGCGATACCGCCAAACGCTGAGACTTCATATAGCGCCGCATTTCCGTGGCAGTCGTGGGAGCGCACCCCTGCGCCCCAAACTCGGCCGCAGGGGGTAGGCTGACCGTGTACCGCTCTGGAAATCACCGTCGACGGACCCCAGCCTGCCATCGAGAACCCCTGTGTCCGCTCTTTAACCTGTACCGGACATGGCCGAGGGTGTAGAATGGACCTTCAAAACGCCTATCCGTATCCGTCGAATGGGGATATGCAGAACTATCGCTTGCCCCTCGCCTACGATGGCCGCAAATTCATGGGCTGGCAGCGACACGGCGATCAGCGCACAGTGCAGGGCATCTTGGAGGCGTCGATCGAGTCCACGTTCGCCCAGCGCTTATCTGTCCAGGGCCCGTGGACGAAACCTCCAGGCGAGCCCTAAGACACTACCAAGACCGAGCGGACGCCTTCTGGGAAGGCACCCGCGATCACGACGTTATGCACAACATCGAGTCCCGTGACGGGAAAACGCAGCTGTTTTTTGCCTATCCACTCTGAGATGTAGTCCGGAGGTGTGCGGGACTACTCTCTGATTGGCTCTACGCTACTGGGTCAACTGGCAGTGGGTGCGTTCTGGGTCCTGTTGGAGACCGATCTCATTTTGGCGCCGCGCTTCGACACTTCCCATGTCGAGGGAATTACGCTGGCACCCCTGCTGATGATATTCACGACGATGTCGCTAAGCATGGGTGTGGGTATGGCTCTGCAGCATCTCGAATCGCCACAGCTCGTCTATCTCGCGATCATGAACATTCGCACCTCGTGGCTCAGTCGCGAGATCGTGACCGCGAATCTGTGCGCCAAAATGGCCATGGCCTTTACGGGAGCGACCTGGCTCAAATTGCCCTCCATTCTGCGCGTTGGACTTGCCTGGCTGAGCGTGCTTGCCGGCGTCTCGTTCTTCTATTCGATGTCGCGGGTGTATCGGCTTCGAACGGCGCCGATCTGGGATACGACCTTTACGCCGATCTCCTTCTTCCTCGCCGCCGGATTCGTGGGAGCGGCGGTGTTGATCACCATGCTGGTGCAATCCAGCTATGGCCCCATTCCCTGTTTCCTGGGCTTTGTGATCATCTTGACGGCTGAGGTGCTGGACCTCTACATCTTCTCCGAGGTCCGCGAAGTCAGTCGTCTGCAATTTCGGACCGCATCCTTTGCGGGGCAGGGCGCATCGCGCCGGCCTATTCGATCAGACGGCAACTTTCATCGCGCACGACGCGGGTGGCCACATTCTCTAGGCGCACGTTCTCGAGGCTCGCCACGCTGGGGCCGAAAGTCGGCTTCTTGATGTAGAGAGCGATGCCCACTTCGAGATTTCGAAAATGACTGTCCATGATGGAGGCGTTGGAGAGATCCTTGACCGCGACTCCCGTGTAGCAGTTCGTCACTTCGAGGTTGCTGATCTCGCAAGTGGTTCGTTCGCCGACGCTGATGCCCTTGTCCGCACACCGAGTGACGCTATTGCCGTCGACCTGAAGTTTCGAGCCACTGAAATCCAGGCCATCGCCCCCCGAGTCGAAGATTTGGTTGTCCACGATTCGGCCATTACAAAAATCGCAATCCAGCATGTCGTCCGCTGAATTCTCGAATAGGTTCCCAATCAGTTCGACGTCGGAGTATTTCAAATTGATGCCATCGATGGCTCGTCCATTGCGAAACGTGCTTTCTTCGATTCGAACGAGACCGCCGTGTACGGCCAGCGAACCGCTGAAGATCGTTCGGTCGTTCTCAGCCCCGGTTCCGCCATCGAAATTCGTATGGGCGATGTGGACGCGGCGTGGTTCTGTCGGGGTTCCCTGAACCGCGATGGCGCCCCAGTCGGCGCCGTTCTTGCCAAAAATCGCAATTGGGGCGACTGCTGTGCCGACGCTCGTGAAGTCGCCGGAGATCAGCAGTGAAGCTCCCTCGCCCATAGCGAGGGAGAGCCCGGGTGCAAATACGACGTGAAATCGGCGAGGGATTTCGATCACTTCTTCGAGGGTGACCGAGCCCGGACCGAAGACGATGCGGCTGGCTTCACGCTGCACGCCTGCGAGTTCGAATACGAAGGGTTCCGGCGTGGGCGGAATGTCCGGGGTGGGTCGCGCGCCACTCCCCGCTTCGACTCGAACGTTGCCCTCTGCGAGCGGATCGCCCGTGACGCCATTGCTCGCCACCACGCCTACGAGTCGCGCAGCGGGTGGGGCGACTACGCGCAGGCGGAGACGGCCCGGCTGCGCATTCCACACCCCGTCCAAAGTATTGAGTGGGCCGTCGAGCGCCGTCTGGAACCGACCTTCGTCCCGTTCCCAGATGAGTGCGGCGAGAGTGAGAAACGCTTTGCCGTGGTTGGTCCATTCGATGACCGGCACGCCGTCGTCAGCGCCCCAAACTGTCATTCGCAGATCGTGCTGGCGAAAGAGTCGCCACAAGAATTCTCCGTTGACGTCGAGTGCTCTCAGGTAATTGGCGTGCAATTCGCGATCATTCTCGATTCCGAGTTTCCGCGTATCGGCGATCAGTGCCGGTTCGAGTTTGGCATAGAGCTCTTCCGCGTGAGCCTTCATCGGTTCGATGCGTTCTTCGAGCAGCGTCCACAATCTGCGATCTCGCATGCGGCGAAATTCGGAAATGCCGAGAAGGGTCTCCCCTAAAGTATCGCCGACGTGGTCGCCATCCGGGTTTGCGTGAGGATCGAGAATGTAGGCTGAATAGTCCCAGGGGATTGGCTCAAACTGCCCATAGGCGGGATCCCAGAAAAGCCGCAGGTTGTCGGCAAACCAGCCGTGTTGCGACCCGAGGAGGGTCTTGATTGCCGCAGCCCACGCCCAGCGATCGGTCTCAAAATGGGCATTGAAGAAGTTCCAATCGCAGTGACTCGGTGGCTCGGCGCCGCCGGCTCGGTTGCACTGCCCCACGAGTTCCATCGCGCGTGCGGCCTTTTCGTAGCCACTTCCCTCGTCCCCATAGAACTGTCCGTCTCCGGAGAAGATGAAGCCTTCCGGCCGCAGGTTGCGATCGGAGATGCTGCGGCCAAATTGCTCGATTTCCTGGAATACACCGATCACTTCATCGTTCACTCGCAGGACGACGAAGCGGCTATCCCAAGTGAGAATTCCATAGCGCTGCAATTCCCAGTTAGTCGTGACATCGGCTGTGAGCCCCTTGTCGTAGGGGTCGGTGATATTGATCTGGCGCTTGCCTTCGAAGAGGTCGTTCTTTGGGAACTTTAGGCGCATGGAGGGGCGCATCAGCACGTAGTGGAGATTGTTGTCGCCGCGGAGCTTGACATCGATGGGCTGCCAGTGGCCCTGTCGAAGAAACTGAGCGGGCTGGTACTCCCGAAGCACGCCGCTGGATGTCACCTTTGCGGTGACCCGCCGTGCCGCGCTTTGGAGTGCCTTCATTTCCTTTGACGCGATGCGCAGGTCATAGACCGGCAGACCGCTCTGGAGCAGACCACTTGCGAAGCCCGGAGGCGGGAACTCCGCGATGCCTCGCAGCGCGATATGTTTCGCTGGATCCCGCAAGTGATGCATCACGGTGTGGTTTTGGTTTTTCCGGGCATCGGTGTAGCGCGTGTAGCGTTGAACGTATTCACCGCCAACGAAGAGGCTGACCATCAAGCCCAGGCAGCACAGGATCAGCAGTGTCGCCCAGATGAGGCTGCGGGGCGGAGGGCGCCCACTATAGCTCTCTTGATAGAGGTCTCTAAAAGGGGGCATGCTGGTCGCTCTGGTAGACCGAGAGATTCACCACTCCTTCTATCTCCCGAAGCCCTTGCTCGACGGCGGAGTGATCGGTTGAGGGGCCAGGCCGTACCACGTAGACGTTGGTGGCTTCATCGGGACCGAAATCGAGTATTCGATTGATCATGCGAAAATTGCGAAAGCTGCGTCCCAGGTGCGCTTCGATCTGGTCCTGTGGGTCATTGTTGGAACAGACGAATGTAATCCGCAGAATGCTCTCGAGCTTACCCTTGATGCCGTAGTCGAGGGCATAGAGGACGAGTACCAGACCAGAGATGAAAAGAGTCATCATGATCGCCGCCATGTAGAACTGAGTGCCGCAGCCCATTCCACCGATCATGGACGCAAAGAGGTAGGATGTATCGCGCGGGTCTTTGACCGCGGTTCGGAACCGGATGATCGAAAGTGCGCCGACCAGGCTGAATGCGCGCGCGATATTCGATCCGATGATCATCATCACTACCGCAGTCGCAATCGACATCACGAACATCGTCAAGATGAAGGATTGGGAGTAACTCGTTCCCCGGTGGGTTGTGCGATAGACCACCGACAAGATGAACGACAAGAGCGTCGAGATGGTCATGGCCAGCAGGACTTCCGGGGCAGAAAAGAGCTCTGCCTCTGCAGGCCTGAACAGCAGGTCCATAAAATAGTTTGATTCTTCTGTCACGCGTAAACTCCAGATAGGGTCATTTTGTCCATTCCAAGTACCTCCACTGCGGTAATGTACTTGGGAATCGTCTTCTGAGTTAATTCGGCGGCCACGACACCCTCAGTCACCCACCGTGGTATCCCATTATTCGCTTTGACTTCGAGAATCTGCAGCGTATCGGGCATCAGGCTGCGCGAACGGTCGAGCATGACTTGGCGTTGCAGGCGTTCGCCCGGATGCAGGCCGATCAGGTTGCTGTCGAAAGTGACTCGGACATCCGATTCTACCAGGCCCTCGTATGCTTCTCGTTGGTAGTAGGTCTGGGCCGAGAGGCATAATCGGTATCGCTCGAGGAGTGTGCGGAAGGCCGATTCCATGGTCGCGGTTTTGAACTTCCATGTGGCTGGGTCGAGGTGTGCGGGCTCGAAGTCGGGGACCAGTTCACGATATTTGCGAACCAGGTCACCTTCGCGATGCTTGATCTCTAGGAAAGCGGTCTGTCCCGCAGAAAATGTTTGAGCATAGACACGCAGTCGTATTTTATTGCGAAGCGCTATGCCCTCGAGCTTCTCTTCGTAGAACGAGAGAGTTGGAGAATCGTAGTACTGACTGAGAATGGGTGTCATGGCACGCTCGTCGGTAAACGGAGCGCGTCGCAAATAGCGCCTCCAGCGCTCGAGGAGCAGCTCTCGAACGCTGTAGTGAACGAGATATTTGAGTTCCTGACGCAGCGGCCGGATCATTTTGTTAGAGCCTCCCCAGATCCAACCCGAGCCCTGCCGTTGCGAGCTGGCGCCTGGGCAAGGCGCGCTTGAGGTCTTCGGCAGAGTGATGGAGTTGGCCTTCCAGACGCAGCGCCGACCGGAAGGCACTGGCATACGCGGGGAACTCGGCTCGCATCTCTTTCCAGAACTCCGGTGAGATGGCTGCGTCGTTCGCCTCGTTCCGCCAGTTGGCCAGGGTCCAGCGTTCCAAGCGTTCATCTCGAAAGCCGGCTGGCTGGTATCCGCGGTCGGCCTGAAAGAGCGCAAGCAGAGGAATCGGCAGTGGCAGCAGGCGGACTTCGTATGGCGCCTGGTTGGGCATGAGGAAGGTGGTGCCGCGAATCGGAGAGCGCCGAGCGAGCCAGGCCAGCGTGGCCGAAGGCGGATGGAGTTCGGGAAAGATTCCCTTGGCCACTGCATCGGTGTAGACGCCGCGTTTGTCATTGAAGCGTGTATCCAAGTGGGTCAGTTGGCCGTCCTCGACGATCAACAATTGACGTAACACGCCGCTCCCGCCGTCCTTCTTTCTCTTGTCGAAGGGCATCGCGACTCGGAGATGAAAGCCCGCATAAATACGATTTACGTATAATTGCACCCAGCTGACTTTGGGCAATTCCAGCTGCGGGTCATGGCGTCGTACGAATCGATAGAAGAACGGGTACGTCCAGTCTGAGATCTGTTCGACTGGAATGTAGAAGAGCGTTCCTTTCCCCTTCCTCTTCGACTGTGTAAACCAGATATCGCGCTCACTGCGTCCGCTGACGTCGGGGATATTTCGCAGGTTCCACTTTCGCCCTGGTTGCTTCCGATCGTTCCTGCGGATGGTTGAATCGCGGCGATCACCGACATAGCCACGGTTGGGTTCCGTCTTGCTCAGCGTGATGTAGACGTTCGGGAAGCCGCCCTCTCGCACGTCGAGATTGCTCAGACGTGACAGAGGGCTATACGAAAGAGAAATCGCATAGACCGCGCAAACCAGCGCCAGAGCAACCCCGGCTGGCCATAAGCTTCGCATGGATATTTTGTCTGATTGCTGCCCGTCCACGAATCATTCCTTCAGGATCTCTGGCACGCAGCTAGCGGGGTAGGAAGCGCGCAAGGAACTGGAATCATACAGGAAACGCAGCGCCTGAGGGGGCCGAATCGAAAGCGCTGACTGGGCCGAATCGGGCCCGACCTGAATCCGACGTGAGCCAGTTGAGAATAGGCCGCTCAGGATCGGGTTCCTGTATTTGTCGAAAGTCGAGAATGTCGATGCATCGGAATGGCCATGTTTTGCCTAGCCACCCAGCAGGGCCAACAGCCTCGTTTGAGAGGAAAACTGGGTCGCCTGACTGAAGAGGCAGGACCAGTTCTCCTACTAAAGAAATGCGACATTCGACTTGATTTTAGTGGTCTCTTTCTCGCAATTGGAGCGGTGGATCATCGACTTGCGATCTCATCGATTAGAACCTTTGGACTGATGCTCGCACTCGGTCTCTGGCAGGGCGTCCGGGCATAGGCGGTATGTCAGGTTTCTACGGTGAGCCCCGTCACGGGTCTGGATTCAGGAGGGGGCACGCCGGGCTCTTGAGACTGGGACGAAGTGCGCCGCCGGCGGCTTCGTCGATCAAGTCTTTCGAATTGGGGCTACTCCCCTCTGCCTACGGGCTTATCGCCCGATCGCGACAGTGGGCCGATCTCCGTAGGTGGGTTTGCTCAGACGAGAAAACCCCGTCGTGTCAAGATTGTGTGGCTTTCCTGTACGCCGACTGCGTGCTCGGCCTCCCAGCCCGCCTCCCGCGCCCCTTCGACATTGATGAGATTGTCATCGAGAAAAAGGATCGCAGAAGGGGCGCAGTTAATCGCGTCCGCGACGAAATCGAAGACTTCCCGGTCGGGTTTAATGAGGCCAATTTCGTGAGAAAGAAATTGCAGGGAAAAAAGTCGATGCACTCGGTCTGCATCCTCTTGCTCTGTCCAGTGGAGTTCGTTTGTGTTGCTGAGGCAAGCCACGATAAGACGGGGGTCTACCGATCTGACAAGGGCTTCTGCGCCAGGAAAGAAGCCGAGCGGCCAGCGACGAAACGCCTTCAGAAACGCCTCCGGAGTCATTTCGAGCCCATGCTCCTCGACCATTCCGTGAGAAAACTCGGTACGTGCGCAAAGACCCCGCTCATACCGTCTCACCCAGTTTGACATGAGCCAGCGACGCCAAATTTCAGCCTCATCGGCGACTCCAATAAATTGACCGAGTTGAACGACGCCGCTGAGTTTGATCAGTACACCGCCTAGGTCGAAGAGAATTGCTTGGGTTTTCATGGAATGCGGAGAGTAGCGATGAGCGAGAAAGCCGCTCCACAAAGTGTATCCAGAGTCGGACATGCTTCCGGAGCGGAGGGCGCTCTACCCTGGGCTCACACTGTCTTCGGCAATTTCAAGACATGGTTGCAAGGCGCCTATATCTCCCACAACAGATCCATCCCCGAGTCAGTCCCAAATCTTTGCAGCGATACTCGAACGAATTCGGATTTTTGTTCAGCAAATGCGGGTACGAGACGGACCTCTTCTCCCCTGTCTGACACGTCACAATCGCCGCTGATCGTGACCGAGGCTTTCCAAACGCACAAGTCATGTGGCCCAGACTCTGGGCGATCGACACCCTCTTACCCTTTCTTGGATAAACCAAGCCGAAAGTCGAGCAAGAAGAGGTCTGTTCAAGTCAGGGAGATTCTTCGAGCAAGCGGGTGAGCAGAGCCCCGTAGGCGCTCATGTTACGATGAAAACTGAAATCTCTGGCGCGCTCACGTCCTTTTTCCCCGAAATGCTGACGAACCGAACCGTCAGAGAGTAACTCCAGGATATTCTGCGCCATGGCTTCGACATCATCGACGGCCACCAAGCGCCCCACCTGGCCATCCAGCAAAATTTCGTCTGGCCCAGTCGGACACCGTGTAGCGACGACCGGCAAGCCCACCGCAATGGCTTCCAGAAGTGCATTGGGAAGACCCTCCCAGCGCGAAGGAAGCACATAGACGTCACCGTTTTCGATGGCAGCGAGGGGATCAGAAAGAAATCCCGGAAACTCACAACTGGATCGAACGCCCAGTTCTAACGCTAGCGCCTCCAGATACGGTCGTTCCGGGCCATCTCCCACCATGCGGAGGCGAGCCCCTGAATGCACTTTTTTCACCCGATCAAAGGCGCGCAAGAGGCTATCGAGTCCTTTTTGCTTATCCATCCGGGCGTGCACCACGAGCAGCGGCGCTTCCGAGTTTCCCAATACTCGACGGTCTCTTGCGGGAAATCGAGATTGTATCTCTACGGCGGCCAGAGGGTTGTAGATTGTGCTGACGCGCGATGAATCCAGTCCTGTAAAACGCAGTACGGCGCGCTCATTGGCCTGCGCATTACAGACCACATGGTCCCCTATTCGGTATGCCCGCAACGCAAGCTGCCTCCGCAAAGGGCCCTGGAGCCTCCCGGTAAGAGATGCAGCCGCACCCGCTGCGAGTAGTTCATCAATACAGGCTCGATCATTCAAGATGGTCGGAAGACGCTTCTCGTTCGGTAGCGAGCGGTTGACACCCACTGCGAGCACATTTGAATTAATCTGAAAGGGAAAGAGAATCGCAGGACCGTTCAGCTGCAGCAATTCGGAGCGGAGGTTGAGGAACATACGGGCGAGTGAAGCGCCATCTGGAGCCCTCAGAACTGTGACATCAAAATCCGGATCGGGATCGTTCGGCCTAATATGCGAAAACGTCTTGAGCTTCAGACCGAACTCCGAGCGGAGCCCGGTGGTAATCGTCCGAAAGGCCTTTTCGGCCCCACCCAGGCGGTCTGTCGTTCCAATTACGGAAATCAACGTGACTTGCGAGAGATCCAATCGCTGTACTCCTACTCGAGATCGCAACCGTTCAGCCTCGGTTACGAGATTCTACTGCACCACTCTGTTCCCTCAAAGTGAAATCCGAGTCCACTCTTTCATGAGTTCAGAAACCCAGGGTCTTCTGCTTGTTCGGAAACACTTCGAGAAGAGATGATGCTCTATCCATGCTTCCC
>LWDU01037725.1_pt2 | contig 13926 bp, 10 predicted proteins | sample 727161 | NCBI WGS metagenome assembly LWDU01 (sample SAMN04566230, study PRJNA314399) | hydrothermal vent metagenome | isolation source: deep sea hydrothermal plume seawater | place: Mexico: Gulf of California, Guaymas Basin | collected 2004-07-11 | reverse complement strand
CAGCCCGGCGAGCACCGGGAAGAAGTGGACGCGTCGGGGTTGGCGGCGGGGGCGTACCTCGTTCGCGTCGTCACGCCGGGCGGGACCGCCAGCGGGCGGCTCTCCGTCATGCGGTAGCGGCGCCGGGATCGCTCTTCCGCCCCTCTTCGCGGCCCCGAACGGCCCTCGCGCGGTTGTTTGACGCTCCCCATTTGACCCCGACCGACATGGAGCGCACGCTCGCCATCATCAAGCCCGACGCCGTCAAGGGCGGCCACTCGGGCAAGATCCTCGACCGCATCCTCCAGGAGGGCTTCGCCGTCCGCGCGATGAAGCTCGTCACGCTCACGAAGGCCCAGGCCGAGGGCTTCTACGCCGTCCACGCCGAGCGCCCGTTCTTCGGCGAGCTCACCGAGTTCATGTCCAGCGGCCCGTGCATCCCGCTCGTGCTGGAGCGCGAGGACGCCGTCGCGAAGTGGCGAGAGGTCATCGGCGCGACGAACCCCGCCGAGGCCGCCGAGGGCACCATCCGCAAGCAGTTCGCCACGAGCATGGGCGAGAACGCGGTCCACGGCTCGGACTCCGCCGCCAACGGCGTCAAGGAGGGCCGCTACTTCTTCCCGGAGAGCGAGATCGTCCAGAACGGCGCCGACGTGATCGACGCGTAAGCGCGCGCCGCCCGTTCCCGACCGCCGGGGCTCCGATGGGGCTCCGGCGGTCGTCGTTTGGGGCCGTCGCGCCGCTACTGCGCGAGGCGGAAGCCGTCGGCGGTGCGGAGGAGGTCCGCGCCGAGCGCGAGCGCCAGCGGGCGGAGCGCGGCCTCCGCGCCCTCGTCCAGATGGAAGGTGCCGGAGACGGGCTCGCCGGCAATCGCGGCGTCCACCTCCACGCGCTGCCCCGTGGCCTGCGCGATGCGCCGGGCCACCTCGGCGGCGCTCAGCTCGCGGGCGTACAGCTCGCCCGTCCACGCGAGGTCTGCGGCCACGTCTGTCGCGCGGGGTGCGGCGGGGGCGTCAAACCGGACGACCTCCGTGGCCTCGCCGGGCGCGAGGGTGACGGCCTGCTCGTCCAACTCGCGCGGGGCCACGCGCACGCGGCCGCTCGCCAGGACCACGCGCGTGGCGTCCTCGCTCTGCACCTCCGTGATCTCGACGGAGAACGTGGTGCCGAGCACGGTCACGTCCGCGTTGGGCGTCTGGACGTGGAAGGGCGCGTCCGGCTGGCGGACGATGTCGAAGAGCGCGGCGCCGGTGAGGAGGCGGGCCTGCCGCGGGTCCACGTCGGCGCCCTCGCGCGGGATCATGAGCACGGCGCCCGGCGCCAGCTCCACCTCGGAGCCGTCCGCCAGCGCCACGAGCGTCTGCTCCCCGGCGACGATCCGCTGGAAGCCGGCGTCGCGGTTGTAGAGGAACGTCAGCAGCGCCCCGAACGCGACGATCACGACGAGCGCGCTCGCGCGCCACGCCCACCGCGTCGGGCGGGAGCGGGCCGGGCGTGCGGCGGGCCGCGCTCCGGCGCCGGGGCTCGCGGCGGATCGGCGCATCGGCGTGCTCCTGCCAGATCGCGTCGAAGGCGTCGCGGTCGGCGCGGATGCGCTCCACCGCAGCCACGAGGCCGGGGTGCTGCGCGAGGGCGCCGTCCAGGTCCGCCGCCGCCAGCCGCTGGCGGTCGCTCTCGGAGAGGTCCTCGGGGCGGTCCGCGAGGGCGTGGAGCACGAGCAGCGCGCGGTCCGGGAGATCGCGCGAGAGCTCGGCGCGCACGCCCGCCCGGAGGCTCCGCCAGCGGGCGGCGGCCTCGGCGAGCGCCGGGTCCGTGCCGAGGGCATCGCGGAGGGCGGCCTGCTCGTCGGGCGAGAGGTCGTCGTAGAGGGCGAGGAGGTCGGTCGCGTCGCGCATGGGGTCAGCCCAGGGTGGGCAGGCTGAGGAGGGCGAGGATCGTCGCGAGGACGGAGCGGAGGCGTTCGAAGGCGCGCTTCACCTGCATCTTGACGGCCGCCTCGGTGGTGTCCAGCGTCTCGGCGATCTCGGCGTAGGGGTAGCCGAGTTCGCGGAGTTCGAGGATCTGGCGGGCGTGGTCGGTGAGGACGCGCATGGCGCGGTCGAGGTCGAGGCGGGCGGCGCCGTCGTCGGCGGCCACGGAGCCGGGCGTGGGCAGGTCGGGGTCGAAGAGCGCCTCGCGCATCTGGCCGCGGCCCCGGTAGAAGTCCTGGAGCTCGTAGAGGGCGGCTTTGAGGGCGAAGGCTTTGAGCCGGGCGGGGTTCTCCAGCGCGTCGAGCCCGCGGTGGACGCGGATCATCGCGTTCTGGACGAGGTCGTCGGCGTCTGGCGACCGGCCGATGCGGGCGTAGAAGAAGGACCGGAGCACGGGCTCGACGGCGCCGAAGAGCGCCTCGCGTGCGTCGTGGTCTCCGCCCTGCGCTCGGGCGACGGCCTGCGGATCGAATGGCCCGCCGTGTCTCGCCGGGCTCTGGGTCTGCCGCGCGTCCCCCGCACGAGGTCACATGAAGAGCGCGCGACGGAATCTAGCGGCCCCTCGGGTGCGCCCGCGTTCCCGCCGCGCTGGCGGAACCTCCCGGCGGCCGCTACCGGCCTTTGCCCTCAGCCCAGCCGCGTCAGCACCAGCGCCACGATCCCCACCACGAGCGCGCCCTTTAGCCACGCGCGCGTCTGCCTCGCAGGCTCGCGGAGGTCCGCGCCGGTCGCCAGCGCGGAGGCGCCGCGCCAGATCGCCACGAGGAGACAGGCCGCCAGCCCCACGCCCCAAACGTAGAACGCCGTCCCGACGGTCTCGGCCGCGAGCGGCAGCGACACCAGCACGAGTCCCGTCAGCGCGAGCGCCAGCCCCAGCGCGCGCCGCTCGCCCCAGACGATGGGCAGCGTCCGCGCCCCGCCGATGCGGTCTCCCTCCACGTCTTCCACGTCCTTCGCGATCTCGCGCACGAACGTGATGGCGCCCCCCAGCAGCACGCCCGCCCACAGCGGCGCCGTCGCGGGGCCGGCCGCCAGCCCCCCGAACAGCACGCCGAGCGCGATCGTCGCGCCGACGGCGAGGTTGCCGAGCAGGACAGTCCCTTTGAGCGCTACGCTGTAGCCCCACAGAAACAGCACGGAGGCCGTCGCAAAGGCGACGTGCAACGGAGAGACCCACGCCGCGAGCAGGATGCCCGCGAGGGAGAGCGTGGCGTAGAAGATCCACGCGGTCCTTCGCGACACCCGCCCGCTGGCGAGCGGCCGCTCCGGCCGGTTCACCTTGTCGATCTCCACGTCGTAGAGGTCGTTGACCACCATGGAGCCCGCGCCCACGCACGTCGCGGAGAGCATCGCGAGAAGCATCCGTACCAGCGACGCACCTTCGAACGCGCTGGTGCCCGCCGCCAGCAGCCCGCCGAGCGCGGTCGCCGCGAGGAACAGGACAACGTTGAGCGGGCGCGTGAGGCGGAGGAGGTCGAGCGCGAGCATGCGCTGAACCTACGAGGGCGCCCGTGATGGACGCCCTCGAAATGGGTTGGGGGGCGGGGGCGCTACGCGGCCGCTTCCGTCTCTTCCAGCGTGCGGAGGTAGTCCTCCACGGAGCCGACGCTCACGCGGGTCTCCCCCTTGATCTTCTTGGCCTTGATGCTGCCCTGGCGGATCAGCTTCTGCACCTGGTTCCGGTCGATGAGCTTGAGGAGGCGGCGCGCCTCGGTGCGGCTGACGGTGTCGTCTCGGTACTCGTCGGCGAAGCCGCGGAGGAAGTCCAGGGAGGACGTGCTGATCTCGATGATCCGGGTCTCCTCGTTCTGCCGCGAGATCCCCCACGAGAGGTTCGCGTCGATCAGCCCCCGATCGGTCCAGCGCACGAGCGTTTGCTTGGAGATCTGGAGAGCCTCCGAAAGCTCATCAAGGTCAAGGGTCGTCGGGTCGCTCATGGGGGAAGGTGTGCGAGAGGGAACTGCTGTTGGCACAGCCTTCTACGCCACGAGCCTGGGGAAAGGTCCGACCCCACTTCGCGTCTTCTCCCCCACCCCGCCCGCCAGCGCGGCGCGAGGTCAGCGCATCGCGCGGTCCGTGAGGTCCTCCAGCGCGTCCGGCGAGATGACGCGCCACGAGGGCGAGCCGAGGCTCCCGCTGGCGGTCCGCCGGAACGTGGCCTTGACGAGGAGAGCCTTCCCGCGGTCCGTCCCGCCGTCCACGAACGAGCCCTCGGTGAAGCGGAAGACGAAGGTGGCAGCGGTGGGGTCGAACCCGATCTCGCGCGCGATGGTCTCCGCCACGTAGGGGGCCTCGTCCGTGACCGGCTGGCGGCCGTTGCCGGCGCGGTCGTCGATGACGACGGTGTGGGGGCGGCGCTCGTCCTCGCAGGCGAAGACGCGGACCCGCGCGCTCCGCTCGTGGCCCACGTCGTAGCTCCGCCATGTGACCTCCCGGTCGTGGAGCGGCGCGCCTTGCGCCATTGCGAGGGGAGCCAAGAGGAGGAGGCCCGTCAGCAGAAGAACGCGCATGAATCCGAGCGAGAGTCTGGCACCCCAGACACTCCCCGGTCTCGGATCTAACACCCGCCTCTCGCGCCTCCCCCAATGAAAACGGGGCCGCCCCGTGAGGAGCGGCCCCGAAGGCACAGGGCTCTGATCGCAACCGCCAGCGACACGGGCCGCTGGCGGGGAGGCTCAACGCGCGATGGTGATCCGCTGCGACGCCGTGAACGTCTCGCCCCGAAGGACGAGGACGTACGCGCCGGACGCGAGGTCCGAGGCGTCCAGCGCGACCGTCTGGCGGGCCATCGCGGGGACGGCGCCTTCCTGAACGAGCGCGACGCGGCGGCCGAGCACGTCGAGGAGTTCCACCGTGACCGTCTGCGGGTCCCGCACGGCGAAGGTCGCCGTGGCCGACCCGCGGGCCGGGTTCGGCGCGAGCGCCCCGAACGTGTAGGGCCCGTCGAAGTCGAGGTCATCCTCGGCGGCCACGCCCGGCAGCACGTTCATCGCCACGTCCATCTCGATGGACCCGGCCGGGTCGTTCGAGGCGAGCGTGAGCGTCGTCGTCTGCGTCGTCGCGGGGGCGTAGGTCACGCCCGGCTCCATGGAGAGGGTGATCTCCACGCTGGCGCCGGCCGCCAGCGCGCCGCCGGCCACGTCCAGGGAGAGCCAGTCCGGCATCGTGCCGGAGGCGTCACTGAGCGTCCAGTCCAGGTCGCTGCCGCCCGTGTTGGACAGCGTCACGACCTGCGTGGCGACGTCGCCGCGGGGCGCGTCTCCGGTCACGCTCGTTGCGCTGAGTGCGGCGGCGGGCGCGTTCGCGTCGGTGACGGTGAGCTGCAGCGGGACGGTGGCCTCCGCAGCGTCCGGGTCGTTGGAGCTGACCGTGAGGACGCCGCTGTACGTGCCGGGCAGGAGGCCCGTCGCGTCAGCGGTAACGGCCACGGTGCTCGTAGTGCCGGCCGGGATGAAGCCGCTGGCGCCCGCCGTCACCTCGCCCCAGAACGCGGAGATCCGGATGGCGAGGTTGTCGTGCAAGTAGGCGGCGTTGTGGACGACCTGCAGGCCGTCCGTCCCGTCCAGGTTCTCCATCCCGACGGTGTGGCTGAGCGGATCGCTCTCGTCATCCGTCGTCGTGAGGTACTGGAGCACGATGGCACCACTCCGGTAGAGAATCGCCTGGAAGGTGTTGACCTCCCCGGTGTTGTCCGGGTAGTGCGGCACCGCCTCGTAGGTGATGACGAAGCGGCCGTCGCCCATGTCCTGGTAGAGGATCTGGCTACTGCCGCCGGAGGCGTTGTCCGGGTCGAGGTCGTCCCAGTACATCGCGATGACGCCGCCGTTGGGCGCGCTCGTGTCCGGCATCGGGTCGTTGCCGATCTGGGAGCTTCCGTCAGCGTAGTTGAAGCCTAGCCAGCCGTTGGACGAAAGGCGGAAGCTGGTCTGGTCCTCGCCGTAGAACGGGAAGGGGAACGGCAGCGCGATCTCGTCCGAGACGTCATCGTCGCTGAGGACGACGGCCGTGCCGGTGCTGGAGATGTCCACCCAGTCGAAGACCGGGCCACCGGGCTCGTCGGAGTCCACCCACTTGTAGCCGAAGGCGTCCGGGCCACCCTGGTCTTTGGCGGGGGTCGTGGCGCCGCGAACGGTCGGGGCGTCCTTGATCTCCGGGAGGATCACCGGAGAGGGAGCCGCGGCCTTCCGGGCGGCGGTGCCAGCGGCGTAACGGGCAGCGCGAAGAGCGGCCGTGTCCGCGGTCTCCGCGAGGGAAATGGAGTACGAGAGATCGCCCTCACCGGTGTTCCCGATGGTGAGCATCTGCGTGTCCGTCTCCCCCACCTCGGCGGTGAACTGAATCGGGTCCGCAGCCACGTTGAGGGCCGGGGGGCCGAGCGTGGTGACGGAGACGCTGTTCGAGACCTCGGAGACGTTGAACGCGTCGTCCACGGCCTTGATCGCGAGGTGGTACGCGGTGGAGAAGTCGAAGCCAAAGACCTTCACGCTCTCGGCGGTGCCACTGACCTGCGGGAGCGCCGAGACCGCCGCCGGGGTGGCCGCGTCCCAGTCAGCCTCCGTGAGGATCGGGGCGTCGCTGTAACGGACGAGGTACTCCGACGCCTGGCCGGCCGTGCCGTCGTCGCCGGTGGCGGTGAACTCCAGCGTGATGTAGTCGCCGTTGGGGACGGCAGAGAGGTCCGTGATGGGTGCGGGCGGATCCGCCTCGGGCACGATGAAGCTCTCCGTCTGATCGGAGCGGCTAGTGGAGGCGCCCTGGCTGGCGCCGAAGCCGAGGCCTCGGCGGGCGAAGGCTGCCCACAGGAGATCCTGGTGCGCGCCCCCGTAGATCAGCTCGTCGGCGGCGAGGATGGCGTCGCGGCCGTCCACGAAGCCCGGGCCACACGGCTGCAGCTTGAGCGCGTTGATGACGAGGTTCATCATCTTCTGGTTGCCCGCCGTACCGGAGGCGTCCCAGATGTCCTCGCTGTAGCCGAACTCGTCGATCATGTCCCAGGTCGCCTCCCAGAGGGCGGTGGCCCAGACGAACCCGACACCGTGCGGAGCGGAAAGCGCCGAGCTATTGGTGTCCCCGTAGGTGTAGGCGTTGACGCCGAAGTCCGTGGAGTACGGCGCGGGACGGATGCCCGGCCCGTCCACGGCCTGACCGAAGAGGTAGTTACCGACCGGCCGCGCGTCCGCCCGAGCATCGCCCGGCTTCATGGTCATCATCGCGCCGAAGAAGTCGCTCCAGCCCTCGCCCATCTGCTCCGGGTAGGTGGAGGTGGAGAGGCAGCCGACGTTGGAGGGGCCGCCCGTCATCCGGATGGAGATGCCGTGGCCGTACTCGTGCACCACGACCATGTTGTCGAAGGAGCCGTCGAGCTCCGGCGTCGCGCTGGTGCCGACGTACATCTGCATCCGCGGCTCGGAGCCGTCTGCCGGGGTGGAGAAGTTGGCGTTGTTCTCGCAGGGGAAGAACTCGTTGCAGATGTCCGCGCCGGACTGGCTCTCGGAGTCCACGGCGTCACCGTCAGCGCCTCCGTTGCCGTAGTTATTCGCCTGGAAGTTGCCGCTCGCCTCGTCGAAGCCGTACCCGTACATCACGTCGTGGACGAGGTTGCTCCAGTAGAAGAGGTTGGTGACGGAGGCGTCCTTGCTGATGGAGGGGTCCTGCGCGAAGTCCACCGCGAAGTCGAACTGGAGGCTCGCGCCACCCTCCGCTTCGCCGTTCGCGTCCGGCGCCTCGTCGTCGTCGCGGTCGAGGTAGGCGTGGACGTTGTTGCCACGGGTGATGGTGAACTCCGGGCCGGCGACGCCGTCCGTGTCATGCCAGCCGAATGGGGACGCCGTGAGGTCGTGCGGGTCCACCACGACCGTGCGGCCGTCCGCTGGCGGCAGCGTCGCGGAGTGGATGGGGCTCTCCAGCGGCATCGCGTAGACGCGGTAGGCCGTGCCGCCGCGGAGCTCCTGCGCCATGCGGGAGGCGAAGGGCGCGAGGACGGTGGAGGCCGGCGCCGCGGTCGGCGCGTGGGAGGTGTGTGAGGCGTGCGCGGGACCGAACGCATCGCGAACGAGGCGGTCCTCCTTGTGGAGCACGCGGCCCGTCGCCGCGTCGATCTGGCCGAACCAGTCGCCTCCGTTCTTGCGAAAGAGGGTAGTCTCCCAGGCGAGGCGCAGCGTGCCGCCGTCCACGGCATAGACGAGGCGGGCGCGGCTCGGGATGCGGGTCACGCCGGCATCAGAGAGCACGGTCTCCCGCTCGGCGCTCGCCTTCTGAGAGACCGCTCGGAAGGACTCGCGGGTGGCCACGCCGGCGGACTGCGCCAGCGCGGCGGCGGCGGCCTCGGCGGAGATCGCGGCGCCACCAGAAACGGCGAGGCGCGAGAGGCCCGGCGTGAGGCGGCCCGCAGCGTGCACTACGCGCCCGTCCCGGTCGATCGCGACGGCCATCGGCCCGCTGGCGATCTCGATGCCGCCGATGGCTTGGCGGAGGTACACGATCCGGCTCCCGTTCGGGCCCGGCACCTCGTCCGTCACGACGAGATCGGCCACGTCGGCCTGCTGGAGACCGTGGCGGTTCCAGTTCGATTGGAGGTAGCGAGTGGCCGTGTGCTCGGCGAGGCTCTGCGCCGCGAGGGGGGAGGCGGCGAGCACGAGCGCCAGCACGGCGGCGGCGTAGCGATGCAGCATGGAGGCTGGGTTGAGGAAAGGGGGAGGTCCCGCGAATCGCACACAATACCACCCCTTCCCCCCGCCGACCAAACAAACCGCTTCCGTACGCATATCTCACACATCGGCTCTTCCCGGAGGCGCCGGGGCCCTCGGCTCGCTAGCGCCAGCCGCTGGCGGTGACACTCGCGGCGCGGGTCGCGGCGGGTCTCCTGCCGTGCCTCGCAGAAACGCGACGCGCCCCGCTGACCGAAGTCGGCGGGGCGCGGTACGGTTCGCTGGCGGGGTCCGCCAGCGGGACGAGGCTCAGATGCCGAACCCGTCGTCCATGCCGCCCTGCTGGTCCGGGTTCTGCTGCGTCTGGCGCTGCGGGCCGGAGCCGAACGTGTAGGTCAGCGTGGCCGAGATGGCCTGCATGGACGGGTCGAAGAACGACTGCGTGCGGGAGCGCTCCTGGCCTGCGTCGTCGAACGTGGCCGACTCGAACTCGAAGCGCGAGGTCCCGAAGAGGTCGTTCACGCGGGCGGAGAGCTGGAGCCGGTCGGAGATGGTCTGGCTGAGCCCGAGCGTCGAGAAGCCGAAGCCCTCACGCCGTCCGCCGATGATCTCCGAGGGGCCGCGGTAGAAGAGGAAGAACTGGAGGTTCGTGCCCTCGCGCACCTTCGCCTGCACGCTGGCCCGCGCGTTCCAGGTCAGCGCGTCCGCGGTCTCCGCCTCAGACTCGCCCGTCGTAACCTCCTTGAACACGCTCCCGGAGACGAACCCGCGGAGCGGGCCGAGCTGCGCGAGGAGCGTCACGTCCGCGCCGTAGGAGTCCTGGCTCTCGAAGTTGCGGAAGGAGAACGTGCGGTTGCCCGTCACGGGATCCTCGTCGATGCTCCGGCTGATGACGTCCTGCGTGTACCGGTAGAACGGTGTGACGGTCAGGAAGTACTTGTACGTGAAGCCGACCTCGTAGGAGTTCGTGTACTCCGGCGTGAGCGTCGGATTGCCCACGCGGACGAACGTCGTGTCCTCGAACGAGGGGAAGGGGTTGAGGAAGAACGTCCGCGGCCGGTCGATGGAGCGGCGGAACGAGCCCTTCACGAGCGTGCCCTCGCCGAGCGGGTAGGAGACGAACACGCTCGGGAAGAGGTTGGTGTACGTCTGCTCCGTCTCGTCCGGGTCGATGGGCTCCAGGCCCAGCTCTTCGCGGAGGTCGTTCGCGCCAGCGTCGAAGGTGAAGGCGCGGCGCGCCCACTCGGCGCGGACGCCGGCCTGCACCTGGAGCGGCCCCACGGCGCGGGCGCCCTGGAGGTAGCCCGCCACGATCTGGCGGTCGTAGTCGAAGGCGTTGGAGCGGCCGGGGATGAGGTCCAGCGGGCCACCGCGCTCCCCGTCCAGCAGGAAGTCGTCGAAGTACTCCGTGTCGGTCGCGACCCACTCGGAGGTGCCCTTGCCGCCGACTTCCAGCTTCATCGCGCCGACGGGCCGCGTGTAGTCCACCTGGAACGAGGCCTCGTCGTTGCTGCGGGTGCTGCTCTGCTGCTGGCGCCCGATGAGCCCGTCGGTGATCGCTTCGTAGCACTCGCCGAGGTCGCCCGTGGGGGCACCGCCGCCGAGGTCCGCGTAGCACCCGAGGTCCTCGTTCTGGTTGCGCGTGTAGCGCGTCTCGATGGCGAGCTCGTGGTCGCTCGTGGTGCCACCGCCGCCACGGGTGCCGCCCATGCCGCGCCTCATCCGCATGCCGCCGCCTCCACCGCCGGACGACGCCTCGCGCGAGGCGCCAGCGCCGACGAACTTCCGCCGGAAGACGAGCGCGGCGTCACCGTTTAAGCCCTCCTGGTTGGAGTCCGTGAGGCGCTCGTTGACCGTGAAGGGCCCCGCGTTGCCGACGACGTACTCGTAGAGGGAGAGCGCGTCGTTGGTGCCCTCGCGGTAGCCGAGGGAGCCCTCGAACGTGAGGTCTGCGCCCTCGAAGAAGGTGTAGTTGGCGGAGCCGTTGAAGAAGTGCGAGAGGTTCTCGTTGCCGCTCTCGCCGTCCACCTCGCGGTTCGTCGCGACGGCGCCGGAGGAGTCCCGCAGGATGAGGCCGGAGAAGCTGTCCGTGTTCCGCTCGTCGAAGCGGAAGCCGTACTGCGCGTTGAGGTCCCACGCGCCCTTCTGGTAGCTCACGTTCGCGCCGATGTTGGCGCTGGGCTCCGTGCCGCCGCCGAGCGTGAGCCCGCCGGAGAGGCCGCGGTCCGTGCCTTCCGCCAGCTTAATGTTGACGATGCCGCCCATCCCGTCGGGCTCGTACTTCGCGCTCGGGTTGGGGATCACCTCCACGCTCTCCACCTTGTCCGAGGGGATCTGGCGGAGGAGCGCCGCCAGGAAGGCGCCAGAGACCGGCACGGGCCGGCCGTTGATCTGGATGGCGACGTTCTGGTTGCCGCGGAGCGAGACGTTGCCGTCCGTGTCCACCTCCAGCGCGGGGAGCGTCTGGAGCGTCTCCAGCGCGCTGCCGCCTGCCGTGACGGCCTGCTCCTGCACGTTGTACACGGTGCGGTCGGCCTGCTGCTCCACGAACTCGCGTTCGGCGGTCACTTCGGCCGCGCCCAGGAGGGCGGCGTTGGGCTCGAGGGAAACGGTGCCGAGATCGGTCGGGCCGCTGGCGCTCACGGCCACATCAGCCTGCTCGTAGGAGGTGTAGCCGACGAAGCTGACGCGGACGCGGTATGTCATGTTGAACCGGCCGTCGAAGTCCGTGGCGGCGCCAGTGAGGAACTGGTCGCCCTGGAAGACGGCGACGTTGGCCCCTACCACGGGCTCACCCGTGTCGCTTCCGATCACGGTACCGACGAGGGGCGCGCCGGAGGCGCCGGGCTGTGCGCCAGCTGCCGGCGCGAACGCGGCGAGCAGGACGAGGAGCGAGAGAGTCGCGAGGAATCGCATAAGGATGTGCGCAAAGAGAGTGGTCCAGCCTACCGCAGGAACGGCCGGGAGTTGCGGAGCCCGTGCAAAGGGGGGCCAGCCGCACACGTGCGTTGTGAAGCGGCCCCGGGGCGTCACCAGTAGCCCGCCGCGTCCGCCCTCTCCCCCCGAGAAGGGTAGGCAGGGGAACCCGGAGCAGGCGTTCGGAGCGCGCCCTAGCTTGGCGCCCCGTCTCCCCCCTCGCGCGTGCGCCTCCTTCCTGCCCTGCTCCTCGCGCTGGCGCTCTCGGCCTGCGCCGTCCCGTACAACGTCGGCCAGACGGCGCGGACCACGCCGGCCCGCACTGTCCAGCCCGACGCCACCTTCCAGTACGCCTCGCACGACCGACTCCGCGAGCCCGGCGATGACGACGGCCCCACGTTCATGATGAGCAACGGGGTCCGGCTGGGCCTGGACGACGATTCCGAGGTGGGGCTTCGGCTCGTGGGACCGGGCGCTGTGGTGACGTACGGGCGGCGGCTGACCGGCACGCCCGGAAGCGACGCGGGCACCACACTCATCGCGGGCGGCGGCATCCTCCTGGGAGAGGGCGGGCACGTCCACCTCGAAGGCAGCGTGGTCACGTCGGCGGAGCCGCTGGGGGAGTGGGCGCCGTACGGCGGCGCGCGGGCGCAGCTGCTCGGCCCCTTCGGCAGTAACAACGAGACGGTCGGCGCGGTGGGCGTGTTCGGGGGCGTGCGGCTGGGCGAGCCGGACCTCGCCATCTTCCCCGAACTCGGCGTGTTCTACAGCCCGACGGGCGGATTCGGCGAGACGGACTGGATCGTGGCGCCGAGCGTGACGGTCCGCGGCGACGGTCTCCTCCGCGCGCTCGGCCTGTAGCGCGGCCCCGCTGGCGGAGGCCATCGGCGGGCGCTCCGCGGAGACCGCCAGCCGGGCGCGGGATGAACCGGCACGACGAGCCGGCTACCTTCGGGGCTCGTTTTTCCCACGCCGCGCATGGACGCTTCCCCCGCCCCTGAGGCCCGCCCCGGCCTCGTCAACCGACTCCTCGGCTCCGTCGAGAGGATCGGCAACAAGCTGCCGGACCCGGCGGTCCTGTTCCTCCTCTCGCTGCTCATCGTGTGGGTCCTCTCGGCGCTGCTCGCCGGCGTGGACTTCGCGGACCTGGACCCCCGCTCCGGCGAGCCGATCCGCGTGCAGAACCTGCTGACGGGGACGGCGCTGGCGGGCTTCCTCTCCAACATGGTGACCATCTTCACCTCGTTCGCGCCGCTGGGCGTGGTGCTGGTGGCCATGCTCGGCGTGGGCGTGGCGGACGAGGCCGGCTACTTCAACACGAGCATCAAGCTCCTCCTGGGCAAGACGAGCACGCTGCTCCTGACGCCGGTGGTGGTGTTCGTCGGGCTCATCAGCCATAGCGCGATCGACGCGGGCTACGTGCTGGTCATCCCGCTGGGCGGGATCATCTTCTACGCGGCCGGGCGCCACCCGCTGGCGGGCATCGCGGCGGCGTTCGCGGGCGTCTCCGGAGGCTTCAGCGCCAACCCGGTGCCCTCCGCGCTGGACCCGCTGCTGCAGGGGTTCACGCAGCCCGCAGCGCAGATCGTGGCGCCGGAGATCCAGATCAACCCGCTCAACAACTACTTCTTTACGTCCATCTCCAGCCTGCTCATCATCGGGCTGGCGTGGTTCATCACGGACCGGATCATCGAGCCGCGGCTGAACGCGAACACGCCGGTGGACAGCGACGCGGAGGAAGCCCCGGACATGGCGACCATCGCGCCGCGAGAGCGGAAGGCGTTCTGGCTCGCGTCCGGCGTGCTGGTACTCGGGCTCGGGCTCCTCGTGGCCTCCCTCCTGCCCGAAGGCTCCGCGTTCCGCGATCCCGAGACGGGCTCGCTGAACTCGTTCACGGCGCCGATCATGCAGTCCATCGTGCCGCTGATCTTCCTGCTGTTCCTGATCCCCGGCGTCGTCTACGGCTACGCGGCGGGCGTCTTCAAGAACAGCAAGGACGTCGTCGGCGCGATGACGAAGGCGATGCAGGGCATGGGCTACTACATCGTGATGGCGTTCTTCTGCGCCCTGTTCGTCAACGCCTTCGCGACGAGCAACCTCGGGACGCTGCTGGCGGTGAAGGGCGCCGCGGGGCTCCAGGCGCTCGGCCTCCCGGGCGGCGTCACCATCGTGGGCATCATCTTCCTGACGGCGTTCGTGAACCTGTTCGTGGGCTCCGCCAGCGCGAAGTGGGCGCTCCTCGCGCCGATCTTCGTGCCGGTGCTGATGCAGGTCGGCATCTCGCCAGACCTCACGCAGGCGGCCTACCGCGTGGGCGACTCGTCCTCCAACATCATCACGCCGCTCATGCCGTACTTCCCGCTCGTGGTGGTGTACTGCCAGCGGTACGTCAAGAGCACCGGCATCGGGACGCT
>LWDU01037534.1_pt1 | contig 13928 bp, 13 predicted proteins | sample 727161 | NCBI WGS metagenome assembly LWDU01 (sample SAMN04566230, study PRJNA314399) | hydrothermal vent metagenome | isolation source: deep sea hydrothermal plume seawater | place: Mexico: Gulf of California, Guaymas Basin | collected 2004-07-11 | reverse complement strand
AGGTCGAAATCAGCCTTCCGCCGACGGCGACCATCCATGAGGCTGAGCGTGCTGCTCTGCGCGCGACAGAGCTGCTGCGCGAATATTCCGAAGTCGAGCTTGTTAATTTCACGCTCGGGGAGTCCGCGCCGCGCGTCTATTATAATGCCTTCAATAATACGCAGGGCGTGCCGGGCTTTGCCGCCGGCTGGGTGCAGCTGACGGATAATCTTTCGACACGCCGTCTGGTGCGCCGGATACAGGACGATCTGCGGATGGAGTTTCCAGGCGCGCAGTTCCTGGCGCTTCCGTTCGAGCAGGGCCCGCCCGTGCCGGCGCCGATCGAGTTCTACATCCGCGGTGACAGCCTTGAGACTCTGAACAGGCTTGGCAACGAAACGCGGCGCGTGCTCGCTGAAACGCCGGGTGTGACCTATACGCAGGCGAGCCTGCAGCTTGGTGCGCCGACCGTTACCATCCGTGCTGATGAAGCCGCGACGGCGATGACCGGCGAGCGTCTGGCCGGACTGGCGCAGGATGTTCGCGCAGAGCTGGAAGGCGTGCCTGCCGGATCGATTCTGGAAGGCATCGAGGAAATTCCCGTCCGCGTGATCGCGCCGCAATCACGTCGCTCGCAGCTCTCAGACCTGCGTGCGATGTCGGTCGGTACCAATGCGGGCCGCGAGGGGGCACCTCTGGCCACACTCGGTGAGATGACGCTCGATCCGCAGACCGCTGTTATCACGAGGTTTGATGGGCGCCGGGTGAACCAGATCTTCGGCTTCACGGAACCTTTCTCATTGCCATCGCCCGTGCTGGAAAGCTTTCAGGAATTGCTGGAAGCATCGGATTTCGAAACGCCGCCGGGTTACGACATCCTGATCGGGGGCGAGGCGGAAACGCGGGCCGAGGCGACGACAAATCTTCTGTCGCTCGCCGTGCCGCTCATCATCATCATGGCGGGTGCCGTGACGCTGGTGTTCAACTCTTTCCGCCTGTCGATGCTGATCCTGCTGACGGGTTTCCTGTCGGTTGGGCTCGCTTTTGGCGGGGTCTGGATGTTCAACCTGCCGCTTGGTTTCAACGCCATTGTGGGCTCGCTTGGCCTGCTTGGTATCTCGATCAACAGTTCAATCGTCGTGCTGTCCCTGCTGCAGGGGAGTGCGGCAGCGCGTGCCGACGATGTCCTTGCCCAGCGCGAGATCGTCGTCGATGCAACCCGCCATATCGTGGCGACCACACTGACGACGATGGGCGGTTTCGTGCCGATCATCCTGACGGGCGATGTCTTCTGGCTGCCGCTCGCCACCGCGATCGCGGGCGGTGTGGCAGGCTCGGCGCTTCTGGCGCTTTACTTCACGCCAGCGGCCTACAGGCTGATGACAATGAAGCCCGGACGGCGCTTGTTTGCGCGCCTGAGAGGGCGGCGCTACGACCCTTCATTACAGGCATCGCAGGCAGAATGACTGCATCCGGCGTAACCTGCTGCTTACTTTTGCAGGGATAATCGCGGTCTGAACTGAGGTTACGGCTACAACGAAACTGAGCGCTGCACGCATGTCATCGGAACAGGCACTCGATCTTTCTGAAATGGACCCGGCGGAATGGCGGGTGCTGGTGAATGAGGTTGTCTATGGCCCATACACGCTGGGCCAGATGGTGGGCTTTATCGCTGAAAAGCGCGTTGGTCCGGGCACGCAGGTCGCCGAGGGTGATGGCGGGGCGTTCCTGCCAGCGCAGCAGCACCACCCGCTTATCGCCCACCTGAAAGAGGCGCTTCGCCCGTCCGATCAGCAGGAAGCGGTGGAGGAAGTGTCCAACTACCTCATCATCGCCAAGCTGACGGGGACAGGCGAAATCCAGCTGGTCAGTGTGCTGAACCGCCTCGGCAAGTTCGCTGAAATCATGCCGGGCGTCTGGGCGCTGCGGTCGAGTGTGAAGCAGGCGCGGCTGCGCGATCAGCTGAACCAGACGGTCACCTCTGCCGATCAGGTCATGATTGCCAATGCATCGACGGGCCGCCTTGCCTGGCTCAATCTTGGGCCTGAGGCCGACGTCCACATCCGCAGGGTGTGGAACGCCGATCTGGACTAGGCAGGTTCTGCGACTTCAGCAGGCGCCGGGGCAGAGAGGCCGCGGATCAAGTCCGCCGCTTTTTCCGCCACCATGATCGTCGGCGCATTCGTGTTGCCGCTAACGAGCGTCGGCATCACTGAGGCATCGACGACGCGCAAGCCCTCGATCCCGCGCACGCGCAGGTCCCCGTCGAGCGGGGCGGCATCGTCGACACCCATGCGGACGGTGCCGACCGGGTGATAGATCGTCTCGCCGGTTCTGCGGATGAAGGCGTCGATCTCTGCATCGGTGCGCACATCCTGGCCGGGCATGATCTCTTCACCGCGCAGGGCATCAAAGGCATTCTGGCCTGCAATCTCGCGGCAGATCTTGACGCCCTCGCGCATGGCGCGGCGGTCTTCTTCGGTGGCGAGATAGTTCGGGTCGATCAGCGGATGATCGAACGGGTCGGCGCTGGCCAGCGTCACGCTGCCACGGCTTTCAGGGCGCAGCTGGCAGGCGTGGATGGTGAAGCCGTCCGCTTTCACCTGAGTGCGGGCATGGTCGATCATGATCGCGTTGACGAAGTGAAGCTGCAGGTCAGGCCGGTCGAGACCTTCGCGCGACTTCAGGAAGCCGCCTGCCTGCAGGAAGTTGTCGCGGCCAGCACCCTGCTTGCGCAGGAGATAGTTGAGGCCGACGGCAATCTTCTTGAGGCCGGCCTGACGCGAATAGGCGGACAGTTTCTGGGTCATCTTGTGAATGACGGTGACGTCGAGGTGATCCTGGAGATTCTCACCGATGCCGGGCATCTCCTGCACAACGTCGATAGAATGCTTGCGAAGCTCTGCGGCTGGACCAAGGCCTGAAAGCTTCAGGATTTGCGGCGACTGTACGGCGCCCGCGCAGATGAGCACCTCGCGCTCTGCGCGCACCAGTGTCGGTTCAGCGCCGCGACCTGAAAGCGTTTCGACGCCGATAGCCCGTTTGCCCTCAAACCGAATCTTCGAGACGAGCGCGGTCGACATCACGGTGAGGTTCGGCCTGTCTTTCAGAACAGGATGGAGGAAGGCACGCGCCGTGCTCCAGCGTTCGCCATCATTGATGGTGCGCTGGTATGGGCCGACGCCCTCCTGCTGCGCGCCATTAAAGTCTGGCGTGTAGGGGTAACCTGCCTGCTCACCTGATTTGATGAAGCTTTCATAGGCCACGGAATCGAGCGGGCTGTCCTCTACGACGAGGGGACCGTCCTGTCCGTGGAAGGTCTCATCCTTGCCTCGATAGCCCTCGGAGCGGCGGAAATAGGGGAGAATGTCCGCATAGCTCCAGCCGGTCAGGCCGGACTGGCGCCACTGGTCATAATCGCGCGCATGACCGCGAATATAGACCATGCCATTGATCGACGAAGAGCCGCCCCAGCCCTTGCCGCGCGGCCACCAGAGCTTGCGTCCGTCCATGTGCTTCTGGGCTTCTGTGTATAAGCCCCAATTGTGCGGACCTGCATCCTTGATCAGTCCGCCAACGCCTGCCGGCATGCGGAGGCAGACTTTTACGTCCGGATCGGCACTGAGACGGTTTGCGAGCACGCAGCCGGCGCTGCCTGCGCCGACGATCACATAGTCGAAGTTTGCACTCTCTGGCATTTGATTTCTCCCTTGGCAAGGAGGTTTCATGATTGTTGACGGCGGTGTCAACTTTTGATCGGCCATCAACCTTTTGTGAATATAGATTTCTTAGCATTCGGGGTGGACCGGCACTTGATCTCTGCCAGGGTCCGTCAGGCAGGAGGCCGCATGGAAGCCATCAAACCAAGGGCCGCAGGACTGCGCCCGGCACAGGATCTGCGCAAAGACAGGCGCCGCAACAGGCGCGTCAATGTCCAGCTGAATGGCCGTTTCCTTGCTGAAACCGGCGATGACCACACGCTCCTGACAGAGAATATTTCGTGCGGCGGCGCTGCCTTCATGTCACGCCAGAAGCCCGCGATCGGCAGCCGAGTCGTCTGTTATCTCGATGATCTTGGCCGCATCGAAACCGATGTTGTGCGCCATACTGATGCGGGATTTGCCGTCCAGTTCAGCGTGACCATGCGCAAGAAGGAAAAGATCGCCGATCGGCTGACCTGGCTTGCGAACGTAAAGGCGTTGGGGCTGACAGATGAGCGCGAGGCACCGCGCTATGCTTCGGGTGGCCCGGCGCTGGTGACCCGCGCCGATGGCCGTGTCCTGCAATGCCGGACGATTGATATCTCGCTGTCCGGTGCGGCATTCGAGACCGATGGTCCTGCGCCCTTTGTTGGCGAGCGCGTGACGACGCTACGAAACGGGTTTGCTATTCGCTATGTCGGCAAGCAGGACGGCGGCTGAACGCTGCGAGAGCCTTGAAGCCTCTGCTCAGGCGATCCATCTGCAGAAAAAGACGCAAGGCTTAGAGGATAGGGCCCATGGTCGATAATCCAGACATTGGCGCACCGCCGCCCCCTTGGCGCAGACTGCGCTTTGAAGCGAAAGCTGCCGCTGCCGATGAGCCGACGCTTGCAAGCTATATCGATGCAGCGATCCTGTCGCATGACACGATCTGTCAGGCGCTCTCATTTCATCTGGCTGAGAAACTCGCCGGGCCTGAAATCGGTGCGCAGCAGGTGCGCCACGTCATTGCGCATTGCTATGACGAAAATCACTGGATGATCGAAGCCGCAGAGCGTGACCCGGCATGCCGCGGCCTGCTCCAGCCTTTCCTGTTCTTCAAAGGCTTCCTCGCATTGCAGACCCAGCGCGTCGCGAACCGGCTCTGGCGGGATGGGCGCGAGACGCTGGCCTTCCATTTCCAGTCGCGCGCCAGCGAGCGCTTCGGTGTCGATATCCACCCCGCTGTGAAGATGGGCACGGGTGTCATGTTGGACCACGCAACGAATATCACTATCGGTGAGACGGCCGTTGTCGGCGACGATTGCTCCATCCTGCAGGGCGTGACGCTGGGCGGGACCGGCAAGGAGGTCGGTGACCGTCACCCGAAGATCGGGCGAGGCGTCCTGGTGTCGGTCGGTGCCAAGGTCCTCGGGAACATCCAGGTGGGCGACGAAGCCAAGATTGCTGCGGGCAGCGTTGTCCTGAAGGACGTCGCGCCGCGCACGACGGTGGCCGGTGTGCCAGCCCGTGTTGTGGGCGGCGGTGGAGAAGCCCCGGCCAGAAATATGGACCAGACCCTCCCTGAATCCTCCTAGATAGCTGGATATCGGCACAAGACTCGCATAGAACATCCCGTAAGGGCACAGGGGTAGTTTCTCATGCTTAGATTGCTTGGCGGGTTTTCGATCGCCTCCACGAAGATTGTCGCGACATTCTTCATGGTGATTATTCTGATGTTGCTAGGCATCGTTTTCTTCCCGCGCCAGCTCAATCAGATCAACGATTTCGCCAATTGGATCGCCAATATCGATTTTGTGCGTAATCCCGATATTCCACAGACGGCGGTTGCCGTTTTCCGTAATTTCGTCAACGAAACCACGATCTTCGGCATTCTGATGACGCTGATTGCGCGGGCCTTCGTCGAATTCATCTTCTGGATCTGTGCTGTACTCTGGCGCGTTGCGAACCCGCGTGAGGATGAGGATGGTTTCAAACGCCGCAGCTTCGACCCCAGCGAAGACGTCCCGCCGACCTATTCGCGCAACTGAAGAAAAGGCGCGTTCAGCCGTTTCAGCGCTTCGCCAATTGATATAGCTCTCTGCGCGAATACAGGAGACGATGATGAGCGAAGATCTGAAGAAGAACGAAACCCAGCTGCTCGAAGCCTATCTCAAAGGCAAGCTGAACCCGGACATCCGCCTTGTTAGCCGGTCGCAGACCGATGATTCCGTCGAAGTCTATCTCGGCTCGGAATTTATCGCCGTGATCTACAAGGACGTCGATGAGGGCGAAACGTCCTACCAGTTCCAGATGACGGTCCTTTCCGAGGATCTGGGCGACTGAGCCCCCCGCTGCTATCTGCCGACCGCCTCAGCAAGACATTTGGTGAGACGGTCGTGGTGGATGGCGTCAGCCTCGATCTGGCCGCGGGCGAAACGCTCGCCCTGATCGGCCATTCGGGGTGCGGAAAGACCACAACCCTGAAAATGCTGAACCGGCTGGTAGAGCCGGACGCGGGCGAAGTCTGGCTCGGCGGGACACGCGCGCATGACATGCCTGCGCATGAGTGGCGACGCCGGATCGGCTTCGTCATCCAGAGTGCGGGGCTTTTCCCGCACCGCAGCGTGGCTGAGAATGTCCTCGTGACGCCGGGGCTCCTCGGCTGGGACGAAGCCCGTCAGAAGAAAAAGCTCGACGAGCTTCTCTCCATGGTTGGCCTCCCCGCCGAGCGATACGCTGAACGCTATCCGACAGCGCTGTCGGGTGGCGAGCGTCAGCGGGTTGGTCTTGCGCGCGCCCTTGCCGGTGAGCCTGAAATCATCCTGATGGATGAGCCATTTGCGGCTCTCGATCCGATCACGCGAACCAGCCTCATCGACGATATGGTGCGCCTCAAAAAGGAGCTCGGCTTTGCTTCGGTTCTGGTGACGCATGACTTTGCCGAAGCGCTGCGCCTCAGCGACCGTGTGGCCGTCATGGACGGTGGGCAGATCGTACAGAAGGGCACGCCCGCAGAACTGATCGCAAATCCCGCAACGGACACGGTTCGCGACCTGTTGGCCGCGCCGCGCCGACTGGCTGAAACAGTCGGGCGCGCATTTGCCGGGCAAGAGACATGAGCGGCTTTCTGGCAGAAGAGCTTGCCGCGTTCCCGGCCAATTATTCAGGACATCTGAAGCTTGCGCTTGGCGCACTCGCGATGGGTCTTCTGGTGTCGATCCCGGCAGGAATTCTGGCTGCCCGTCAGAAATATGTGGCTGGGCCTGCACTCGCCACGGCCAGTGTTATTCAGACGATACCGGGCATCGCGCTTCTGGCGCTCATGGTGCCGCTTATGGGTGGGATGATCGGCTTCTGGCCAGCTTTCGTCGCGCTGTCACTTTATTCCATCCTTCCGATGCTCCGGAACACAATTGTCGGGCTGCGCGGTGTGGATGAAGACGTGCGTGAGGCAGCGCTGGCGGTCGGGATGACAGCGCGCCAGCGCCTGCGCGAAGTGGATTTGCCGCTGGCGGCGCCTGTGATCGTCGCCGGGTTGCGCACCGCGTCAGCCTGGGTGGTCGGGACGGCCACGCTCTCGACGCCCGTCGGGGCACGCAGCCTTGGCAATTATATCTTCCAGGGGCTGCAGACCCGTAACTGGACTGCCGTGCTGTTCGGGTGCCTTGTGTCGGCTGCGCTGGCGCTCGCGCTGGATCAAATCATTGCGCAGTTCGAAAAATCCGCGAGCGAGCGCAAGCGTTCACACGCAATCGCCGGCGTGGTGGGGCTTGTCCTCATCATCCTTCCGGCGCTGCTTGTCCTCAGTCCGCAGCGAACTGGGCCAGCGATATCGTCTTCTTCTGGTGCCGAAGTCGCTGACAGCAGCAACGCCCTGCCGCTTGAAGGTCAGACCATCACGGTCGCTAGCAAGGGCTTCACCGAGCAGTACATTCTCGCCGACCTGTTGCGCCGGACTCTTGAGGCGCAGGGCGCTGAAGTCCGTATCCGGGATGGACTCGGGACAACGGTGGCCTTTGACGCACTCGCGGCGAACTCGATCGATATCTATGTCGACTATACCGGCACAGTTTGGGCCAGCCTGATGGGGCGGGAAGAACCCGCTCAGCGCGCCGACATGTATGCACAGGTTTCAGCTTGGCTGCTGGAAGAGCACGGCGTCCTGAGCGCAGGGAAGCTCGGGTTTGAAAATGCCTATGCCTTTGCGACCAGTCCCGAGACAGCCGAAACGTACGATCTTGAGACAATCGGCGACCTGCCGGGTACGCCGCTATCGATTGCGAGCGATCCTGAATTCTTTGGCCGTCCTGAATGGACACGGACGCGGGACACTTATGGCCTTGAGAGCCTCTCCCCACGAAGCATGGATTCGGCCTTCATGTATGATGCGGTCCGGCGCGGCGAAGTGGGGCTGATCACCGCCTACACGACGGATGGCCGTATTGACGCTTTCAATCTTGTCCTGTTGGAGGACACCTTATCGGTGCTACCGCCTTATGACGCCTTCATGCTGGTCGGGCCTGTTGCGCGTGAGAATACGGCGCTTCTGAATGTTTTAGGTTCGCTGGAGGGCGAAATCTCGACAGAGCTGATGCGCAAGGCCAACTCCCGTGTCGATCTGGAACGCCAGAGCACAACAGAGGCCGGCGCTTGGCTGTACGAGCAGATATTTCCGGCCGACTAGCATCACACAAAGTAAAACAGGCGGCCCGCTTGGACCGCCTGTCTCCATTCTCTGATCTTTGATCGCTACAGGACGCCGAGCATTTCCGCGACGAGCGGATGGCGCACGATGTCCTGGCCTTCCAGATAGATGACCTCGGCGTCCGACAGTCCGGCAAGCTTTTCAGCAGCCTGGGCAAGACCTGACAGCGAGGGCAGGAGATCCGACTGTTGCGGGTCGCCAGTCACGGCCATGGTGGAGTGCCAGCCAAGCCGGGTCAGCAGCATTTTGAGCTGTGTGTAGGTGCAGTTCTGGGCTTCATCGATGACGACAAAGGCATTGTTCAACGTGCGTCCGCGCATGAAACCGATCGGGGCGATCTCGATCAGGCCTTCGCTCATCATGTGTTTCAGCTGCTGTGGGGAGAGCCGGTCGGCGAGGGCATCGTAGAGCGGGCGCAGGTAGGGCGCGAGCTTGTCTTCCATGGCGCCAGGCAGAAAGCCGATCTGCTCACCGGCTTCGACGGCCGGTCGGGAGAGAATGATGCGCGCAACCTTGCCGGACTGGAGCGCTTCAACGGCCTTGCAGATCGCGAGATAGGTCTTGCCGGTGCCTGCCGGGCCGAGGGCACAGACGAGCGATTTGGTTTCGAGCGCCTTCATCAGGCGCGCCTGGTTTTCCGAGCGCGGCTTTACGTTTTTCTGATAGCGCTGGTCGCGCGGCGTGTTGGGATTGCGGACCTTTTCGGCATCGTCGGGGTGCCATCCGCCATTGATCGCATAGAGGCGTGCCAATCTCGTTCCTGGCTTTCTGACGCTTGGACACAGCACGCTTACCCATGAGGATCTCCTTTTCGGGCACAAAAAAACCGCCGGGCGGAATGCCGGGCGGCGACGAAGAACGGGGAGTGACTGGCTCCGGACCCAAGAGAGGGGCCGGGCGGGGTTGGTGTCAGGAATGGTCTCTGGACCATCAGCACTTGCCTCGCGAATCTCAACACCATTAGAGATTACCAGTATTAAGGCCCGGTTAACCAGTCGGTTCGGGCCAATAAAGTTTTATGACAAGGGAGCCCTCCAATATGGCACTTTTTGACCTCGATGGCGTGAAACCGGTCACACCGGACAGTGGAAACTACTGGGTGGCGGAGAACGCGACGGTTCTTGGCCGCGTGATTCTGAAGGAGGAAACAACGATCCGATCGAGATCGGCGAGAACTCCAACATCCAGGATGGCAGCGTCCTACACACCGATCACGGCGTGCCGCTAACCATCGGCAAGAACGTCACCGTTGGCCACATGGTCATGCTTCATGGCTGCACGATCGGGGATGGGACCTTGATCGGGATTGGCTCGACGATCCTGAACCGTGCGAAAATCGGGAAGAATTGCATCATCGGGGCACATTCGCTCATTCCCGAAGGCAAGGAGATTCCGGACAACTCGCTGGTCATGGGCGCGCCGGGCAAGGTTGTGCGCGAACTGGACGACGGCGCTGCGCAGATGATCGCAGCGTCCGCGAAGGTCTATGTCGAGAACTGGAAGCGGTTCAAATCAGGACTGACCCGCATAGACGGCTGATCGCCTAGTCGTTGCTGGCCACGAGTTTGAGGCGTGGCTCCTTGGTGCGTGCGTCTGGCGGATAGATAGCCGTCAGGCGATGGCGCCATACGGGACGCCCGCGCAGGAAGGATTCACCACCGAGAGCCTGATAGAGACCAAGCATGCGCGCGCCTGTCTCGATATGAGGCGGTTTCGCAAGCGGGGCGAGTGTCATTTCGATATCAACGCGTTCACCGGTGAGGGATTCGCCTCGTGCGCGAACAATGCCCGGCAGCTTTTCGCGTGAAATGATCTTCAGGAGGCTCGACAGCATATCGCGGTCATGACCGGTCCACACGCCAAGGAAGTCATGGTCTGCCAGTTCGCGGCCGAGACAGGACTGGAGCTGGACGCCCGCAGTCCGGAAGAGCCACTGGTCGTCGCCTTCCTGCTGGATCACGAAAAGTCGCTCGATCAGGTCCGGATGGTCCTTCGTTGTTGGCCCAGCCGGGACGTCCGACGCAGCAATAGACATGCGCTGCCAGGCAGACAGCAGGGTCTGGCTGTTCGGATGTAGGGTTCTATCGAGCATTTTGACCTGCTTCTATATTCTGGCGTTGTCTCTAAAGCGTTTGACCGCCCGCAGGCTGTCGCCCACCCCACATCGCAAGGCGCGGGCCAGTTCAGTTCGCTCAGCTGCGGTCCAGATTTTCCGGCATCGGAACATTTTTCGCGGATCAGGCGAGAACTGGCACGGGTTGTGCTTCTCCTCAGGGGAAGAGCCACGGAGACCCCTTATGCGCGTTTCATCACGACACACCCTGTTTGCCGGCGCCGGCGCTGCAGTCATCATCACCCTGTCAGGCCTTGCATGGGCTGGCGGCGGAAGCGGCGGTAATAGCGGCTGCAATACGTGTACCGCAAAGCCGGTCTCCCCTCCGACTTATAATGGCGGCCGCTCAGGCTGCTGTGACGGTGGCAAGCAGCATGCGCTCCGCGTGCCTGGCGTGAACGTGGCAGGCCCGAACATTTCTATCGGTGGCACGAATGTGAACGTGCACGGCGGCAATCTGAATGTGTCGGCCCAGAGCTATCTCAACGTGACCGCAGGCGCATCCTCTTCCAGCGAAGTAATCGCCTATGCAGGTGGCGGCGGCGGCTTTGGCGGCCCGGCTCCAGTTGGCGTGACCTCAATCGGCCAGCTCAATGTCAGCGGCGCTGAAGAAACCTATACCGACACTGTGACCGAACAGGTCCCTGAGACCGAAGAATACTGCGTCGACCAGGTCAGCTACCGTATGGCTTACCGTGCTGTTCAGGCTGTCTGTATTGATGACACCGGCTCACCGCACCCAGCTTCGCAGGTCGATGGCGGCCGCGACATTGCTGGCAACTACAGCGGTGAGGTTTTCCGTTGCGTTGCGGGGTCGCGCCTGCAGGTGACGCTTGGCGAGATCTCGAATGGCCGCGCCGACTTTAACCGCGGCCAGACAATGGCCTGTGCCAAGGGCGAAGCGCTGGTGCACCGTCCGGGCGGCGACCTGATGTGCGCCCCGCAAACGCCGCAGCGCGATTGTAACGAACGCTCACTCCTTCGCCGTTACGGCCCGGGCATCAAGGTGGTCGAAGCCCGCGTCGCAGAAGAAGTCTGCGTGCCACAGACCCGCACGGTGATGCGCGAAGTGACCCGTCAGGTCCAGCGCGTGCGCCAGGCCGAAGCCAAGGCAATGGTCTTCGACGGCGGCGTTGGCCAGGGCGTCTACTAGGCAAACAATAAATCAACGGACAGGGACGCGTATTCTGTACGCGCTTTGTGGGGGGAGAAACGCCGTGCTGTGGCTGCACGGCGTTTCTTTTATTGTTGCATTTTGAACATTCGTCCTGACGAAATATCTCGCGTCTGGGTTTGCGGGTTGCATCCCTGCATAGCGCTGCTAATCAGGCGGAGAGTCCGTTAGAGGCTTGTTCAAACAATAAATCAGAGAATTCGGAGACGTTAGATGAGGTTTCTTCCCAGACCTTCGACCAATGCGAAGGTAGCGAAAATGTCGCTCTGTGCCAGTGTTGGCCTTGCGGCACTTATGAGTTCGCAGATGTTTACGGCTTCGGCGCAAGATGCCGAAGAAGAGGCTGACAACAGCCAGCGCCGCCTGAACGCTGTCGTCGTCGAGGCGACGCGCCGCGCAGGCACCACCGTGCAGGACGTTCCCGTCTCTGTGACGGCGTTCGATGCTTCGCTGCTGGAAGATACCGGCGTCGCCCGCCTTAACGATATCGAGCAGATTGCACCGTCCGTGCAGATCGCGCAGACCGAATCTGCGGCGTCCGGCACGTCGATCTCGATCCGCGGTATCGGCACCGGCTCCAACAATCCGGGCTTTGAGCCTGCTGTCGGCGTTCTGATCGATGGTGTGTACCGCACCCGTACGGGTATCGCGCTATCCGAGCTGCCAGAGCTTCGCAGCATCGAAGTTCTTCGCGGCCCACAGGGCACGCTTTTCGGCCGCAACACGTCTGCAGGCGTAGTCTCGATCAACACCGCTGGCCCGCAATTCGACCCTGAAGCATCGCTTGGAGTGTCGGGTGGCAATTACGGCATGTACGCAGCCGAAGCCATGGCGACCGGCCCGATTGCAGACAACATCGCAACGCGCGTGGACCTCAAATACCGCCAGCGCGACGGCTATATCGACGATGTGAACTCCGGGCGTGAGCTCAACAATCTCAACCGCTTCCTGATGCGCGGCCAGATGCTTTTCGAAGAGGGCGATGCCAGCCTCCGCGTGATCGCAGACTATGGCCAGACCGATGAGGACTGCTGTATCGGCGTGAACCTGATTCAGGGCCCGACCGCGGCAGCAGTCAGCGCAGCAGCTTCCTTCGCGGGCCTTCAGGGTTTCGCCAATGCGCGCCCGGAAGACCTTAAAGTTGCGCTCTCTCCGAACCGTGACATTCGCGACGATGTCGAGGAGTGGGGCATTTCTGGCGAGTACAAGAACCAGATCGGCACAATCAGCCTGACCTCAATCACGTCCTATCGTGACTGGCAGGCAGACCGCGCACAGGATATCGACTTCTCCGGTATCGACCGCGCCTATCGCGACGGCACCGAAATCACCGACAAGGTCTTCACCCAAGAAGTCCGTCTTCAGGACAATTGGGGTGATCTCGACTGGCTCGTCGGCGGCTTCTACATGAATGAAGAGCTTGGCTATACCGATACGATCCGCACCGGTTCGCAGGCCAACCTCTACACAGATCTCGTGACGGCTGGTGCGACCAGCGCGCTCTTCCCGGGCGGCTTCCAGCTGACTGGTTCGCTTGGTCCGTCCGTTCCGTCGCTGTTCGTGACGGTTCCGTTCGACACCAATGGTGACGGCGTGCCGGGCGATCCTGCGCTTCGCGTCGCACCGGGCGTGCCTGCAGGTCTGCCGCCTTACCTCATTCCAGGGCTCGTTGATGGCGGTGGCCAGAACAGCGACGTCTTCGAGGTGAAAACGAATGCTGCGGCTCTCTTCACCCACAATGAGTACATGGTAACCGACCGCCTGACGGCGACGGCAGGCCTGCGTCTCAACTATGAAGAGAAAGAGATCAGCTACGATCTGACCTCGATCGCGCCAGCCTGTGATTTCTTCTTCTCGGCGGACGGCCAGTCGGTGCTCCAGCAGCTTGCGGCGATCAATGCGACACAGCTCGCCCTGCTGAGCTGCAACCCGGCGGTCAACAGCGAATATAATGGCTCCGACAGCGACAGCTTCGATGAGACCAATCTTAGCGGGACGGCAAAGCTGGCCTATGACTTCACCAATGACTTCATGGCCTACGTGTCCTATTCGCGCGGCTTCAAGTCTGGTGGTTACAACCTCGACCGCTCTGGCTTCGACAGCGTCCTGTTCGGCGGCAACGGTGCACAGCCAACCGACCTGCAGTTCGAATCTGAAACGGTCGACAGCTATGAGCTTGGCTGGAAATCCTCGTTCAACACGCTCAATGCGACGCTGAACGGTGCGATCTTCTTCCAGGATGTTCAGGACTTCCAGGAGAACTTCTTCACCGGC
>LWDU01043447.1_pt1 | contig 13933 bp, 9 predicted proteins | sample 727161 | NCBI WGS metagenome assembly LWDU01 (sample SAMN04566230, study PRJNA314399) | hydrothermal vent metagenome | isolation source: deep sea hydrothermal plume seawater | place: Mexico: Gulf of California, Guaymas Basin | collected 2004-07-11 | reverse complement strand
GACGATTGACACAGCGTACCAATTTTCATACGGGAATTTCTCAATTCCGGCCCATGAATTCCGACAGTGTGGTGGCAGGTGTCTTCCAGAATTACAGTTATCAGGTGGCTGCGCTGGAATTGGACTCCATTCATTCCGTTTCCTGGACACCCTCCAGTATTGAACCAAAAACCCAATCCATCTGGCCTCCCTCCATCGGTAAGGGAAAGAGGACACGGAACATGCCATTCAAACTTCGATACAAACTCGATTTTGCACAGACAGCCGTGGCTATGGATCCAATCTACGGCATTTTAGGTGGCGCGCAATTATCCCTTTCCGATCAATTAGGGAACCAATATATCCATTTTCTCTTGAATAATTCTGCCCAGACCCAAGCAGAGATCATGGATCACTGGAATCTTGCTGTCACGTATTTGAATATGACCAGGCGGCCCAACTGGGGAATAAGTGCCTTTCATTTCGCGAATGAATATTTCAATCCTTACCAAGCGTTTTTCTTCGAAAGAACCGCTGGAATCAGAGGCGCCCTAAATTTTCCATATTCAATTCACCGGAGAATCGAAATGAGTTCCAGCCTTTGGTATTCGATGAAGGATAATTACATTGATGATCCAGAAAATTTTCTGTTCATTTCAAATTTTTTCTCCCTGATCCATGATAACAGTCTTTGGACTGTGACGGGGCCCCTGGACGGCTGGCGAGCTCGGATCACTGCGGGACCGACCTATGATTTTTCCCGTGGACGTTACCACAACTTCACAACTTGGATAGACTTTCGAAGTTATTGGCAGATCCGCCCTCGCATCACGCTGGCGCAGCGGACGATGATCTGGATGAATGAAGGCGAGGATATTCAACGCTATTACATCGGCGGAAGTTGGGGCATTCGCGGATACCGGTGGAGTGAGATCAAAGGAAGAAAAATGATAATGTTCAACCAGGAATTACGATTCCCTTTTGCTCAAAAGCTGGAAATGAATTTTAAATCAGGTTCATTTTGGCTGGCACCCATCCGGGGTGCAATTTTTTTGGACTTGGGAAATGCTTGGGAACAGGAATTCCCGGGATTTTTATCTAGTACCGGACTCGGGTTCCGTGCTGCATTGATGGGTGCATTGGTATTTCGTTTGGATTTGGGCTGGAAAGCTGAACACGTCAATATCCGGCCCCAAGAAAAATTTGTGCAATTCTTTTTTGGTCATTTCATTTTTCTGTTCACAGCCTTTTGGTTTCATGGTTGTTACGGATCAGTGATCCTGGACACGGAATGGGTGCGGCAACCTTTAGGTACCCTATCTCAAAAACCAGACTTGAAATGGGAAGAAAAGTTCAATGAACCCTTTCAGGACGTTTTCCCTATCAATGACAGTATGGCATTGGTTTTTACCCATCGAAGCACAGCATTTATCCTGAATAGTTTATCTGGAAAACCGGAAGGATCTAAATGGCATCCAAACCTGAGGAAATTCTCCAATGTAAAAATACACACCACAGAAAATGGATTTGTATTTACATCCCGGAAAGGTGAATTGGTGGGCTTCTATGACCTGTATTTAGGTAAACAGCGCTGGAAACGAACGGAAAAAGGGTTGATCGGTTCCGGGTTAGGTATTGTTAATGATTCCCAGGTTGTAATTGCCACTCGAAATAAAGTGAAATTTTTATCGGTAGATAGCGGTGATCTCTTATCAGAACGGAGCTATCGTCATGGAATAATCTCTTTTAAGCAGGATGGGGAATTCGTTTTTTTAATTCAGGATAACGGATCTCTACAGGCATTAGAAATAGATAAACTGATTTGGGAGATCAATCTGGGATTGACGCATGAATCAAAGATTGTTAATGCTTGGGATTCCAAACTTGGAGTTGTGAACAATGAATCATTAGTTTTTTTAAATAAGGGTAATGGCGAAATAATAGATGAAATCAATTGGGAACCCATTGCTGATGTATTTTTGATGCCTGATCAAGACAATATCATTCTGGTGAGCAAAAATGGAAACATGGTTAGTATCTCGCAAAACACCGGCGAAAAAACTGAATTTGATCTCCCAGATTACAGTTTGGTGAAACATGCGCCAATTTATTCCAGAAATCTTTGTATCATCCCCTTTGCTGACGGAACATTAACCGGGATCAATATTAAAAACGGAAGTCTGGAATGGCAGATTGAAACAGGGAAACCGATTACAGGATTTTGGAGAGTGGGCAATGGATTTATGACCCAAGATGTAAAAAAGATGCTGCGGTATTATCAATGAAGAAAATTATCGGTTTCATTATCCTCGAGTCCTTTCTCATAGGGCAGGGGAAAATTAATTTTTCCGCTTGCCCCCTTTCTGTGAGCGATTCCCCCCGAGATACATTAAGTCAGGTAAGCCCGGTACCCAGTGGGATGCCACAAATTCTATTTAAGAAAAAAGTCATTCGGGCAGCGTCTTTCACAGGTGTGGTTTCATTTGCCGGGCTGGCCTGGTATTTCCAAACTAAAGCTGACCAACACTATGACAATTACCTCCAAAGCGGTGACCCCAATACCATGAATTCAGAATGGAATCGTACCGAAGAATTGGATAAAATGTCAGGATGGATGGTGGTTTTTTCTCAAGTATGTTCACAAATATTAATCCTTACATATATAGAACATGAATAGAATCATCTTAAGTTATACTTTAATGTTGTTCTTATTGAATTGCTCTAAACGAGATCGCTTAAATCCACTCGATGTTGAAAACCAAATCACGGGTGGAAAACCTACCGGCCTTAGTTTGGTTCCAATTCGAGATACGGTACAAATATCCTGGGATGAAATTGATGTTCATGATCTATCTGTTTATGTAATCCATAAAGCTGTAAACAATACGGAATTGATGGAATATGCCGCCGTACCAGCTGATTCCACCGAGTATTCCGACACTGCAGTATCTTATTACCAGAATTACACCTATGCGGTCCAAGCAGTAACGGATTATATGGTGTCACCCCTGTCTGATACTGTCTCTGTCACGATTGGTTTTTATGACAACAGTGTACGTATCCTTTCCTGGGACGGAAGTTATTTAATAAAATCCAAATCGGTTTCTTCTCCAAGAGCCATCCAATACCGGAAATCGGATAATCGTTTCATTGTGGCAGATTATTATGATAAGGCTGTGCTTTTGCTCTCCGCAGACCTGAATGAAACCGAATATATTGATATTGGCGATTATCCATTAGACCTGGATGTAAACCAATTAACAAATCGCATTCATGTCCTGACCCGGAATGGATACATCATGAAATTAGATGAAGAGGGGAAAAAGATTGAAACCTTGAATATCGGAATGCCATTCGGTTGGGATGCCGAGATATCTTCGGATCCAATCAGTGATGGACTGTGGATCTCCAACCCCGATTCCGGAATTGTGTGGTTTTTGCCCTATAATGAAAGTTGGAATCATGTAGTAAAATTCAACCAACTGGATTCGCCGTCATCATTATCATCTTTTGGCGGAGGCTGGGTAGCCACTCATGCAGGGATCGTCCATTTATCACCCATCGGCGATTCTGAAATCCTTGAACCCGATATTTATGTGACAGACGTAGAAATTGATACCATGTCTAAAAAATGCTTTTATGTGGGTAAAGACCTTGCTAAGAACTCATGGGTGGCAGGGAAAATTGATTTAGAAACGAAATTCAACACCATTTTGCTGGATAGTGCTTATCACTATTTACACCAGATTTATCCGATTCCCAGCGAAACTGGCACCGAATTCCTAATCCAGGAAAGTGCAACGTGGACTTTGATCCGATTCGATGAAAATGGGAATAAATTGGGAGAAATGGAGAATTTCAATTCCCGGCTGGATTTTCAGATTTACTAAGGTAACTGATTGATTAAAAAATTAGACGTCTGCGTATTTTTCTTTTTTCCGTTGGGATGCCCTTTTATTCTGATCCAATTCCATTTTTCTTAAACGAATCGAAAGAGGTGTTACTTCCACTAATTCATCTTCCGCGATGAATTCAATGGATTGATCTAAAGAGAGAAGTTTTGGAGGACGAATCGTGACAGATGCATCCGTTCCGGATGCACGCATGTTTGTCAATTTTTTCTCCCGGGTAATGTTCACATTCAGGTCTTCAGAACGGTTCCGCTCGCCAATGAGCATACCATCATAGACTTCCGTGCCTAAGCTTATAAACAATTCGCCACGGTCCATCATACCCATGCAGGCATAAGCTGTTACTTTCCCATTCCGGTCTGCTACCAATGCGCCCGTATTACGTTGGGGAATACGACCAAACCAAGGAGCAAAACCGTCAAAAAGTTTGTTCATAATTCCTGCACCTTGAGTATCCGTCATGAATTGACTGCGGAAACCAATCAATCCACGGGATGGGATGGAAAATTCCATATTTACCCTACCACTGCCATGATTTTGGAGATTGGTCATTCGCCCCTTTCTTTTTGATAACTTTTCTGTAATTATCCCCACTCTATCTTCTGGAATATCCAAGAAAACTTTTTCCATGGGTTCCATTGTTTTTCCATTCTCTTCCTGGGTAATTACGTGTGGTTTGGAAACCATAAACTCATACGGGTGGTGAGGTATTTCCCTTCTTTCCCGGCAAAAGGACTATTATTTACATAAAACAACATGGAAACGGTGGGCTCATCCACTTCGATCCGTGGTAAAGCTTCAGGATTTTCATTATCAGAGATGGTATCGCCAATAGTAATGCCATCTAATCCCGCAATGGCAATAATGTCCCCTGCTTCTAATTTTTCAACTTGAATTTTTTTAAGTCCTTTAAATGTGTATAAAGCAGAAAATTTATGGTGGTGCGTAATTCCTTTTTCTCCACAAAGCGCATATGATGAATTCATTTCAAGCGTACCATTATTCAATCGACCAATAGCTATTTGCCCCACATAGGAATCATAATCCAGGTTGGTCACTAGAAATTGTGGGGTGTAATTATCATCTGCAACCGGTCCAGGAATTTTTGATAAAATTGAATCGAAAAGTGGTTCAAGATTTGTTGATTTGTCATCCAATTTAATATGGGCCACACCTTCTTTAGCATTTGTATATAAAATAGGGAATTCTATCTGTTCATCAGTAGCATCCAAGTCAATAAACAGGTCATACACTTCATCCACAACTTCACTTATCCTAGCGTCCCCTCGATCAATTTTATTAATTACAAGAATAATTGGAAGGTTTTTATCCAGCGCCTTCCTTAAAACAAATCGAGTTTGAGGTAAAGGGCCTTCACTGGAGTCAACAAGTAACAAAGCACCATCTACCAGATTGAGACTTCGTTCCACTTCACCTCCAAAATCTGCGTGACCAGGCGTATCCATAATGTTGATCTTGATATTTTTGAAATGAATCGCGGTATTCTTGGCTGTAATTGTAATACCACGCTCTTTTTCAAGGTCCATGGAGTCCATTATACGGTCTTCCACTTGTTGATGTGCCTTAAAGGTGCCACTCTGTTTTAGCATACCGTCAACGAGGGTAGTTTTCCCGTGGTCCACATGCGCAATTATTGCTATATTTCTAAAATTTTCTTTTCTCATGATGTCTTCTTATAATAATTGAATTGGGGTAAAATTTAGCGGCGAAAGTTCATGCTTTAGGAATATGTTAAAAAGGGATATTTGACACCCTTTCAAAAGATTCAAAAAAATTAGTTACTCCGGTTTTTCCTTGTATTTTTCCCACCTTTACCCTTTTGACCTTTTTTACCACGAAATTTTTTATCACGGCCACCTTTTTTCTTTTTCCTTCCTGTAAAGAAATCTTCTTTTTTGGATGGTGCCCTGTTTGGCATTTCTTTGGAAATTTCAACAGAGAGTGAAACATCTTCAAATGTTTCCTTATTTAAGGCCTTTATAACATCATTTTTCCGATTATCTTCAATTTCAAAGAATGAGAATTTTTTCATAATATCGATACTGCCAATTACAGCATCTTTTGAATCCATTGCTTCATTGATTAATCCCATGAGTCGATTTGGCGTCAATTTATTCCGGCTGCCTACATTGATAAAGATTGTTGCAAATTTTGATTTTTGGCGTTCAGACCTAGTTTTTCTTTCACGAGGTTCTCTGGAATCCCTTTTATTTTTTCCACCTGATATATTGATATCACGGGCATTTTTATAATAGGACAAATAGCGGTTGAATTCTGCTGAAACAAAATGCTTGATGAGAGTTTCTCGGTCAAACGAATTTAACTTTTCATAAATATTATCTAAGAATGGGCCAATCTGTTCTTCATTCACTTCTACTTTTTCAATTTTGTCTATCAGTGCATAAAGACGTTTTTCGCAAATATCCCGACCACTTGGAGCTAACTCTTTTGAAAAAGAAATTCCTGAAATCCGTTCGATTTCTCTTAGCTTTCGCATATCCCGAGTATGGATAATAGCAATAGAAATTCCACTTTTTCCAGCTCGCCCTGTCCGACCACTACGATGTACATATACTTCCGGGTCATCAGGCAAACTATAATTAATAATATGGGTTATATCATTTACATCTAATCCACGGGCAGCAACATCTGTGGCTACCAATACTTGTAAACTACGACGTCTGAATTTCCCCATTACTTCATCCCGCTGTGATTGGGAGAGATCACCATGGATCGCATCAGCATTATAACCATCATGCATTAATTTATTGGCAATTTCCTTAGTTTCACGACGGGTTCGACAAAAAACAATTCCATAGATATTGGGATTCAAATCTGCGATTCTTTTGAGTACCTCGTAACGATCCTTCGCATTTACCATATAATTCACATGTTTAATGTTTTCTGCTCCAATATTCTTGCGTGCCACAGCTATTTCCACTGAGTTTTTCATGAATTTCCGGGTGATAGAAACAATCTTTGGGGACATGGTTGCAGAAAAAAGAAGTGTTTGTTTCTCCTTTGGTGTATTCTCCAGAATAGCGTCCAATTCTTGCTTGAATCCCATGGTGAGCATTTCGTCAGCTTCATCTAAAACTACTCTTTCAATATTCTCAACAAATAATTTTTTCCGATTGATTAAATCTCGTGTTCTCCCAGGTGTTCCTACAACAATCTGTGCACCTTTTTTAAGTGCTCTTATCTGAGAATCAATCCTTTCACCACCATACACAGCAAGTATGTTTACTCCTTTCAAGTATTTCGAATAGCTGATTAAGTCACGAGTGATTTGTACACAGAGCTCCCTTGTAGGGCATAATACTAATGTTTGAGTATTCTTATTATCAGGATTTGCTAAATGGATAGCTGGCAACCCAAATGCCGCAGTTTTTCCAGTCCCTGTTTGAGCTGTTGCGATTATATCCTGTTGGGATGACATTAAGTGAGGAATGGTTTCAGACTGAATTGGCGTGGGAGATTCAAAGCCTAATTCATGTACTGCTTTGATGATATTTTGATGCAGACCAAAATTTTCGAATGTACTCATAAATAAGTTTTACCGGTGTGAATGATTGTATCTTCGTAAAACGAAGCTAAAAATGTGGTGCCGAATTTCGCCTGAATTGAACACCATAAATAGGTATTTTTAATATTCTATTAGGGATTTGAAAGCTGAATCCTTGGACATATAAGTGGTTTCGGTGAATGTTAAATTGAATAATTATGCATTAAATTATAATTTTTCTATTATTTATGAATTAATTTTCTCCCAAGTCAAATCCAAACATAACTTTGCTTTTTCAATCAATTCATTAATTTCTGAATAGGAAATAACTAAAGGAGGGCATATGATCATAGCATCGCCAACAGCTCGCATAATAAGACCATTATTGAAACAGAAATCACGGCAAATCATGCCGACATTTTGATCTGATGGGTAAGATGTTTTAGTATTTTTGTCTTTTACCAATTCCAATGCACCTACCATGCCCAAACCTCTTGCTTCACCTACCATTGGATGATCTCCTAATGCCAGCCATTTTTTTTGAAGATAGGGACTTAATTCATTTTTAACTTTTTCTATAATTTTTTCATCTTTTAAAATGCGGATATTTTCTAATGCCACTGCGCATGCTGCAGGATGCCCAGAATAGGTAAATCCGTGATTAAAATCGCTCCCCTTATTGATCACAGTTTCCGCTACACGATCCCCAACCATTAGACCACCAATGGGCAAATACCCAGATGACAGTCCTTTGGCAATGGGCATGAAGTCTGCTTCGATATTAAAATACTCTGAACCAAACCATTCGCCAAGACGACCAAATCCGCAGATCACTTCATCTGCAATCAATAAAATCCCATATTTATTACAAATCCGTTGAATTTCGGGCCAATAACTAACAGGCGGAATGATCACTCCACCGGCCCCCTGAACCGGTTCAGCTATAAAGGCCGCCACACGATCTTCTCCAATCTCTTTGATACGTATTTCTAAAGCCTGGGCAGTTTTCAATCCGAATTCTTCGGGATCCATTTCGCTACCGCTGCGATACCAATATGGTTGGGCAATATGTTCAATATCGTGCAATATGCCACCTTGGGCATGCATCCCTTTCATTCCACCAAGGCTAGAACCGGCAACGGTACTACCATGATAAGCGTTTTCCCGACTTATAATGACCGTTTTCTCTGGTTTTCCTTCTAATGCCCAAAAGTGACGAACCATCCGAACAACTGTGTCGTTTGCCTCGGAACCAGAATTCGTGAAAAATACATGGTTGAATTGGGATGGAGAAATATCCACCAATGCTTTTGATAACTCGATTGCTGGAGGGTGTGTTGTCTGGAAAAAGTTATTATAATAAGGTAATTCTTGCATTTGATTTGTGGCAGCATCCACTAATTCCTGCCTTCCATACCCCACATTCACGCACCAAAGTCCAGCCATACCATCCAGAATCTTGTTCCCATCGGAATCCCATAGATATACACCATCTGCACGGGTTATGATTCGCGTCCCCTTTTCCATTAATGCTTTGTGATCCGTAAAGGGGTGAATATGATGTTGCCCATCGATATCTTGCAACTGCTGTGTATTATAACTTGCCATTATTATTCCTTCTATTTATCCATCAGTGATGCATGCATCACCAAATTTTTCAAATATTGATTTATAAAATGGAGTCTTCATAACCTTCCATTCAGGATGCCATTGAACAGCCAATGCAAATGATGGAGAATCAGTGACTGAAAATGATTCCACCAATCCATCTTGTGAGGTGGCTTCAACAGTTAGTCCATTTCCCAGTTGATTAATCCCCTGCCAGTGAACCGAATTAACCCATGGCTTTTTATCATCAGAAATTTGGTCCAAGATTCCATGAGGGGTGATAGAAATTTTATGAGCAAATCCATATTGCCCGTCCAAATCCAAAGTAGAATCTTCCCTGTGATCCATCATATCCGAGACTCTGTGAATCTTTTGATGGAGAGAACCTCCCATAGCCACATTCATTTCCTGAAACCCTCTACAAATAGCTAGTATCGGTACTCCGGAATCAACTGCATCCTTTATCAAGGGTAACATTGTAGCATCACGTTTGGGATCATGCTTTGTTCCATCATCACTTTCAGGGCCTCCATAATGATGAGGTTCAATATTCGAATAACTTCCTGTAAACAAAATGCCATCCAGACTTTCTAAAAGTTTTTGCCGGTGGAGCTTGGTTCCAATTGCAGGAATTAATAGAGGTAATCCATTGAATACATTCGAAATAGCAGCAATATATTTATCACCTGTCTGGTGATAATAATGGGCACCCTGTTTCTCAAAACAAGTAGATATTCCAATAAGTGGCTTATTCATATTTTAAATTAACGCTTTAGACTCAATGCTTGCTGCAAAGCGTATGATTTGTTAGTCTTTGCATAGATATAGAGTAATAATTTAAATGTGTGAACAATCTCATGGCAGATATAAAACCTGATAATTACAACCGATTTCTGAAAAAGTATTCAGATCTAAAAAGCATAGATCTCCTAATTGCAGACCTTAATGGTGTTTTACGTGGTAAACGTATCCAAACCAGTGCCTTAGAAAAAGTTTTCCAAGAAGGGCTTCTCCTGCCTGCATCGGTTTTTGCCGGCGATATTACAGGTGCTACTGTGGAAGAGACTGGCTTGGGCATTTCCCAAGGAGATTCAGACCGAGTGTGCCATCCCATCCCAAGCACTTTATCCAAATCGCCATGGTATAAAAAATCAATGGCCCAAGTATTGATGACTATGCACGAAATGGATGGTAATCCATTTTTTGCTGACCCTCGCCAAGTTCTAAAACGTATTATTGGTCAATTTCGAGAATTAGGGTTCACTGCGGTAGTGGCGGTTGAATTAGAATTCTATTTATTGGATATTCGACGAGACAGGCAAAAATATCCACAACCTCCAATTTCACCTGTCACCGGGAAACGGGATAAAAACACCCAAGTTTATTCAGTAGATGATTTAGATGACTATGGGGAATTTTTAGATCAAGTGGCTAAGGGAGCAGAATCCCAAGGTATCCCTGCTGATACAGCGTTAGCGGAATATGCACCCGGTCAATTCGAGATCAATTTAAAACATGAAGCGGATCCATTATCCGCCTGTGATAATGCTATATTGCTGAAACGTCTGATTAAGGGTGTCGCCCGGGGAATGGGCATGATCGCTACATTTATGGCCAAGCCTTACGCTCAACAGGCCGGGAGTGGAACCCATATTCATATCAGTATCCTAAATAAGAATCAGAAAAATATTTTTTCTGATCCGCTAAATGAAATCGGCTCAATTATTCTCCATCATGCTATTGGTGGACTCAGTAAAACCATGAAAGAAAGCATGGCTATTTTTTGCCCCAATGCAAATTCCTACCGACGCTTCCAACCAGATCTTTATGTGCCCATGTCACCTACATGGGGCATAGATAACAGAACTGTAGCAATTCGAATTCCTGCAGGCCCTGCAAAAGCAAAACGAATTGAGCATCGTGTCTCCGGCGCCGATGCAAACCCTTATCTAGTGGTAGCATCAATCCTTGCGGGAATTCATCACGGCATAACACATAAAATTGCACCGCCTAAAATATCTACTGGCGATGCTATTTTGAAACATAAACCATCCCTGCCCATGACCTGGGTAGAAAGTTTGGATGCATTTTCAAAATCAAAAATTCTAAAAAAGTATTTTGGTAAAGAATTTTGCCATGTTTATTACGAAACAAAATATAAGGAAATGAAAAAATTCGACAGTCACATTACCCCATTGGAATTGGACTGGTATTTAAGAACTGTCTAAGAGATTTTAAAAATTAAAATTTAACGATAGTCCTTCTATATTATTAAATACACCAAAATCTGTGCGAACATAATCCACTCTGATTTTTGGGCCTCGAGGGATTTGGTAATTTAAACCAAATCCTAATGACAATCCTTGTTCTGCTTTGTCCCCGGAATCAGCCTTATCCATGAATAAATGGGATTGTCCTGTCCGCAGAAATAATAGGTCATTAAAATTGTATTCAATGCCTACATTCACATATTCAACATTATTATTGGGGTGAATGCCATCTGTAGCTATTGTTATTTTATCTTGACCAATCGTAAAATCCTTTGTCAATCCAAATCTGAATAAAAGCGGCAGTGGCCATCTCCCTGCATCTAAATGGGCATCAATACGGTCATTGTTTCCATAAATAGTTTCATCTAAATCAAAATCAACCAGTGTATTTGTCCCGCCCATTTGGAGTTTTCCACCAAAATTGGAAACACTCATCCCTATCCTTATGCCTCCAGCGGTAGTAAAAAGTGACCCTATATCAACAGAGAACCCTTGGGCATGCATTTGCCATATCTTTTCCTGAACCATTTTGAGGTTTACGCCAAATGAAAATTTATCTGTCAATCGCTTAGCATATGCCAAACCAATGGCTACATTACTAACACTGAATTTCTCACCGGTCCCTTCAGGACTTTCCACGGTTCTTACCATCATTTCTTCCATGGTTACACCAGAGTAAGAGATACCCATAGAGCCCATGTACCCCATGGGAACTACAGCACCGCCATGATAATATTTGGTTTCTACCAACCAGGGTGAGTGATAGACATGCATGGATGGGCGATTCAGTTCTACGATTCCTGCAGGATTCCAATACAAGGCGCTCACATCATTCGATACAGCTACAAAAGCACTTCCCATGGATAATGACCGCGCACCGGCACCTATCTCAAGGAATGATCCTGACGTGGTGGCTACATTGGACTGAGCCATCATTACGGTTAACAAAAATGTCGATTTGAAGATATATCGCTTCATTATTTGATTACTGCAAATTTTCCTGTGGTTTCAACACCAAGTTCATAAGCATTTACATGGTAAAGATAAACACCGTAGGCAATCTCAAGTCCGTCTTTAGATAGTAAATTCCATGATTCCGTCCCATTTTCATACACATCATCATGTTCTATTGTGTTGACCAGATACCCGGCAAGGGTAAATATTTTAATTGTGCATTTATTAGGGAGATTAATAAAGTCGATTTTCCTTGGACCTCGACCAGACTGATAAAGATGACGTGGTTCCCAAGATGCTGATATCCTTTAAACTTTCCCTGGCGCTATCCGCATTGATGGATGATGCAGTTGATGTAAAACTGTACACATCTTCTATAGAAAATGGTCTATTAATTGCAACCCTGAAGATATCTCCCTGAACTGGGTCAATGACATCCAAATCAGTTGTATCATAAATAGTTATTTCCGTGATCAATAGACCTGTATCTACCTCAACTGTATCATAAATAATAGTTTCATTGATCTCCAGTGAATCTTGGTAAAACCGAATTGTTATTAAGGGAGATGTTTGGCCTTCATATGGACGAATCATTATGGGCTCATCCGGATCCCATTCATCATCCCGGTCATAATCTGATATTCTGAATGGCGGATAATCATTATGAGTAACATTCTTTACTCTAAATGGCGATCGGGTATCATAAGCATCAATGGTTATTGAATCTCCGATATTCCCTTCAAATTGTAACTCAAAATCCGCTGGGTAAAGCCTGCTCGGATTAATATCATGTCTGTAATTACTATTCCCAATGGCCCATTTTGTTGAATCTTCATTAAGCCCTACATCCGAATCCTGGATAATGATCCGCATACCATCAAAGATAGTATTAATATAACTGCCGTCCATTTCGGTTTCATGGAATAGAGGAAAATATTTATAACTAACGGTAACCAAACCTGCGTCAAGTAGTTCTGAATTAATAATGTTAAAAAAACCTATTTCAGGATCTATCGTATAGTCCATTCCGTAGGTGTAGTCAACTGTACCGGTTTCATTAGTAACTCGGACAGGGAAGGTAAAAGTAGTATCCATTCCAATTATCGCAGTATCTATTGTAGCAAATGCGGTTATTATCATAGAATGAATATTGATTTGAGATGCTCTCGCAATGCTATCCTGGATTGTTAATGTTTCAAGAATCTCTTTTTGATCTCTAATATTAAAAACAACATCTTCTGCAGTATCAAGTGTATCAAAAACAACATTATATTCATTATTATCTTTTACTGCGTAGGGATCTACCACAAAAATTTTAATATCGCCTGATCCGTAGCCTTTTAAATGGCTTAGAAAAGATTCAGTCCCATCAGATGAATTAGGAGCTACATACCCAATGGCAGTACCATTGGGGACTACAATAGCCGCATTTTCACTGAGGCTGACTACATTCCCCTTGTAATCCAAATCCAATGAAACTGAGCATTCAGAAGGAGCTATTGGCTGGAGGTTATCACGGGAAGAATAATTTTTCTCAAAGAAATCCAGATCATATCCTTTATCAAAAGCGGTTACAGCATAATAATACGTTTGCCCATTTATAACAGAATTTGAATCAACATAAACATATTCCAATCCTAAATCTTCTCCCATATCAAATTGAACACCATTAAATGCGATTGGGT
>LWDU01043128.1_pt1 | contig 13933 bp, 11 predicted proteins | sample 727161 | NCBI WGS metagenome assembly LWDU01 (sample SAMN04566230, study PRJNA314399) | hydrothermal vent metagenome | isolation source: deep sea hydrothermal plume seawater | place: Mexico: Gulf of California, Guaymas Basin | collected 2004-07-11 | reverse complement strand
AAAAATTTAAAACTAATTTCACCAATCCCAACTTCAATTAAACTTCTGGCTTTATCGCTATTTCCTCTTGCTTTAGCCACGGTAGTCACCTTGGTTGCCATTAAATTTCCAATTAATTAAGGATACTGGGATTGCAAATAAATTAGCCGGATACTATTCTGGAAAAATATTAAATCCATATGGAGGACACACAAAAAGTGGGTAAATCAGTGATTTTGGCTATGATAGGAGGTGTCTTCGTCATTTTAGCTATTTTGCTGAACTTTATTCTAGAAACCCCTCAAAAAAACATACCAAATAAGACAGCATCTCAAAAAAAAGCTGAGCCAGAGACAAATTCCAAAGTCGCGGTGTTAAAAAAAGAGGAACCAGAAATTATTCAAATTAAAATACCAAGCTTCGATATTGTTAGGGTCACTCCAGAAGGCGATACTGTAATGGCGGGACGGGCCATTCCAGGTGCCAAAGTTGAAATTTACGATCTTGGGAAAAAAATCGGTGAAGTTTTTGCCGACAGACGCGGCGAATGGGTTTTTGTACCGATGACCCCTCTAACCGCAGGTAGCCGAAAACTTTCTCTACAAATGACAAGTCCAGATCAATTTATAACAAAGTCGACCTCTGATTTAATTATAGTTGTGCCCGAGAAAGGTAAAAATATTGCTGGTTTAAAAACTGACCAACCATCTCAGCCTTTAGCAATAAAAATTCCTAAAAAGCCAGGAGGTAGACTACAGGTTTTGCAAAAACCTAATATTGAAGAGCCCATTTCGATTGCTATAGATACGGTAGATTATGATGATTCCGGTAAATTGGATATAGGTGGTAAAGCACCTGCTGATGCTATTATTAATCTTTACTTGAATGAGGAATTTCTTGGGCGCAGTAATTCGAATGAGCGCGGGTTGTGGCATCAAACGCCTAAGCGTAAGATAAAACACGGCAAATATACGATACGTGCAGATCATGTCGATAAAAATGGACACGTAAAGTCAAGGGTAGAAGTAGTATTTGCACGATCTATCCCGCTTAGTGGAATAAAACCTGGAACGCTAATCGTGGTAGAATCGGGTCGTAGCTTGTGGCGAATAGCACGAAAAGCTTATGGTGCTGGACTGCGTTACACGGTCATATACGAAGCTAATAAAGATCAAATTAAGGATCCTGATATAATTTTTCCAGGCCAAGTTTTTTCACTCCCACCCGCAAAGTAAAAGGTATCAGTAAAGTTACAACGTGATACTATAAGAACTAAACAAACGTTGGTACGATGATAAAATTCTAGATAGATATCTATAAATTATTTCTTATGACCCTAAGTGTGGGGCATTTAAATATCGAACGAATATCCAAATTGGATAGTCCACGACAATCGTTTGTTTGACGAAGTCCATAGTTCCCGGCTAAAAACATAAAATCATAGATACATAAGCGTTTCGCTCATTGTAAAGAACGGAAACTTCGCAAATATGAATTACCCATAGGTAGTTCAGTTGAGCTAAAATTTTGAGGGTTATATTTTGTTACAATCAATTTTTGTCCCCATCAACCGTGCTGGCTGGCCATTTATCGCAGTATTTTTTTCACTAACTGTCATTGCCGCATATTTTAGTGAACCGCTTGGCTGGGTAGGTGTAATAATAACAGGATGGTGCGTATATTTTTTTCGAGACCCAGAACGTTTTACCCCGACACGAGACGGTCTCGTTATAAGCCCAGCAGACGGGGTGGTTCAGATGATTGAAGAAGCTATTCCACCAGCAGAGCTGGAAATGGGTAAAAAACCTTTCAATAGAATTGCAATATTCATGAACGTTTTTGATATTCATGTAAACAGAGTACCGATAGGCGGTAAAATTTCTAAACTGGCTTACCGCCCAGGGAAATTTCTCAATGCATCGTTAGATAAAGCCAGTGAATTCAATGAGCGCCAAAGTATTCGTCTGACATTGCCTAATAAAATGGATATTGCGTTCGTGCAAATCGCTGGCCTTATTGCCAGACGAATAAAGTGCGATATCCAAGAAGAACAAACAGTCAGAACTGGCCAACGTTTTGGCCTGATTAGATTTGGGAGCCGCGTAGATATATACATACCAAGAAAAATTCCTGTTCTAGTGGCCATAGGTCAGCGTTCTATCGCCGGAGAGACAGTAATTGCAGATTTTGAACTCCAGGAACCATCTCGCAATGGAGAGATTAGATAAATGTTTCGTCAGCGGCGTAAACGATTAAGAGGCCTTTCTTTTAATACTATGATCCCTAACATTTTAACAATGTTGGCTCTATGTGCTGGAATGACGGCCATGAGATTTGGCCTGGATGAAAAGTGGGAACCAGCGATACTATCCCTCACCATTGCAGGTATTTTAGATTCTTTAGATGGGCGAATTGCTCGTGCTCTTCGTGGCACCAGCAGATTTGGTGCAGAACTAGACAGTTTATCAGACTTTATATGCTTTGGCGTGGCCCCAGCATTGTTGCTTTATCTTTGGACCATGAAAACTGCAGGTCAATGGGGATGGATCCTAGTTCTTTTATTTTGTATATGCTGCGCACTTAGACTAGCTAGGTTTAATACTGATATTGAAAAGCCGGCGCCCCCAAGTTGGACCAAAAACTATTTTACTGGTGTACCTGTTCCTGGTGGGGCTGGCCTAGTACTGTTACCAATGATTATTTCTTTTCAAACTAATTCGGATATAATACGACAGCCATTTTTCGTAGCTATTTTCATTTTTATTGTCTCCGGCCTTTTAGTAAGCCGACTTCCTACCTATTCATTCAAAACGTTACGCATTCAACATAGGTTCATTCTCTTGACAATGTTGGTTGCAGGACTGGTTGCAGCTCTGGCTGTAAGTGCCCCATGGCTCACCATGACAATCATATTAATATTATATATAATTTCGTTTCCATTCGGCTTACAATCCTTCAAAAAGCAAGAGGCCAAAGCAGCAAAGCTAGTTGTTAACTCCGACCCGACCAGCACTTCAGATCCAAAGGGTTGATTTTTCTGATGTGGCTAATTGTTTATCGCCACTTACCTTCTGTTCAAATGAAATATTAAATTTTGAGAAGCCTCGCAGCATTACCGCCACAAATTGATGAACAATCTTGCTCATTTAGTCCCTTAACCTTATTGACCAACCCAAGCGGATCATCTTCACCCATATCATAAGGATAATCTGTTCCAAGTAAAATATGATTTGGACCAAATTTATTAATCAAATATTCCAGCTGATCTGACTCAAATACCATGGTATCAAAATGCAATCGCTTAAGATATTCACTTGGTAAATCAGGAAGACCTTCACGTACGTCTTTGCGAGCACGGTAAGCATGATCCATACGACCAGAGTAGGCTGGCAGAAAACCACCGCCATGAGCCACAACAATCTTGAGGCCTGGATGATTTTCCAGAACACCATCAAAGATAAGGCGGGATATAGCTAAAGTTGCCTCAATTGGATGGCCTATAAGGTTTATGAAATAATGGTCTTTCAAGCGATCTGCATGGGTAAAACCTGCCGTATGGATAAAGACAAGGATATCCAACTCCTCAACCTTAGCCCAAAAGGGCGCCAAACGTGGTGTCGATAATTCTTCACCAGATATTTGACTATTAATTTCAATACCTTTGAAGCCAAGTTCGTTAACACAGCGATCTAACTCGGTAATTGCCATTTCTGTATTTTGTAATGGCACAGTACCCAGACCAACAAAACGATCTGGTTTTTCACCAATTGCACTAGCAAGATTATCATTAATCAATTTAGAGACATCCCGCCCAACCCCCGGTTCAGACCAATAGTAATATTGATAAGGTGATATTGAGACTGCTTGTATATCAATGCCCATCCTATCCATATCAGCGATCCGTTCATCCAAAGACTGCATTTTAGGCTTAATATCAACAAGTTGTTGTTGATTAACTTCTTTGGTAAGTTCACTACCAAAGGAAAGTGCGCCAAAGCCGACACGTTCGGCCTCGACTTTCATCATTTCCGCAGCCGGCGCGCACTCTCTATGACAATGTATATCCACAACCTTAGATGATGAGCCTTTCGAAACTACGCGGCCTTGTGGCTGTTCGTCAGCTGGTGCACGATGGGAACACTTAAAAAACATTGAGTAATATCTCCTTAACTTATTATCTAAATATCAGGAGATGTGTATGACACACAATACCAGAACCGCCAATCCACCTGACGCGATATATCTCCATAAACCTCTAAAAAATTGGCATTAAAGCAAAATTTAGCTTTAAACCATTCCTTCAGTTCTTACCCCACCATAAATCTTTCTTTTTTGCATCCGAGGACAGATCATCTTGTCTATCAAGTGGTGGGGTCGGAATATAATGTTTTGGTTTTGCCCCACCGACTGCAACGCGCGCTAGAGCTTCTAAGGGGGTCTCTAAAAGTTCCTTAGCTTTTAGAGCAGCCTTTCGATCTATCATAACAGGTTCAATAGAATTCGGTGGAGGCATATCACTAGCATGATAATAAGCCATCTTTTGTTCGTCTGGATCAATCTTATGTTTAAGATTTAAATCCCGCTGGTTCACACCTTTCCGAGGTTCAATAGCATTGCCATCTACTATTTCCATATCAAGCCACCACTTTTTAAGGGGGTTACGAATACCATTCCCCAACCAGTCATCAAGCCAAACTGCAATAGGTACCAAGATGGGCTTCATGAAGCGCACATTAATGCCAAACCATGATGCCATTCTCGTCATCAAGGGCCCTTCCCAGGTGACGACTTTATTTAGTGGGCATGTTTTCATGCAACGTCCACAGGCCAACCCTTTGGGATTGGTAAGGCGATATCGCGTGCAACGCTCTACATCTGGCTTCCACATCTCATAACCATTAAACATGATCTTTTCACCCCAGGATATCGCGTCACATGGACATTCGCGCGCACACTTAAAACAATTTGAGCAAAAATTTTGAAGGCCAAAGTCAATTGGCTTATCCACTTCGAGTGGCATATCCGTCGTCATTACAACAGTTTTGAGCCGTGGGCCAATAAATGGATTCAGCACCACCTCACCAATGCGAGATAATTCACCAAGACCAGCCCACATCACGAGTGATGGATGAATAACATCAGAGTCAGCATTTGTTTGTGGCCTTGATGGAAATCCATTTGCCCGTAAATGTTCCGCCATCACGCCAGCGATTTCTGCCCCCCTCATATAAGCACGCATCGATTGAGCGCCAGAAATGAAGTCATCGCCTGATGCTCCCTCCATTGTTTCGTAACCCTGATCAACTAACATGACAACGGCATACTTATGTTTATAAGGTATTTCCGAACCATCTTTACGATTAGAATACCAAGCATATTCGGGTATTTCGCAAATACCAGTTATCTCAGACCCTAATAAATATGAAATTGATTTTAATGCCTTTGCGTTTGCCACAGGATCATTACAATTGTTCGATATGCGACTATTCACAACACCATCTTGCTCGGGCACCATTCGTTTTATCAAACTAACCATCGACATCGCGAACGGGTGTTTGAAAGAAAATCTTCCGCGCTCAACGCGAGATTTTTCACCTAAATCACCAAACTCAGAACGAGCAAAGAATTCAGCACGCTTTGGAACACGCGGCACTTCTTCATCTATGATAATTGTGGTTGGTCGGTCTACTCGCTTAACTGTTTCCATAGGATAAGCACTTAAATGCGTCGCCCGTTTTTCACGGCGACCCCATTCGATCCCGGGCACCGCACTACCAAGCCCCAACCAATAGCCAAGGCCTTTACCATTTTTAGCGGAGGGGGCAAGTGGTTCGTCAACTTTTAGCAAGTAGTTTGTAGTCACGACAGCGACCGCATACGATTCCCCAAGAAAAGGATTTATTAATTTATTGTCTTCTCTAACCATAAGGCCTGCCATAACCGACAAACGATTTATATCAACATCACCCTTCTGATGATCGTGGGCTTTGGCCTCAAAACCCATCCACTGAATGTGCTCAGAAACGGCTATCGCAATCTCAAAGGCTCTGAGCTCTGCGGCAGCGATTTCATGCCCACTTGCCCATTCGCGTGCGATATTACCAACCTCCGGCGTTCGGCCAGGTCTTACGACAATAACAACAGCATGGGTATGCTTCCGAGCGGTAGCTTCTTTATACCAAGCGTTCCCAGCCATTTTGCACACACCAACCTGTGCTGCATCTAAAAAATAAGCGGCCCCCTTTACATCTTTTGTGCGTAACGCAAGATCATCTGGAACTGGCGCTTTATTAGGGATTGGATCAACTACACCCAATTCACTAAACATAACTTTATACTTCTCAATTGCTTTGGAAAAAGAATTTGCATTAAGCTTTTTAACTTCCTTAGGCCGCAACACCTTAGACTTTTCTGCCTCAACAGCGAAAATAGACTTTTCGTGCGATAATCTCTCAAGCGGATATGGCCCAAGTTCAAAAGGCCTGTTTTTACGCGAAAAGAAAAGCATTTTTATTCCCCCCAAATACCAAAATATTTCCTGGAACTATAATTTTAATTAATAACGAAAGTAATATTCGACCAATAAACTTGCTAAATCAACTAATGCAACATAATACCATACATGAAATAATTTAATTTCTTAAGAATTGATTGTTGTTTTCATTTAACACTTAATGCAGCATTTATAGATAGAAAAAAATGTTATAATTGCATCACATGAAATATATCAAAATTTAACGAGCTTTTATTATTTTATTACCTTCAGTTGAATTTGAACCTCTTTAATAATATTAAATTCGTGCTCCGCTTTCTCTGCAAGTTCCGCTGATGTTATTTCACCACCCTGTAAACGCTGAAGCCACTTATTATCCAGTACCCAAACCACATCTCCAACTTCAAAATCAATATCGAGATAGTCTGCTAACGGCGTATTTCCAAAACCCTGTTCTCTCCATTCTTTATTATGTTTTTTTGAGTACATGTAAAATTGTCCAGGTAAAATTGGCCGCACATGCGTTGGATCTGTTATAAAGTCATCATGACGCGGATGGGGTACCTTTATATCAATTTGCGCTCCCGCTTTACAAATCCGATAGAGCTCTTTCATAATCGACAGGTAAATTTCTGAAGTTTGTCCCAAATGTTCTAAAACATGACTTAATTCAATTAGATCAACACTATCATCCTTAAAATCCCAAGGAAAAACTTCTAAATCCTGTATTTTATCAGGTTGACATCCCGCTTCTTTATCAACGTTTAAATAACCATCTAAACGAGCATTCCCGCAACCAAGGTTAAGGTGCATATGACAATCCTTCAATTTAAGTCTAACTAAACCCTCAAATATATATCTAGCATATTAAATCGCTAAACGCTCACGATTGAAAAATATAATATTTTTATAAAGTATCTACTTATAAATAAAATTATTTACCACACTGATAAAATCGGCGCCAAAATCTCTGAGCTTGGCTGCGCCAACCCCATGAATCGCGGCAAAGGCTGTTTTGTCTTTAGGCTGATGGTGAGCCATATCCATAAGGGAGCGGTCGGAGAAAATCATATAAGGTGGCACTCGCCGTTTTCGAGCAAGTTCTGTTCGTTTTTCTTTTAATCCTTCAAGCAACTCACTTTGTGCAAAACTTAATTTCTCTATGACCATTCTTTTTGGATTTTGGATTTTTTTCTTGTTAACAGATCTAATTACATCACTTCGATAATTAAAAACCCGATACCCGTCTATTATTTCTTGACCTTTTGGGTATAAACTCAATCCACCATACCCAGCAACATCCAGGTTTAAATATCCCCCGGCAACCAATTGCCGTAAAATTGTTCTCCATATATTTTTATCAATATCACCTCCACTTCCATATAATTGGAGTTGATCATGCTTGAAAGAGCGAATTTTTTCAGTATTTGCCCCACGTAAAATATCAATAATGTGCGCTTGGCCAAATAATTCTCCACTATCTAAAACCACAGATAATATTTTTTTTGCTGCTTGGGTACCATCAAGCATTTCAGGAGGATTGAGGCAGATATCACAATTATTGCACTCAACTTGTACTGCTTGTCGCTCATTAAAATAGCCAAGTAAGGCATGCCTTCTACACTCGGCAGATTCGCAATAGGAGATCAGCGCATCCAAGCGTTTGTGCTCACGCCGCTTGTGATCTAAATCACTATTATCTTGTTCAATAAATACTCGGCGCATTCGCAAATCGTCTAAACCATAGATCATATGAGCAACAGCCGGCTTACCGTCACGACCAGCCCGACCAATCTCTTGATAATAGGTTTCAATGCTACCAGGCATGTCCATATGCACTACAAAACGCACATCTGGCTTATCAATTCCCATACCAAATGCTATTGTAGCGACCACAATCATACCTCCTGTATCCGTCATAAAAGCAGTTTGATTTTGTCTGCGGAGGTCAGCCGTCATACCGGCATGATAGGTCAATGCATTAAAACCTTTCTCTAATAAGAATGCCGCTATTTTCTCGGTTTTAGCTCGGGACAAGCAATAAACAATTCCACTTTCGCCCGGATGTTCATTAACCACATCAAGTAATTGGTTTTTTGTATCCATCCTCATAGCTACGCCAAGATGTATATTTGGACGGTCAAACCCAGAGACAAAAATTTTACCCTTACCTCCAAATAACTTGTTAACGATATCATCTTGAGTAGACTTATCAGCTGTCGCAGTTACTGCAGCAATTGGCACAGCTGGAAATATATCTCGAAGCTTAATTAATGCTTCATAGTCTGGCCTAAACGAAGGCCCCCAACGGGACAAACAATGAGCTTCATCAATTGCGATCAAATTTATCGGAAGATCTGTCAAGGCCTTAACCATACGGTCCGTCATCAAACGTTCAGGTGCTAAATACAAAAGTTGCACTCGACCTTCAATAACACGGTTCCAGGCAATAATATTTATTTCCCGCTCCCGGGCTGAATTAATAGTTTCAGCCTCAACACCTAACAGTTTCAGCGCAGAAACTTGATCTTCCATCAAGGCAACAAGTGGCGAGACCACGATGGTCAATCCACCTTTAACCAAAGCTGGGATTTGGAAACAAACCGACTTACCTGAACCAGTCGGCATCACGGCTAATGTATTAGTGTTATCTAGAAGTGCCTCTATAACTTCTATCTGACCACGACGAAATTTTGTATAACCAAATATCTCATTGAGAATTTTTTGGGGCATATATGGTCTAATCAATTCATCGCGGCTGAACGAATTGCATCGGGATTAAACGGCATTCGACGAAGACGGAGACCAATCGCATTATATATAGCGTTGATAATAGCTCCACCGGTTGGACCCGAGCTAGCCTCTCCGGCACCCAGGAAAGGTTCCCCTGATCGATCCATAAGAATCGTCTCTATTTTAGGGATATTATTAAACCGAAGGATTGGATAGCTATCCCAATCCCTACTCGTAATGCCACCACTATCAAACGTAACCTGCTCCAGCAGTGTCCAGCTAGCTGCCTGTATCAATCCACCTTCTAATTGAGCCGTTAGCCCATCGGGATCAACCACCTCGCCTGCATCGGCCACAATCCAAGCTCGATGTAATATCACTTCTGCGGCATCACTAATTTCCACTTCAATTCCTACGGCACAATACGTCGCAGAATTTTTATACTGGGCAAAAGCTATACCCGCTCCCACCTGATTCGACGTACCAGCTTTTTCAGATACCATTTTTTCATCGAGTGCCCTGATAACATCTATAGCTTTTTCATTATCCAGATGATTTAAACGAAATTCAACGGGTGAAATATTTCCCGCTTCAGCTAGTTCATCCATGAAAGATTCTATAGCAGATACATTAGAAAAAGCTCCAAGAGTGCGTAGAGCTGAAACTCTAAGAGGTAAATCACGTACCAAATTTTTTACTAAACGTGGATTTGGGAAGTTATATAATGGTTCTAAGTTTCTATGAACACCAACGTGTGCACCCATAGTCGGTGGCATAATTGGCCAGGCGAGAGGTTTTTCTTGAAGATGAGTTGATAATAATTTCTCAGCGGGAGAGCCTGACCGACCTGGCGTTGGACGTCCCATATGAGTGTCTCCATAACTTTCATGAGACCAGTCAACAACCCTACCATCTCTATCCAAGCTAGCACGCAACTCACAAACCATGGCTGATCCATAAGGCTCCCAAGCATGCTCATCCTCTCTGGTCCATTTGAGTAAAATTGGTTTGCCTGGGATAGCGCGAGCTACTAACGCTGCATCATAAGCGGCATCATCTGCACCGTTATGCCCATAGCAACCAGAACCTGGTACAAATGCAACATGAATATCGTCCAGCTCCATTTTAAGCGCCTCAGCCATAGCAACGCGAAGAGGATATACACCTTGATTATGCGTCCAGACGGTTAATTTATTTTTCTCGAAAAGTGCGCAGCCAGCAGAGGGAGCGATTGACCCGTGCATGTGATAAGGTTTTTCAAAACGAGCCGATACAGAAACACTAGCTTCTTCGGACAAATCACCTAAAGGAGGTACAGGCTTATCAACAGGCGCCCCTCCGGGAGCGATGGGCAAACTAACCCTTTTATTTGATGTTAGTGCGCTAAACAATTCTTTTGTTGGCAAGCCATCTTTTAGATCCCACTTTGCCGAGGCGGCTAATTGGGTTGCGGCTTTAGTTGCAACATATTCGTCCGGTGCTACAACAGCAACAAAACTGCCATCGCGCACAATTGAGACATTACTTTTAGCTAAGCCCGCAATCAAGTCGTCATCCAGATTTTTAAGTGTAGCTAAATAGTGCGGTGGCCTAACCAACCGCGCATGGAGCATACCTGTCAACGCCATATCGTGAATGTAAGACAAATTTCCTGTCATAATATTGACCATGTCTTTTGCTAAAACCCGTGTGCCCACGAATTTATACTGGTCAGGAGATTTAACGGTCACACCCTCGTCAACGAGAATATTAAATTCTTTATCGGACATCAGTTCCCAGTATGTGATTGATACATTTGTCTCTCGAGATTGTATTAGACCATCTGCAACCTCTAAATTTTTGATATCAACATCTAATTTCTCAGCAGCCAATTTCAGCATAAATTCGCGGGCAGTGGCGCTAGCTAATCGTATAGCCTTTCCCGAATGTTGCATCGACATACTGCCAGAAGTAAACCCTTCATTAGGATCAATATCAGTTTCGGTTCGCTTTACATCAATACGCTCATAATCTACATCAAACTCATCTGCTGCGATGAGAGCCAGAGCTGTTGAAATACGTTGACCAATATCGACTTTTCCAGTGTGAAGAAGAATGCGGCCATCCGTAACAAATTCAATCCATTGATCTACGTTAGGGTGAGAATCAATACTTGGATGACTGCCCATCTCACATCCCATCGCTTATTAGTCGTTCTATAGCATTAAGGATCCGTCGATGGGACCCACAACGACACAAATGATCATGCAAGGCTGCATGAACCGCCTCACGACTAGGCTTAGCATTTTGTTTAAATAGAGCCGTTGTAGCGACAACAATTCCAGAGGTACAATAACCACATTGAGCAGCACCTTCTTCTATAAACGCTTGCTGAACAGAATTCAAATTTCCATCCTTTGACAGGCCTTCGATAGTAATAATTTTATTTTCTCTAAATTCGGAAGCTGCGCGAACACATGAATTTGTAGCCTCACCATCTACTAAAACGACACAAGCTCCACATTGCTCCTGGCCGCAACCTAATTTTGGACCGGTTAACCCAAGGTGATTTCGAAGAACAAAAATAAGTGGCGTATCAGAATCCACATTTATTTCATGCGTTGCACCATTAACATGGAGAATGAGAGAAGACATTCTAAATAAACCGTAATTAAACTTTGCACATAGAATTAAATTATTAGATACAATAAACAAAGTTCAGATAATGGAAAAGGCAAAATATTCGCAAAAACTTCAGTGATATTTTTATTTTACTAGAATTTCTAAACTAGGCCCAAGGTTCAAACTTTAAGGTTTCTTTTTCCCCTATTTCTGGGTTAACATTTCTTTAAGTAGAAGAAACAAAAATAAAATGAAAACCATAATGAACAAAAGTACCAAATCAAAAAAATTCAGTGATCACAGCACAAAAACCGATTACTCAATTCGCCGCAGTCGCAGCAAATACGGATTATCGCGGAAACCGCCGCCACGAATGTATGGGGCTGTTGATCTAGGCACCAACAGCTGCCGTCTGCTGATAGCTCGACCAAGCGGCCAAGGGTTCCGAGTAACAACTTCATACTCACGTATCGTCAGATTGGGCGAAGGATTATCAGAAACCGGCTATCTTTCGGATTCAGCAATGGATCGAACTATTGTAGCTCTAACAACGTGTTCAGAAAAACTCAAATCTTTTAGTGTTATCAAATCTCGAAGTATTGCAACAGAGGCCTGCCGTCGTGCAAAGAACTGCGTTGATTTTCTTGCTCGAATTGAAAATAGAATTGGCCTTAGACTGGAAACAATCACCAGCAACGAAGAAGCCCGCCTCGCTCTCCGGGGGTGTCAAAATCTTCTAAACCCAACCCAGCCCTATGCATTGGTTTTTGATATAGGTGGAGGAAGCACTGAGATTATTTGGGCTAAACGAGGAATTAAGAACTTTGATATTCTTGATGTTCTTTCCCTTCCCCTAGGTGTCGTTACCCTTGCAGAAGAGTGGGCAACGGCAGGATCTAACAATGATAATTACCAAGAAATGCGCCATTATGTTGCCCTTAAACTACCAATTTTCTGTAAACGCAATAATATCAAACAAAAAATAAAAGAGAAAAAGGTTCAAATGCTAGCCACATCAGGAACCGTAACAACTTTAGGGGCTGTCCACCTCAAACTAAATTATTATGATCGGTCCCTGATCGATGGGCTCAATCTGACTTTTGAAGATCTAGATCACGCTACAAAAAATTAACCGAACAGAATTATCTTAATCGCTCGAAAATTCCCTGCATCGGTGATGAACGTGCAGAACTTGTCATTCCCGGCTGCGCAATTCTCGAAGCTATATGCAAAAGATGGCCAGTCGGAAAACTGCGCGTCGCTGACCGTGGTTTACGCGAAGGTATATTATTGGAATTAATGTTTGAAGATGGCATACCAGTTACTGGTAATCCGACAGCAAATGATCAAAAAAGCGAAATAATATAGAGATTAAGGGTAAAGGATGAGTAAGGATCCCAATCGAAAAAATCAAAGCAATAGAAAGAACGCCTCCGGCAAGATCGGAAGAGACCTAACTGTCCGCGTCAAATCTGCTCGAGGACGTAAACATTCTTCTACCAGATGGCTGCAACGCCAGCTTAATGATCCATACGTCGTTGCGGCTCAACGAGCGGGATTGCGATCCCGGTCAGCCTTTAAGCTTGAAGATCTAGATAATAAATTCAAATTCCTTAAATCAAATATGCGGATCATTGAATTGGGTGCAGCGCCAGGTGGCTGGACGCAAGTTTTAGTAAATCGACTGGGTACAAGAAAAGTTGGCACAAAAAGTAAAATCATCGCAATAGACGTTCAGGAGATGGCGCCCATGCATGGCGCCCAAATTCTTCAACTGGATTTCATGAGTAACAATGCTATAAATATTATAAAAAAGGCTCTTGGCGGTAAGGCAAATGCTGTGTTAAGCGACATGTCGCCAAAGATGACCGGTCATTCCGTCACAGATCATATCCGCATCATGGATCTTACAGAAACAGCATACGACTTCGCCAAAGAAGTATTATCCCCTGGCGGTTGTTTTGTTTCAAAAGTATTCCAAGGTGGTACAGGAAAAGATTTACTGAATGACATAAAGCTCTCATTCAGCCAAGTCCGCCATGCCAAACCCCCTTCCAGTCGGGCCGAGTCGGCAGAAATGTTTGTTGTTGCTAAGAATTATCTTAAAAGTTAGATAACTTCATCCTG
>LWDU01041206.1_pt1 | contig 13946 bp, 10 predicted proteins | sample 727161 | NCBI WGS metagenome assembly LWDU01 (sample SAMN04566230, study PRJNA314399) | hydrothermal vent metagenome | isolation source: deep sea hydrothermal plume seawater | place: Mexico: Gulf of California, Guaymas Basin | collected 2004-07-11 | reverse complement strand
CTTTGCAATAATTCTGAGTACTCATAAGTTTCCCAAAACTCCAATTTGGCTGTGGATTGCAACAATTTTCTGGCTCTTTCTGGCTCTTTAATTCCAGGAAGTTCAACTAATATTCTACCAGAATTCTCTAACCTTTGAATATTTGGCTGGGTAACCCCAAACCTATCGATACGAGAACGCAGGATATTAAAGGAGCGACTGATGGCATCCTCAACTTCTGCCCTAATCACTTTGATAACCTCTTTGTTGGTAGCGTTAATTTTTATCTCATCACGCATTTGTGCGGTAAACAAAACAGCCAATCCTGTATTTGGGGATAGCTTCTCATACTCTATTGCAAAAAGCGTAACAAAATCGTCCTGAGAGTTTTTTTGCATTTGCTGAGAGTTGGAAATCGCTGTGTTGAACAGCTCATCTTTACTGTAATTTGCCAAGGCTTTTATTACATCTACAACAGATACTTCCAAGGTAACATTCATTCCCCCTTTAAGGTCAAGCCCCAAATTGATTTCTCTCTCTTGGCAATCTTTATAAGTATAGTCTTTCACCCAAATATCATATACCTTCTCACTGCTGATTGAATCCAAATAGTACTTTTCTTTTTTAGCAGTTTCTTCTTGAAGATAGTCATTCACTATTGCAGAATCAAGCAAAGAGTCATTAGTGCTACTTTGAAATTGGGAGATTAACGCTTCTTTGTTACTTTCTACATAAGTATTGGCATATTCTACTGCATCTTCTTGCACGCCATCAGCTACCCAAGTAAAGGATAGTTGATACAAACAAACTATAGCGAATAGGATGGTGAATACTTTAATTGCGTTTCTGTTTTGCATTATTTCTTATTTTTTTTAGCTGGAATTTTCAAGCGGCAAATATAGAATTTCATTCTTATATAAACAATAAAATAAAGGGGCATTTATTTGATAAGAAAAAAGCCCAATATTTTAGTAATATAAAAGCTGAATAAAATTTTAAAGCGCTCCTATTTCGTTAAGTAGTGCATTGGTGGCTTTCACGCCTTCTGCTGAAGTAGCTAATTTTTCTTTTTCAACCTCATCCAAATCAATTTCTACAATCTTTTCTATTCCATTTTTTCCAAGTAAAACAGGAACGCCAATACAAAGGTTAGAAAGTCCGTATTCCCCATCTAAAAGTGCTGAGCAAGGGAACATTTTATGTTGGTCGCAAACTATGGATTGCACCAATGCTGACACTGCTGCCCCTGGCGCATACCATGCTGATGTGCCTAACATTCCAGTAAGGGTTGCTCCTCCTACTTTGGTGTCTTCCAATACTTTTTGTAATCTTTCCTCCGACAAAAACTCGGATGCTCTTACTCTATTTCTACTTGCTAAACGCGTTAAGGGAACCATGCCTTTATCAGAATGGCCGCCAATTACCATGCCATCCACATCAGAACTTGGACAGTCCATTGCCTCTGCCAATCGGTATTTGAATCTGGCACTATCTAGTGCGCCTCCCATTCCTATAATTCTGTTTTTGGGTAGGTCTAAGGTTTTATGCGTAAGGTAAGTCATGGTATCCATTGGGTTGCTTACAATGATTAAGATGACATCCGGAGAATGTTTGATTAATTGCTCTGAAACGGACTTTACAATACCAGCATTTATTCCAATGAGCTCCTCACGAGTCATTCCTGGTTTTCTTGGTATTCCGGAAGTAATAACTGCAACTGTGCTTCCAGCAGTTTTGGCATAATCGTTTGTACTGCCTGTTATTTTGGTATCAAAGCCGTTTAAGGTAGCTGTTTGCATTAAGTCCATTGCTTTCCCCTCAGCAAAATTGTCTATAATATCAACTAGCACTACTTCTGATGCGAAATTTTTAATGGCAATGTATTCTGCACAACTTGCACCCACTGCCCCTGCTCCTACTACTGTTACTTTCATTTTTTGTTTTTTGTTTGCGGTTATTGGTTTTCTATCTTTTTTTTAAGTGTGAAAAATAGTTCAGAAACGAGATTGGCTTTACCGAACAAAAAGCGTTTCCTCACACAAGGTTCGGAATGACAACTATTTATTGTCTCACATCTAAAATCTAACTACTAATTATCTATATTAAGCATCTATATTAGCATACTTTGCATTGGCTTCAATAAATGCTCTTCTGGGCGGAACATCATCTCCCATTAACATAGAGAAAACTCTATCGGCTTCTGCTGCACTATCAATTGTAACACGTTTTAGTGTTCTTTTTTCTGGATTAAGTGTGGTATCCCAAAGTTGTTCGGCATTCATCTCTCCAAGCCCTTTATACCTTTGTATTGCTACATTCACTTCTTTTCCGGCTTTCATGTCAAGCACCTGTTCATCTCTTTCTTCATCAGACCAACAATATCTGTGGTCTTTTCCTTTCTTTAATAAATATAAAGGGGGAGTTGCAATATAAATATACCCGTTCTCAATAAGTTCATACATGTATCTAAAAAAGAAAGTAAGAATAAGGGTAGCAATATGGCTTCCGTCAATATCGGCATCCGTCATAATTACTACTTTATGGTATCTTAATTTTTCGGTATTTAACGCTCTTTCATCTTCCTCTGTTCCAACAGATACGCCCAAAGCAGTATACATATTTTTAATCTCCTCATTTTCGAAAACCTTATGTTGCATGGCTTTTTCTACATTTAATATCTTTCCTCTTAGTGGCAAGATTGCTTGAAAATGTCGGTTTCTACCTTGCTTGGCAGTTCCACCTGCCGAATCTCCCTCAACTAAAAATATCTCGCATTTTGCAGGATCTCTTTCGGAGCAATCCGCAAGTTTTCCAGGAAGCCCTGAGCCAGACATAATACTTTTTCTTTGCACCATTTCCCTTGCCTTACGAGCAGCATTACGAGCAGTAGCCGCCAATATTACTTTTTGCACAATTATATGCGCTTGCTTTGGGTTTTCCTCCAAATAAAAGGAAAGCATATCGCTTACCGATTGTGATACAGCAGTAGTTACTTCCTTATTTCCTAACTTGGTTTTGGTCTGCCCTTCAAATTGTGGCTCCATTACTTTTACAGAAATTACAGCCGTTAATCCTTCTCTAAAATCGTCTCCTGAAATCTCAAATTTTACTTTTTTCAGCAAACCTGATTCATCCGCATATTTCTTTAAAGTTCTGGTAAGCCCCCTTCTAAAACCGGAAAGATGGGTTCCTCCTTCATGGGTGTTAATATTGTTTACATAGGAATGCACATTTTCGGTATAGGAGTTATTATACACCATTGCAACCTCAACTGGTACGCCATCTTTTTCGCCATCAATGTAGATTACATCATTTAATATCGACTCTCTAGTTCCATCCAAATACCGAACAAATTCTTTTAACCCTCCTTCAGAATAAAATTCTTCTTTTATAACATTACCCTCATCATCTGTTCTTCTTTTATCAGTAATAGAAAGATAGATTCCTTTATTTAGAAATGATAGCTCTCTTAATCTGGCAGCCAAAATATCAAAATGATAAACCGTTTCAATAAAAATGGAATTATCAGGAGTGAAAGTAACATAAGTCCCTGTTTTATCCGTTTCCCCTATTTCTCTTACATCATATTGGGGTTTTCCGATTTTATATTCTTGCTCAAAAACTTTTCCTTCTCTATGCACCTCTACTCTCAAATCGCTTGAAAGGGCATTCACACATGACACTCCAACCCCATGCAATCCTCCGGAAACTTTATAAGAATCTTTGTCAAATTTTCCTCCGGCATGCAGCACAGTCATCACTACTTCCAAAGCAGATCTTTTCTCTTTTTCGTGCATATCGGTTGGGATACCTCTACCATTATCCTTTACTGTGATGGAATTGTCCTCATTGATAAAAACATCAATGTGCGAACAATGCCCCACTAATGCCTCATCAATTGAATTATCAACTACCTCATAAACTAAATGGTGCAAGCCCTTCTGACCAATATCGCCAATATACATAGCAGGTCTTTTTCTAACTGCCTCTAAACCCTCTAAAACCTGAATATTATCGGCACCATAATTCTGCTTATTTTTATTTTCTTCACTCATATTTTTTGAATTAATTTTCGCTGATTTTTAAAACAGACAAATATACAATTTTACTACCGATTAAAGCGCAAATAAAAGGAAGAAAAAATTGCTTATTTTATTAACAAAAGTTGATAACTTTTAGAAGGAATAGCTAAGCCCAAAAACACCATTAAAACCAATCTCCTGATAATTCCTCCAAAGCTCTTTATTGGAGCCATTTAGATTATTGAATTGCAAATAAGCTGAAAGTATTTTGGAGTAATTGTACTGCAATCCTAAATTGAAATGAAATTGGACAGGTAGTTCTTTAAAATCTGGTTGAGAAACAGCCGAATTTCTTTTCCCAAAGTAACTGAAAGTTGGTTTTACTTTTATTTTATCTCTTAAATTGATAGGTGCGCTAATATCAAATGTTAAATTGGGTTTGTGGGAAACTTCTTCATTCCAATTGTAATAGTCCGCATTGATACTCAAACTTATAATATTATTAATTTTTCTATCGTAATTAACATTAGCATGCAATTGCCAAACTTCTATATAATTTACAACAAATCGGTTGTAAGGTATATTATCCAACAAATCGAAATAGGCAAAGTTTCTTACATTTCCATAAGCAATACTGCCATTAAAAACTTCATCTTTACCCAATACATTTCGCATAGCCAAATACAATTCATCTGTATCGATTGTTTCTAATTGCTGAACAAAACCATTATTCACAACTATGCTTTGATTCGTTCCATATGAATGAATATAAGGATTTTCGTCAGAAAGAGATTTAATGGTGTGTCTTTGCTCGCTATGGCGAATGCCGCCATAAACCAACAAAATATCTTTTACAAGCTCTTTGGTTGCTTTTAATTGCGGAAAAAATTCAAATGGCGTATTATCAGAGAGATAATGCAATTCTACTCCAATATCAAAATCAATACCAAATTTTGTAATTGAAGTTGAAGGGGAAAAATGCAAAGATTTTACATTTATACTTTCGTATTTTGAGTCTTTATTATTGTAATTCAAATAATCATTCAACTCAACTTCCAAATTAATGGGCAATCCATTAACTTCTTTTTCTAAATCTGCACTCAAGTGAATTTGATTTTCAGACATTTCGTTCAAATCGGAAACAAAGAAAGTAACATTGCGAATCATTTTATTAGAAGCATTTTCTTTGCTTATAGCAGATACGGTAAATTTGGTGTAAGCAAATCGATTGTTTGAAAACTTCTCTTCTTCAAAAGTAGATGACTTGTCCCAATACAAAGCCGTTCTTCTATCGTAATCCAAATTAGCAATAAGTATATGTTTTGCATTAATTTTCTTTCCGTACAAATGCAAAGTGTTTTTACTGTTTTTTGCTTGAAACCCTTCTAGTTTATATTTATTTGAAAAATGATTTAGCAGAACTCCATAGTTTAAATCTTTTGAACGATTGCTATTGTGCATAATAGTTGCTTTACTACCAATTCTATAGCCAGTTCCAAAAAAGACTTTACTATTGTATAATTTCGAAATGGTTTCCGTTTTTACTTTAGCCGCTTTCAAGGGGCGCGTTTTGTAATCGGCTTTTAAGCTGTGCTCGGAAACAGTATATTTTTGGCTTTTATCTACTTTTATTGTATCTGAAAAAGTGGCTTGCTCGTTTAACTTGCTTGCCTCAGGCACGCTCGGCACAAATTGCTCGGTTACCCTTACTTCTGTGGCTTTTATATCTTGCGCTTTTACATTAGAAACAAAAAGCAAACACATGCTAATTAAAAAGATTTTATTCTTCATTTTCTATAATTTTTGGAATTTCGGTTGTATCCATTTCTTCCTGAAAAAGTATCTCATAATTAATTTCATCATCAAAAATATTAATATAAGTTTCTGTCTCTTGCACCAATGTAGTGCTAGAAATCTCTATTTCCAAAATTTGTTCAAACTTCTTTCGGGCAATGATAAGTAATTCCTCTCCCTCATAATTTTCAATAATAGATTGTAGAGTAGCTTTTGCCTGAAAATTATTTCCATTTTGTAGGTAAATATCTGCAAGCAATATAAAACCCTTTGCAATCCAATAATCAGCCGTAAAATCATTTGCCAATTGGTAAATTATGGTTTCCGATTTTTGCAAACTATCATTCAAAAATTGGAGATAAGCTATCATATATGTTGCCTCTGCTCCAACCTTTGATGTTGAATTTTCACTAAGAAAAGAAAATGTTTTCTCTGCCTTTTGGAAATTTCCATGCGCAAAATAAGAACGAGCCAAAATTATAGACGCTCTACTTTTTAAGCTATTATCTATTTTTTCTAAGGCGAGAACTTTATTAGCGTAATTTATCGACTGCTCATTTTTATTTGTTTCAAATCCAATCATCAAGCGAATTACGGCCTCTCTTTTTACACTATTATTAGTGGCCATTTTCTCAATATTCTGGTAATACTTATTTGACTTTTCAAAATCATTTAAGGTGAAATAATGCCTTGCCAAATACAAAAAAGAGGGCTCTAAATGTTTGTTGTTCGCTTCCACTACCTTTTTGAAAGAAGATAAAGCACATATAGTGTCCTTTACTTTGACGCAACTTTCAGCTAAGTAATAATTGGCATCCACTGAAAAAATACCATTACTAAAATTAGTAATATACTGCTGAAATGTGGTTTTTGCAACTCCATAGTCGCCCTCAGTAAATTTCATAAAAGCAGTACTATAGGTTAAGGAATCTTGCTCGGCTCGACTTATACTTACTTGCGGCAAAGCATTTACAATATTTAAATATTCATCTACTTTGACAATACTAACATAAGTTGCTCGTAAACCAGCAAGAGCCTGCTTAAAGGAAGTAGTTTGAGCATAATCATTCAGGACAAATAGGAAAGATGCAATGGCATCATCAATATTATTGGCGTTAAAATGGATCATCCCTTTGCTCAAATGCACTTTTGCTTTCAACTCATCATCATTTGCAAGTAGTAGTAACTTATCGTAATAAGCAATGGCTAATGCTGCTTGATTAGCATTTTTGTAATGCACTGCCAAATCTTGCAAAGCATCATCATAATAAGCGGATTGCTTGTAATTTTCTTCCAATTGTTGGAGCAGCTTTACTTTGTCAGAACTTTTCCCAATAAGCCCCAAACAAACAGAGCGATTATAAATGGCGTAATCGGTATCGAACAAAGCATAATTGGCAGCAAGTTCATAATTTTTTTCTGCCATTCTAAAATCACTTAACATATAATAGCAATCGGCAGTTCTAAGATAAGCGTCATTCAATCGCATGGAATCCTTGGCTAATTTTGTAAACTTCCGAAAACTATTTTTTGCTTTTTGGTAATTTTTCAGCTTAAAATAAGCATAGCCTAAATTGTATTGGGTAAAATTAGAGGAAGAGGATAGAGAAATAGAAAGATACTCATTATACAAATCGGCAGATTTTCTAAAAGCAGCAATATTGTAATAAGAATCGGCCAGCCAATAAGTACTCATTGCAGTAATTTCCTGGCTTATCTTATATTTATTAGCATGTTCAAAAAGGGTAATCGCCTGATTATACTCCTGATTATTAAATACTTTTACCCCAATATAAAAAGATAATCTTTGAATTGCAGTTTTTTGGCTAACTGATGGAAACTCTAAATCTTTTAATTGCTCAAATGCTTGCTCATATCTACTTGTATTCTGGAAAGCATTTATCATCAAATCCTTTATCATTTTAGTGTTTTCCGTATTGCTAAAAGTGCTAAGATAGTACTGTAAAATATCTAAAACATTATCAAAAGGAAGATCCAATTCATAAGAAAGTTTTGCATAATTAAAATACGCATCTTCTTGCATAATAGTATTGTAATTGTATTCTGTTGCTTGCTTAAATGATTTTAGTGCATGATTTTTCTCCTGAATATTCAAGTAACTATTTGCTAAATAATAGGATACAAATTGCTTTGCACTATCTTCTGAAAACTGCAATGGTTCTAGAAATCTTATCGCATTTTCAAAGTCCTGAATATTGTGGTAAGCATAGCCAACTTGCAGTTTATCTAAAGAAGAGGAATGGGTAGCCTTTTCAAAGAAAATTTCAAAATATTTTATAGCCTTTTTAAAATCCTTTTTTCTGTAATAAGCCTCTGCAATCATTCTATTTAACTCTGCCTCCCTTGACAAAATTACCTCATCTAACATTGGCTCAGCATAAGCAATTAAGTCCTCATATCTTTTTTGTAAAAAATAAATTTGACTTATATAATAAGGTACAATTGAAGCAAATGTTTTATCCTCTTGTAAATTAAAGAATCCATTAAGTGCTGTTTTATAATGCTTTTGTTTATAGGTAATATGGGCGTAAAAATATTGTGATAAGCCAGCATATTTTGATTCGGTATTTAATAATTTTGAGAAATAATATTTAGATGATTCTAATGAATCAAGAACAAAATAGGTGTAAGCTAATTTGAAATTATACTCACTAGTTCCATTGTCGCATTTTTGGAAATAATCTAAGGCAAAAGGATAGTTTGCTTGACGAAAATAAAATATTCCTAATTCATAATTAACACTATTTATTTTGGATGAATAAGGATAAACACTCAAAAATTCATCAAACCAAAACTTTGTATCCTCATTAAACATTCTTTTTGAGCAAATTGCTATATGAAAAAGGGCATCTTCTTTTTCTGCATTTGTAGTTAAATTATCGGTATAAATTTTTTGATATAAATACTGAGACAAACCAAACTTCTCTGCGGAAAAAAGGTGCTTTGCTTGTTGCAGATTTTCTCTTTCTTGGCTTTGTGCCGAAAGCAAAAAGATACATAAAAAAAAGGTGCAGGAAAAAACGAATTTTTTAATCATATTTAAGATTGAAATCAGGATTAAAAGTAGAAAATAAGGAAACTATAAATAGGAATACAAATACAAGTTTTCAACAACTATTGCTAACAATTAGAAGGTATTTACATCCTTAAAAATGCAATATTTTATTTACTTTGCGTTTAATATTTTTATGATTTATATTTTGAAAATAAAGGGCACTGATAAAATTCCAGATTTTGTTCAAATTAGGGATCAGGACATGACTCTGCGCGCTTATTTCAGGATGGACCAACAAGAATCCGGAATTAGAAAAAATAATCTGGAAAAATGGAAAAAGGAAATAATTAGTACCTTAGAAAAAATTCCATTTGGAAAATTAAAAAAATTAGACATCCAATTATGAATACGATTATTGAATTTAAAGCAGTTGATATTTTGCAAAAAACAAATATCATTTTTCAGAATATTAATTTTAAGATTTCTGCTGGGGAATTTATTTATATTGTCGGAAAAACTGGAAGTGGAAAAAGCAGTTTGTTAAAATCATTGTATGCAGAACTGCCCATAAAAAAAGGAGGAATAGAGGTTTTAGGCTATGAAGTTGGAGAATTGGACGACAATAATATTTCCAATTTAAGACGAAAATTAGGAATCGTTTTTCAGGATTTTCAATTACTTACTGACCGAACGCTTTATGAAAACCTACTTTTTATTTTGGAAGCTACTGGCTGGAAGGATAAAGAAAAAATTAATGAAAGAATAAAAGAAGTGTTGGATAATGTACATTTAGAAAATTGCGAGAGTAAAATGCCTTATGAACTATCTGGCGGTGAGCAGCAAAGAGCCACAATCGCCAGAGCCCTTTTGAACCATCCGGAAATTATATTAGCAGATGAGCCAACAGGAAATTTGGACCCTGAAAAATCGGAGAAAATAATTGGACTTCTAAAAGAAATAAATAATAAAGGAACAACCATAATTGTTGCTACACACGACTATTCCATTATCAAAAAGTTTCCCTCCCATACTTTTGTTTGCGAAAACCGTTCCCTAGTAGAAATAAATAGCGAGAACCTTTAAATCAAGAAAGTGCAACATCCGAAAATAAGTATAATCATTCCTGTTTTAAACCAAAAACAGTTTCTTCAAAAAGCAATTGAAAGTGTAATAAATCAGGATTTTACTGATTATGAGCTAATAATTATTGATGGGAAATCAGAGGATGGAACAATTGATGTTATCAAACAATATGAAAATAAAATTAGTTATTGGAAAAGTACTGAGGATAGAAATGTGTATGATGCCATGAACAAAGCAGTTGCACAATCTAATGGTGATTGGCTTTATTTTTTAGGAGCTGATGATGAGATTTGCAAAACTACATTTCAAAATATTTTTTCTCAAAATACAGAAGATACAAATTTGATTTTTGGGAATATCATTTATCAAAATAAGGAAGAATTCAAAGGAGAGTTTTCCAATAAATTATTTATAAAAAACAGCATTCATCATCAAGGGGCGCTTTATCATAAAAGATGCTTTTACGGAAGAAATTTTAATTGTAATTATTCTGTTTTGGCTGATTACGATTTTAATTTACAGCTATTTTTAGAAAATAAAAAAGCCATTTATTTTGATTTTGATTTTGCTATTTGTGGAAATGATGGAATCTCAAAACAAAAAGGGTGGACGCATTACAAACAAGAATTTGATATTAAGAAAAACAGATTAAATGCTGTGCAATTTGTAGTTTATGGAAGTATAACTTTGGGAAAATTTCTGCTTAACCAAATAGGGCTTTTATAAAAATTGGCTGTAAATTTCTATTAACTTTTTCTGCTCATTTTCCCAATTTAAATCCTGTTTTGCTTGTGCCATATTTACTTTCCAAACTTTTCTTTTTTCAGCATTATTTAACATTTCATTTAAGGTATCGGCTAAATATTTTGGATTGTAATTCTCTATAATTACTCCCATTTCATTTTCATCCATTATTCGTTTTACTTCAACAAGAGGAGATGCAATAATGGGTAGGCCAGCATGAATATAATCAAATAATTTATTGGGTAAAGCATAGGTGAAACTAAGTCCTAAAGGCCGCTCTAAAAGTAGGCCTACATCTGCTTGCTTTGTATAGGAAAGCAAATCTTCAAAAGGGACTTTTCCGTAAAAAATAACCCTGTTTTCTAACCCTGACTTCTTAACCAATTCTTTTAGCTTGCCCTCTACTTTTCCAAAACCAATAATGAGTAAAATAGCATTCTCTACAAAAGGCATTGCTGCAATTGTTTCTTCTAATCCCCTTCCAGGATTCATCACACCCTGATATAATATTATTTTTTTACTATCAAAATTGAGCTGTTCTACTTGCCTGTTTTCTTTTTCCAATTTCGGAATGTTTCGAATGAGCTGGAAATTAGCACTATACCTTTTGTTATAAGCATCAGCAATCGACCTAGAAACTGTATAAGTATGCTTTAATCTTGGCAGGATGGCTTTTTCAATAAATCGCCAAACCGATTGTACAAATTTCCTTCCTTGGAGTTCTGGTCCTTCACAAAACATTTCATGGCTATCATATACCAATGGCTTTCGTTTTAGTTTTGAAATGAGGTAATTTGGCAAAAGGGTATCCAAATCATTAGCCAATAAAACATCTACTTTTTTAAATAGCAGAAATAAAAATAGTCGAATATTATATTCTATATAAAACCAAACTTCCGTTTTGAAAATCAAGTGGAATCTTTTTGTTTTATATTCCCTCTCAATCGGCAAACTATCAGGAAGCTTTCTGCCTAAAAGCAAAACATCAAAACCCATCTCCTGCAAAGTAATTGCAGTTTTATGCACGCGTTGGTCGGTGCACAAATCAGAAGTAACAGAAATAATAATTCGTTTCAAAAAAAATATTTTGGCGAAAATACAGTTTTTAAACGCTAAACAATATGAATTGTTTTGCTACATTTGAAATATGAAAATTCAGCAGAATTACTCCTTAAAAAATTACAATACTTTTGGTATTGCTGCAACAGCAAAGTATTTTGCCTGTTTTAGTTCAGAAAATGAATTAGTGGAACTGCTCAGAAATGATCTTTGCAAAACAGAGCCTCTTTTTATTTTAGGAGGAGGAAGCAATATTTTACTCACCCAAGATTTTGAAGGATTGGTACTTGCAAATACTATTAAAGGAATGGAGGTGTTAATAGAGGATAATCATAGTAGCACTATTGAAGTAGGTGCTGGAGAAGTGTGGCATGATTTTGTGTTGTGGAGTATTGATAAAAACCTTTCAGGGATTGAGAATTTGGCACTTATTCCCGGATTGGTTGGCGCATCCCCCATGCAAAATATTGGTGCTTATGGCTTAGAAGTAAAAGATGTAATTACAACAGTTCATTTTATCGAAATTGGGAGTGGAAATTCAAAAATACTGAGCAATGAAGATTGTAATTTTGGCTACCGAGATTCTATTTTTAAACATGAATTAAAAGAAAAAGTAGTAATTACCAAAGTGATTTTTAAACTCAGCAAAACTCCATTAAACAAAACCACTTATGGTGCAATTGAAGAAGAACTAACATTAGCACAGCAGTAATTAATATCAGAAGCCGAAAATTACCTGATCCAAAAATATTAGGCAATAGCGGAAGTTTTTTTAAAAATCCAATTATTAAAACAACTCAATTTGAAAATTTGAAAAGAGAATTCCCGGAAATGGTGGGCTATACAATTTCTGAAACAAAAACCAAAATTGCTGCTGGCTGGCTCATTGACAATGCAGGACTAAAAGGCTACCGAAAAGCAGATGCTGGCGTACACAAAAATCAGGCATTAGTTTTAGTTAATTACGGCAATGCAACTGGCTTAGAAATCATAAATTTGGCGAAAGAAATTCAGGAAAAAATAAAAGATAAATACGGTATAAGTATAACGCCAGAAGTTAATATATTGTAAGGTGAAAAGCGAAAAACTTCAAGAAAAACTCCGCCTTCATTTCCCGCACAAACCCACCAAAGAGCAAGACCAGTTAATTATAGAAATTGCTGATTTTGTAAGTACCATAGGTAGCAGAAGTATTTTTTTACTAAAAGGATATGCAGGAACAGGAAAAACCACTTTGGTATCCACTTTGGTAAAATCATTACCAATACTTGGAAAGCGTTCTGTACTGATGGCCCCAACAGGAAGGGCAGCAAAAGTACTTTCTAAATACTCCAAAAAATCAGCATCAACAATACACAAAAAGATTTACTGGATAAGAACAAATAAAAGTGGCAACACATTCATAAAACTGAAAGAGAATACGCATTCAAATACCATTTTCATTGTTGATGAGGCTTCCATGATTCCTGAAAATTCAGACAAAGGATTTGGCAATCGCTCCCTTTTAGATGATTTGATTGAATATGTATATCAAGGGCAAGATTGCAAACTCATTTTGATTGGCGATACGGCTCAACTCCCTCCTGTTCATTTGGATATGAGCCCTGCACTAGATGAGGAGAAACTAGAAGATAATTACAACAAACAAATTATCTGCAAGGAACTTACAGAAGTGGTTAGGCAAAAAAAGGATTCTTTAATTTTGAAAAACGCAACAAATCTTAGAAATAGAATTGCAAAAGAGAATTATTCCTACCCAAAATTAGCCACTAACACTGAAGTAATTCGCCTTAATAGTGGGGAAGATTTGCAAGATGCACTAGAAAGAGCATACAGCAATGAAGGTGTAAATAATACTACCGTGCTTTGCCGCTCCAACAAAAGAGCAAACCTTTACAATCAGCAGATAAGAGCAAAAATAAGGTGGCAAGAAAATGAAATTTCTGCTGGCGATATGCTTATGGTGGTCCGGAATAATTACTATTGGCTAGACGATAGCAGCAAAGCAGGATTTATTGCCAATGGCGATATTGTAGAAGTAGTGCGTATAAAAGAAACCATTGACCGCTATGGCTTCCGATTTGCAAAAGCAAGCGTACAAATGGTGGATTACCCACAAGAAAAAGAACTGGATGTCATTCTACTTTTAGACACACTAACAAGCGAAAGCCCTGCTATAACTTACGAGCAATACAAACAACTTTACAAAGAAGTTGGTTTGGACTACAAAGGACAAAAGGAAATAAACA
>LWDU01000359.1_pt1 | contig 13949 bp, 8 predicted proteins | sample 727161 | NCBI WGS metagenome assembly LWDU01 (sample SAMN04566230, study PRJNA314399) | hydrothermal vent metagenome | isolation source: deep sea hydrothermal plume seawater | place: Mexico: Gulf of California, Guaymas Basin | collected 2004-07-11 | reverse complement strand
GATGATATGGTAAATGATCGGCAATCGGTCGGCGGGATGGGGAGCGGTTTCATTGATTTACTTGCGTCGAACCTCGGCGGCGGTGTTGTCGAGTTGAAGAAATTCGCCAACACAGCGACGCACTTGAACAATAGTTCTCAAATGGCTGGTCAAAGTGTTAACAACAACCACATGGGAATGATTTATGAAGGAACAAATTTGCGCGGGCATACTTTTTCATGGAGGTTATCGGCAAAAAATGAGGCAGAACAAAACGCGATTGAAAAAATTATAAAGACGATCAAATTTCTGTCTTTGTCGGAAGTGGGTTTTGGCGGGACGGAAGATGTACAGCATTTTATAAATAGGTTAAAGACCGGCAAGGACGGCAAAGACCTTGGCTCCGTGGAGGATGTTTTCAAAGGGGGATTTAGCGGTGGTAGGCTGACTATTCCTCCAACGGCATCGGTCAGATTCCTAGACAATGGGAACGTAAACGAACATTTGTTTAAAATAAAAGATTCTTTTATAACAAATGTTGAGGTGAATTATACATCACAAGGGACTTGGCAGGCACACAAGGACGGCGCGCCAACTGAGATTCAACTTTCAATAACATTGAAAGAAGTTACTGCTGTTACAAGAGCAGATATAAGGAGTGGATACTAATGGCAAAATCATATTACAGCTTCTTACCTAAATTAGAATATAACGGCGTTTTGATATCAGACATATCGCATAGATTTACCGTGCTGGATAATGTAGCATCGTTCTCTGATTTTTATTATAAAACTAGAATCGAACACCACAATACCCCAGAATCCGTTTCATACGCGTTATATGGTACTACAGATTATTGGTGGATCATTTGCGCTATTAATAATGTGATCGACCCATTTTATGATTGGGTTATGTTGGAAACCGAAGTGTTTGAGTACGCGAAAAAGGTATACGACGACATTAACGGTATTCACCATTATGAAGATAGCGAATTAAATAAACATTCTGAGAATAATGCCGAGGAAACGTTTGAGCCTATTACTAATTTGGAATGGGAGCTATATTTGAACGATCAAAAACTACAAATCCATACGGTCAAACCTAAATATATACAACAAATAAACAAAGAAATGAAAGACAGGATGAAATTGGTTAAACCCCAAAAACAAGGGTAACAAATTATGGATTTTGATACAAGGCGGAAAAGCGAATGGAACGTGACTATAACGAACAATGCGGGCGTCGAATTTGATATATCAAACATAATCGACCAAATATCTATTTACGAATCATTGTACAACAACTGTATGTTCGGTAACATCAAAATTAGGAACTCTGTTGGGTTTATAGAAACGTTCGCATTGTTGGGAAGTGGTGGCGAGAAAATTAAGATTGATATAGGAACGCCCAACGTTTCCGGTATGCAGGAAAACTCACTGATAAAAGAATTTGTATTAAATTCACTCTCCGATATAAAAAGATTCGACGACGGCACTGGCGCGGAATCTTGCGTTATAGGTTTCGTTTCTCCCTTTCTTATTAAGAACAATGTCACGAAAATCAGTAGGTCGTTTGACGCTATGAGTTCTTCTGAAATTGTCGAGTATATTTCATTGGACGTGCTTGAATTGGGTATTGATCCCACTAAAGAGTTCACGGCTCTGATAACGAATACCGAGTCAAAGCACACTAAAAATATAGTTGTTCCGAATTGGAAACCATTCCAATTGTTTAATTTTCTCTCCAGAAATAGTATTTCGTTAGAAGGGGATAGCAATTACATTTTTTTTGAAAATAATGAAGGATTCAACTTCACAACACTGGAGTATCTTAAATCATTACCTCCAATTAGAATGATAAGTTTGGAACAACCTCCGGTTCATATGAAACAATCCGCACAAGGAAAAACGTCTTCTCAAGGAAACATCGCCGTCAATTATGGGGAATCAAGAAGGTTTGATATAACGGCTGGCGTATCAGATGGAATGTTCGGCAGTAAAGTAATATCCCATAACATTTTAACGAAGAAGTATGAAGAATTTGAGATAACAAATATAAAACAAGATAGTAAATTAGGTGATGTTGGTTTTGGCGACGTGTTTAAAGAAAACCAAATACCGGAATCACACGTAGGATATATGAGCGGAAATTACGTTTATGACGTCCACGACAAAGGGGCGCGGTCGCATTACCCTTTATATGATTTGAAGATGGCGGAATTGAGATGTAATAATATCAAATTCGATATTCCAGGAGACACTAACGTCTTCGCTGGTAATGTCGTTGAAGTATTAATACCATCAAATACGCAAGAATCTGATGAGATGGATAAGTACATGAGTGGTAATTTTCTAATAACAGCTATCCACCATAAGTTAAATAACACAGAATACACGATGACTGTTGAATTATCCAAAGACGGTTTTGATTATGAACCCGACGAAAGTCTAATGGCAATTTAGGAAAGTATTATGCAATTTATGGGAATGGATGGTTTTTTCTGGTTTACCGGAGTTGTTGAAGCAAGGGACGATCCTATGCGACTCGGTAGAGTCCGAATCCGTATAGCAGGAATCCATTCGAAGAAACGTATTAAATCTAAAACAAAAGGAATTCCTACGGAAGAATTGCCATGGGCATACCCCATGCAACCCGTGACTTCTGCCGCCATGAATGGTATAGGCACAACGCCGCTCGGTCCTGTAGAAGGCACACACGTAGTTGGATTTTTCAGGGACGGTAATAATTGCCAAGATCCTATTATCATGGGAACGTTGGGCGGATACCCTTTAGAACTTCCGGGCGAAAAAGGGTTCAATGATCCAAACAAAAAATACCCAAAAGAAGAATATTTAAAAGAACCAGACACGCACAGACGAGCGGTGGTTGATTTTATCGACCCGATTGACGGCGAGCAAACGGTTAGCAAAACAACTCAATTGGACGAAAAACACCAACCGGAAGACGGCAGTGCGCCACTTAGAACCGTAGACAGAAACGTCGCTATTGCTTTAGACGGGGGCGAATGGGATGAACCAGAAACCCCATTTGCTGCGGAATATCCCTTCAACCATGTACGGGAATCCGAGTCCGGTCATATAGAAGAATGGGATGATACTCCAGGCGCGGAACGTTTGATGAAATGGCATAAAACGGGAACGTTTGAGGAGATTCATCCTGATGGTTCAAAAGTCACTAAAGTTGTGAGTGATAATTATACGATTATAGCGGGCGATGATTATATACACGTCAAAGGCGGTAATCTAAATGTCACTGTAGACGGAAATGTGAATTTGAAGGTTGGCGGTAATTATAATGTAGAAGTAGCCGGTGATCATAATGTGTCCGTTGATGGAAATTGGAACGTGGAAGTTTTAGGAAATACAAATATTTTAACGGCAGGCGGTAAGACGGACGAGTCTGCGGGCATCCACACTATTAAGGGTGCTATCATACATCTAAATCCATAAGGGGTAACATATGGGAGTATTCAACGACGTTAATGATGCGATGGGGCAAGTCGGTGGTCTATTAAAATCACCAGCAATGGAGTCCGTCGCCAGAATGAAAGACGCAGCAACAAGTTTAAACGTCACCGCCAATTTAGATCCATACGTTTTGGAACAAGCATTTCCGGGAAAAGGCACTGATTTCTATAATCAGATGCAAGAGATTCAAAATCTATCAGACCAATTAGACGAGTGCGGCAACTTTGCTCAAGATTTAATACAAGCATCGACTGAAGATTATATTAAATCTACGGGCATTCAGCAGGCAGGACGCGATCTTTCTAAAACATTAGGTCAATACGGCAACGAAATTGATTGTGCTGCTGGTTTTGCTACATTGTTTGATTCCAAAGGCATATTAGATGACGTTTTGGGTATCGGAGATTTACCTCAAATACGATCGCGTGTGCGACAAATTGTATTAGACGCAACTAATCCAACAAAACTTGCTAACATGATTACAAACCTCGACGCGGTTCAGGCGTTGTTGGAACCGTTTAATGATTTTTGTACAGGAATGAAAGACGCATTGAACCAACTCGTGGCAAAAGATTTAGCAGCTTTAAACGCCATATTAAATAAATTAGCACAATGGGCAGCATTTACCAATATCGCGACAGGTGATCCATGTGCTCTTGTAAATAACAACAGAATGTTTAATTCGATCACCAGTCCGGTGATGGATGATATTTTGGCATTATATGCTGGCATAATAGGTGGAAATGTAGGAGAAACCATCGGTGAAATATTTGATCCAGAAAATCCAACGGCATTAATTGGAATTCTAAACCCTGGATTTAACCCAGGTGGGTTTAATCAAGATGCCGGAAGTGTAGTATCTTTCGGAAGTTATTTTGACGGCATTGGAGTAAACGTCGGCGGAATAAAAACCAATATCGGTAATATCATACAGGGGTCACAACAACTTAGTGACTTTTTAGGAGACAATTCCGAAGGTTTTTCGTCCGAACCCCTAACGTGGGACGGCGATGCTTGGGTTGAAAATGCAAGCGCAGGCGTAATAGACGGAATGAGTTCTATTACATCAGGGATTAAGAATTTTGGTTCTAATTCATTTAACCCTGCATTAAATAATTTCATGAATATGAAGGAAAAGGTTGAGTTTTCCGCTTTCGGTAAATCAAATGAATCAATATCATATAAAGTGGAAAAATGCGTTGGCGCTTTAATGGCGGGTAATCCATTAACGTGTATAAAGAATGGCGGTTCATGGCTCACCACTGATTTCACCCCAACCGATTTGGGAATTACTGAAGCAATTAAGGGTAGAGTACCATCTATTGATGATATCACAGGCGGTACAGATTTATTCTCATCGAAAACGAATATTACAATACCAGACGGTCCAGGGTTCATCACAGTTTCCGGCGGTGGCGTCCTCATTGACGAATCTGCCGCTTTTGCTGGAGTCTCGCTACCTACTGGTGCTGATAAGGCAACGAATAAAGTTGGATTAGGCAACCTAACAGGAGCTACATCAAAGGTGCAAAACCCAACGAAAGAAATTAACCGCAGCGTTGGATCACAAAAAGCGCCCATGGGTTCAAGTTCGGTTTCTGATTCTCGAGGTTCTTCCCCAGCAAATCCGACCACTCCTTTTAATCACGCAATTGAAAATAAGCAACCGACTAATGCGGCAAAACATCAAACTCCTGGAAAACCGAGTTCGTTTGAAGCAGGTATCACCATGTTCGATGCGGGTAAGGACGAATTGAAACGGGCACAAGAAAGTGGCGATCTGCGTAAAATATCTTCTTGTAAATGTTTGGGCGCGCATCAGTCTTATACAGAAAGTCATTGTATAAGTTCAGGAGGTTCATGGAAATGTCAACCAGGAACGTCAAATCAAAGGGCTGCTAAAGTATTCGAATCAATAAACACAATAAGTTCTTCTAGAAACACGGAATTAAGTTCAATATTGCCTACCGCTAAAGCGTTTGTGGGGATTGTATAATGCCCGGATCAGTTAGATTAGGTGATATGTGTACTGGTCACGGATGTTATGGCCAAAGACCAAACATTTCCGCATCAGGTAACGTTTTGATCAATAGTCGCGGAGCACATCGAGTCGGAGACGCGTGGCAAGTACACGGTTGTTCGGTATGTAGCGATCATGCAGGTTCTCAAGCATCGGGTTCACCAACGGTATTTGTGAACAGCAAACCGTTAGCAAGAATAGGCGACAGCATTTCGTGTGGGTCTTCAAATTCAACTGGTTCTGGTAATGTTATTGCCAACGGCTAAGTATAAATATAAAATAATAGAGACAAGGGTTCTTGATGAAATCACAACGTAGAGAAATCAATAAAAGATACAAAGACATAGATCTAGATATGATTGTGCACCCGCATACAAACGATATAGTTGGACGATACGATGATGAGGCTCTAACTGGGTCTATTTTAAACATTATCAAAACTCGAAAGGGCGAAAGGGTTTTCCAACCAGATTTTGGTTCCACCATATACAATTCTTTGTTTGACCCGTTTTGCAACGAAACTCGAGTTTCGCTGCAAACGCATATAGAGAATGCGCTTACTCAACACGAACCCAGAATCGTATTGAATTATGTGAAAATTAAAGCAGAAGTCGATATGAACATGTATAATGTTGCTATTGCGTACACTCCTGTGATTGGCGGCGGCATGAGAGAGATTGAATTCTTTTTAAACAGATTAAGGTAAGAGAGCGTAACTATGGCACAGAATGATAAACAATTAAAAGTTTCAGAATTGGAATTTGATAAGGTTAAAGGAAACATCAAAGACTTCTTAAGAGGTCAAGATGAATTCACAGATTACGATTTTGAAGGTTCCGGCATGAGTGTTATGCTTGACGTTATGGCGTACACCACCCATTATATGGGGTTTCATGCGAACATGGCGATCAATGAATCATTTCTCGATACGGCTACATTGAGAAACTCTGTTGTTTCTCACGCTAAGGCTATCGGATATACTCCATTGTCTATCACTTCGGCAGAAGCGATTATCAAATTAACATTCAATACATACGGACAAGACCCAACGTTTATTCCTATTGATAAGGGCACGACATTTACCTCCAATGTTAACGGAATTTCACACCAATTCGTAGCACTAGAAACCGTTAACGTGTTTCCAGACGAGTCTGGTGATTTCTCATCTGAAATTAAAGTTCACCAAGGGGTCTTAATGAATACTTCTTGGGTATACGCGGAAAACGCGGCATATATAATTGCCGATCCAGGTTGCGACAGAAAAACCATTTCCACGATTGTCGACGGATCAGCATGGTCGAATAATCAACAATTGTCAACATTAGTTCCTGGATCCTTAACATTCTTCTTACAGGAAGGTTTGGACGGCGTTACTGAGTTGTATTTCGGCAACGGCATCTTCGGGAGAATTCCAAAGATAGGTGATGTAATAACATCACAATACCTTTCAACTAAAGGCGAAAGTGGTAACTATACATCAACGATTCAAGACCAAGTGTTTTCTATCAATAATACAATTGCTGGGGTGTATGATTCCGACAAAATAAATATTGAAACAATTAATATCTCCAATTTGGGTGATGCTCAGGAATCGGTTGATTCCATCAAACACGCAGCACCGAAATCTTATGAACGACAAAATCGTGCCGTAACTGCTGAAGATTACAAATCAATTCTACTAGAAAAGTATCCAAACATTGATTCAATTTCAGTATGGGGCGGCGAAGATAATGATCCACCACAATATGGTGCGGTGTTTATATCAATTAAACCTAAACACGGTCTAGAGTTATCCCCGCTAACAAAAAAGTATTTGACGAAAGATATATTATCTGAATTTAATATGTTAGCGATTAACCCTATTATCGTCACGCCTGAATATACATATATTGATATCGAGACATTAGTTTCATATGACACATTAAAAACGTCATTGTCTTCTGGCGAAATTCAAGCGAAGGTAATCTCCGCAGTAGATAAATTCTTCAGTGATGAGATCACAGAATTTAAAGTGAATCTTAAATTCTCAAAACTAACGAGGGTGATTGATGATTCTGAAAATTCTATTAGTAATAACTCAACGTCTTTAAAAGTTTATAAAAAGTTCTATATACAATCATCAAACACGATAGGAAACTATACGTTCAAATTCAATAATAAATTGAATCCAGGATCTATCGTGTCGTCGGTTTTTGGTTTAGAAGCAGACGGTTCCTCAATGGCGTTATTAGATGATGGCCAAGGAAACGTGTTACTTTACGATATTATCGCGGAGGGGTTTGTCAATACTTCTCAAGGTACGATCGATTATGAAAACGGCATTATCGAATTAAATGGTTTCAATCCTACGATTGACGTCAACACCGTCATTAGTTTATATGCAACGCCTAAGTCGAATGATATATTCACATTAAGGAATAATTTGCTTGTACTAAATAGCACAAACGTTACATTAGAAACTTTATAATATAGGACACTGTACCAATGAGTAACAGTAACTTTACTGAAAATCCAGCTAAATTTCTATCTATATTCGTAGAACGTATGGTCCCGGACTATGTTCGAGAAGACCATCCAATGTTCGTCACGTTCATGAGAAAGTATTTTGAATACTTAGAACGCGAAACAAGTATCAACGGGGAATTAGGTGAGTATAAACAAATCACCGACCTAATAGAAAATGTCGATATAGACCATACATTAGATCAATTCATTCCGGAATTTGAAAAACAATACTTAACTAATATACCAGAAAAAGCAATTGGCGCCGGCGTCATAACGACAGAGAAATCGTTCCTTGCTAAAAACATCAAACAATCTTATAAAGAAAAGGGTACTGTTAACGCATTAGACTTTTTGTTCCGAAGGGAATTCAACACTGAAGCAACAATATCTTATCCTAAAGATTTTATGCTCAAGGCGTCTGGGTCAGTTTGGTACGAACCTCAATGGGTAGAAGTTTCAGAATCTCAAGAAGAAGTTCAAAAGTTATACAATAAGAAAGTTGTAGGTCAAATATCTGGCGCGACAGCATTTGTTGATATCGTAGAAGGCTCTACAATGCCTGAACATGAACGTTTACTTCTAACGCAAGTTAGTGGTTCATTCATTCAATACGAAGAAATTTGGGAAGATGTAGGAACAAGCGGTAATACGCCAAATAAATTAACAGTATCGTCCGAAGGAATAATTGCTCCATCTACTTGTTACATCAACGGCGTTGCGTGGAGTACAGAATACGGCGCTAACGTTCCTCAAACGAGATCGGCATGTGAAGGTTTAGTTGAGGAAGCGAACGTTAAAACCGCAGTTTGGTTGCCGAATGGTTATTGGGTAGATTCTGCCGGTTTCCTTTCATCAGACCGCAAGATGCAGGACAACGATTATTACCAAGACTTCTCCTATGTTATTAAATCCGATGTTCCAATTCAATCCTACCGTGAAGTATTAAAGAAATTAGTTCACCCAGTTGGACTTAAATTATTCGCCGAATATGTGTTTGAATCTACCGTTCCTATGGGAACAAGACTTCCGGAAAAATATGCGGCATATTTAATTTACATATTCTCGTATTTGGATATTGCCGTCGACATCTTTCCTATCGGTAGATGTGATAATCCGGTATATTCGGATGAGATGACTTGTATTGATAACGGTTCTGCTTGGAGCAGAGGTAAGAGTTTCAAGACTGCTCACACAAGACATTACACTTGGACAAGACCATTAACGTTTGAGTTACAAGAAGGAATCACAATACCTTGGTCTCATATGAGATTCGATGGAACAACAAGGGAAAACGTTGTAAACGGCGTTCCGCAGGGTTCCGGCGTAGACGAATTGATTGTTGGCGGCGTTTGTTCTTATACGGCATTTGCTCAATGGAACGTAATTGAAGAGGGAAGCACCTCTAAAGTAGATTGTATCAATTTAGTTCAACAAGACGCGCTTTGGGGAGTTTGTTCTGACGTCGACGTCGCGGATGAAGCAGAATGTATAGCGAACGGCGAATCTTGGGAAAACATAAACTATTGTTCTGACGGAACATATGCAGAAAAATCCACTTGTGAAGCATCTGGCGCGGTTTGGACTTATGCGGATTATCAATGGGAAGGAACGGTAATAGAAACAACCTTGTCTAGCAACTTTGAACGCGTCAGACAGAAGGTATGGAGATGTACCGAACCCGGAACTTACAACTACAATACTGAAACAGAACGACTTGCTGCGGCAATGGCTTGTTACGCGGCAGGCGGTGATTGGAACCACAAGATTATAGGTCTCAACCATTCCGATAAGACGGATGCTTGGATATTTGTAAATGAACAATGGAAAGGCGAAACTCTTTACTCCAAGTCTGAAGACTTTATCGGCGAAGAACATTCCGGATTTGAAAAGTTCTTAGAATCAGGATATGACGACTACGTTGTAGAAATACTCAAGCAGGTTGAGGCAGCATCGGCAAACGTCGACCCAAGCACTTGGGGTTCTGATGTTATGAACGAGTCGTTAGAAGACCAGTCGTGGAGAGATCCGGCAGATACCGTGATTGCGGCACAATGTTCTGACGCTACGCGGTTGGACGAAACCGTTTGTTTAAGTTTCGGCGCTTGTGTAGGTGCCGACGGTTTGGATATGGGTTCTCACGGCGACGACTACTCAGCATGTACAAATGCTGGTTTCTACTTCGTCAGAGATAATACTTGGACGAAGGAACACAATCGCGATTTACCTAATATAAAATCACAGCACGTTGATGTTAATATTGTAACACCACCTAACGTCATCGGAACAACACTTAAAGAAAAGTTATATCAAATATTCATCTTAGATGATGATATCAAACTTGCTTTGGCGGCATTTCCTGAAGAAGTCGTTTTGGCGTATTATCAACAACTTAAAGTTCTTGATATTTCCGAGCAACCGCCGTTAGAAAACACTTTGAATATCCGTAGAACATTCAAAGGTATTAAAGAATATCAATTGACTCCGGCAAGTTGTTCGGATTCTAGTTTCTCAAATTACACCACTTGTGCTGCGGCAGGCGCTTGTTCAGATTCAACATACGACGGCGATGAAAACGGTTGTGTTAACGTCGGTTCTTGTTCAAGTTCTTCTCCTGGATTATTCACGCGATCGTTATGTCAGGCGAGTGGATTCACTTGGACGCCGCAAACGCCGGCGAACGTTTGGTCATCGGCGGGTAATTTCTGGATCGATGAATCGGTTTCTTGGACAGGAATTTATGATGACGAATTCATGGCGACTGACGGTAGAATGGTCGGTTGTGAAGTTTGGGAATTATTAGTCGCGAAAGGTCTTGAGTCTATTCTCGAATACAACTTGCGAATAGTTCAAGTTGAATCATATGCTCCTCAACAGAACTATAGGTTCTGGGAACAAAATAGAGAAAACACAATCATCCAATCAATATACGGTAGCACTAACGATATTATTGATTCGGTACATATTGAAGCGTTCGACATTGACGGCGGAATCAGAACTCACACCCACGGAGGCACAGACGGTTTTGCCCCAATGATGGATGCGGTTTTGACTAAGGGTTTAGAATTACCGGAAATGGGCGTTGGTGCTTCGGCATTCCACACTCACGACTTTGATGGAACAGCAATACAAAACTTAATAGTACACGGAAAGGAAATGGACGCGAGTGGTATTTCCTACCAACAAGCAAGAGATTTAATAAATCGAGAAGCATATGAAGTTCCAGTATTCCACGGGGCAAATTTAGTTTGTGGTGGTATTATGACTCCTCCGTTATGGGGCGATTGGGTAGATTCTCAACAAGATCCTAGATACAATGGTTCTGGAGAATGCTTTAATTCGCAATATACGGATATGGCATCATGTATCGCATCATATGCGGGTAATCCGATGTTTTGGATGCCTCCAATGTGTTCCAATATGTCCAACATGAGTCAAACGGTTTGTGAGTCAATGGGTGATACTTGGGCGGCAGGAACTGCTGGTTCTTGTTCAAATGCGGTAATCCCTGACGATCAAACTTGTAACGCATCTGGCGCGGTTTGGACATACGGTATACCAGATATGTGTATGTCATCGGAAGCATCATGTAACGCGGCTGGACATTCTTGGGGTTACTTTACTCTTGCTGATTTGCCGCCAATGAAAGGACACGTTTCTTACTTCGTTAAAGGCGAAGTCGTTGACAGAAGCAAGACAATTAATTGACGGTGATGTTGCTTCTGTAACTCTTTATGATAACCTCGGCGCTTTGGACAAAGAAGGTAAAGTCACATATGATGATTTTGAAATCACCATCGGCGGAACCATTACAAACATTCTGGGAGAAATCACCTCCGGTCACTATCACGAATACGATGTAACATACGACGCAGACTGGGAAACTAAACAAGATTGGCGCGGTAACGATATGACGCACGGTTTTGTTTATACTCCAGTTATGACTTGGTTGTGTTTCAACTACAAACCAGATCTCGGCGTGGATCCTACCGCTATGGGCGGTATGGACTTCATGGGTAATCCATGGCCGCAAAACGTGTTTATGGAAGTGCCCGATTCATATGTTGGCGGTTTCTTAAACAACCCAGATATCACGTTACATCACAACCAAGTTTGGTCTGAAGAGTTAAACCCAAATGTTGATTGGGTTGAAATTTATTCTTCAAACTTTATCCAGGACGTTCCGGGTTCAGGCGACATTGACGATTTGATTGGCGTTGAAAGTATAGGCGTTGGTACTGATATCGTTGTTATTGAAGCATATCCTAAATTAAATGGCGATTGGATAACCCTCGTTGATCAATCGGGCTACATTTATTTAAGAAATACTACAACGCTGGTACAAACTACTTTATTAGATCTATCCACACTTCAACACGTTATTGGTCTTGGCTCTTTCGCCAACTATGATGAACGCGGCGCTTTGGGTATGTGTTATCACCCAAATTACGCCACCAACGGTAAATTTTACGTTTACTATATGACGGAGCAAGGTGGTGGCGGTGGTGCTTGGGGATTCCCTTTATCGTCTACCATTATTTCCGAATTCACGGCAGTGCTTACAGGAAACTATGACGTAGCAAACGTTTCTAGTGAACGCATATTGATGACTATTCCTCAACCGGATTTCAACCATAATGGCGGCGAATTATGCTTTGGTCCAGATGATGGTTATCTTTACATTGGTTTAGGTGATGGCGGTTCTGCTGGCGATACTTCGTGGGCAAGCGGTCACGGCGGTCATGGTGAATACGGTAACGCTCAAAACCCAACTAATTTATTAGGAAATATTCTTAGGATCGATGTTGATACCACGGAGAACGGTTTACAGTACGGCATTCCGTCTGATAACCCCTTTATCAATTCAATATACAAAGAAGGACAAGCAGCGGCGGAACCATTTAGACCTGAGATTTATGCTTATGGTTTCAGAAACCCGTGGAGATTCTCATTTGATGTCGACGGAAACTTATGGTGCGCCGATGTTGGTCAGGATAAGTTTGAAGAAATCAACATTATAGAAAAAGGCGGAAACTATGGTTGGAGAGTATTAGAAGGTTATCATTACTATGAAGAAGACCAAGCCATCATTGATAAAATAGCAGTTGATTTGGGGTACTCAACGACTCTTGAATACCTAAATGATTTGAAGAAACCTATACACGAATATTCACACGGTACTGGTATTTCTATTCTAGGCGGGTTTGTTTATAGAGGAACTTTGTGTCCGGAATTGACAGGCAAATACGTCTTCGGTGATTGGGGCACGAACTGGGCAGGTACTAGTGGTAGATTATACACACTAGAAAAAGATGATGCCGCAGGCAATGCTATGATTTTCAACGTATTACCAAATGCGGCGAATGGCGCGAATCATAGTCATAAAATAAGATTAACTGCTTCTGAAGTTATATTTTTACAAGCAAACCCTGGAGTATCAGTTGTTACAGCACAAACTGATACTATTCACGCAGAATTTTATGTTCATACATTTACTATAATATACAGCACTGCTGATAATAAATTCCATATTATAAGTCAAACGAATCCGGAAGGACATGATATTTTAGAATTTGATGACTATGACGTGGATGCCACATATACTAGAAAGTCATTATCTTTCTGGGATCCAGTTACTGAAGTCGTTACACTGACTACATTTAACGAATCGGTGTTGTCTATGGGCGAAGATTCAGCGGGAGAAATATATTTCTCAACACGTATGGGTATTAACACATTCCAACCACCTTCAGGCGCGGGACCAGATAATACTACGATATATAAAATCACACAAGTTTATAATTCGGTAGATACCCCAAATGCTCCTGCTCAAATTCCTGCTACACAAAAGGCGCATACTCACGGATATAAAGTAACATACGACCAGGATACAAGTTCATTCGACACAATTGAAATTTCTGATATTGAAATGCCTGAATGGGACGCGTTCTATCCAGTTT
>LWDU01033926.1_pt1 | contig 13956 bp, 16 predicted proteins | sample 727161 | NCBI WGS metagenome assembly LWDU01 (sample SAMN04566230, study PRJNA314399) | hydrothermal vent metagenome | isolation source: deep sea hydrothermal plume seawater | place: Mexico: Gulf of California, Guaymas Basin | collected 2004-07-11 | reverse complement strand
TTAAGCATGAAAAAGAAATTACAAACTACGCTTTAGAAAAACTTAAAAAAATAAATTCTATAAAAATTATTGGAAATCCAAAAAATAAAGCAGGTGTGATTGCTTTTACAATAAAAGGGATACATCCCCATGATATTGCTACAATTTTAGATGAGGACGGAGTAGCAATTAGAGCCGGGCATCACTGTTGTCAAATTTTTCACGAAAAAATGAATTTAACTGCTACGGCAAGAGCTTCCATTGGCGTTTATAATACCAAGGATGATATTGATATATTATGTAAAGCAATTGAAAATTGTAGAAAAATATTTGATTTAAAATAATGGATTTGAAACAGTTATATCAAGATATAATTTTAGAACATGGAAAAAGTCCCAGAAACTTAGGGCAGTGCGAAGGATATAATTACGATGCAAAAGGGTATAACCCTCTTTGTGGAGACAAAGTTCACGTATATTTAAAATTAGATAGTGAAAAAAAAGTTGAAGGTTTAACTTTCGAAGGTGAAGGATGTGCTATTTCGTTAGCTTCTGCATCCATAATGACAGAGTTAGTTAAAGGAAAATCTTTTAATGAAACAAAGGATATAATGGTTGCCTTCTTAAATATGATAAAAAATACTTCGGAAATACAATCTAACCATTTAGATGAAGACCAAAAAATAAAACTTATGTCGTTGTCTGGGGTAAAAAAATTTCCAATGAGAGTAAAATGCGCTACCTTATCCTGGCATACTCTGGTTTCAGCTATGGAGGGTAAAAAAAGGGAAGTGAATACTGAGGCAATAGATTAATGGATGATATTAAAAATAAAGTAATTGAAGAAATTAAGAAAATTTACGATCCCGAAATTCCAGTTAACATTTATGAATTAGGCCTAATTTATAAAATAGAAGTGGACGAAAAAAATAAAGTTAATCTAGATATGACATTAACTTCGCCTAACTGTCCAGTAGCCGAGAGTTTGCCAAATCAAGTTAAGGAGAGTATAAAGAAAGTAGAAGGAGTTTCTGATGTAAATCTTAATTTGGTTTGGGAACCACCTTGGGACAAAGATAAAATGTCAGAAGCTGCGAAATTAGAATTGAATTTATGAGTAAACAAGTAATAACTTTGAGCGATAGGGCTGCTGATAGAGTAAAAGAAATTATGGCTCAAACTAAAGAAACTATCGTTGGAGTAAGAGTAGGAGTTGCTTCTGGAGGATGCGCAGGCATGTCATACGTTATGGAATATGCAAAGAAAACTAATCCTAATGATGAAATTATTGAAGACAAAGGTGTAAAAGTGTTAATAGATCCTAAAGCAATTATGTATCTTTTGGGAACTGAAATGGATTACAAGAAAGAAGAACTTTCCTCTACATTTGTGTTTAAAAATCCTAATGAAACAGAACGCTGTGGATGCGGAGAATCCTTTAAGATTTAATTCTATATTGCCGCTCAATCAAGAATTGTATATAATATCTTTATATGAGAGATACGAAACATTTAGGAAAACATGCAAATAAATTAGCTGAAGAAGCTAAAGAGAAAGCATTGTTTAGAACTCAGCGTAAAGCCGTAGAAGCTGGTGCTCACGGGACTCTTGATTATACAATCAAAGAAGGTGTTAATAAAAATAAAATCGCTGATCAAAAAATTTTAAAAAGTAAAAAATAATGTCCATTCGCGCTTTGGCATTAACAGCAGGTATATTCGGAGCTGCCACTATGTTTTTTCTTGCTTGGTGGTTAATCTTAACTGGAAATGCAGAAGGTCCACCAACTTTACTCGAAAGAATATATATAGGTTACAGCTTTACACCAATGGGAAGTGTTATAGGTGCAGCGTGGGGATTTGTTGATTGGGGAATTGCCGGAGCAATTTTTGCTTGGTTATATAATAAGATAAAAAAATAATACTAGCAGCTATAATACATATCAAACTCGATTGGATGAGGAGTATGTTCAACCTTGTAAATTTCTTCAAATTTTAAAGCTATATAAGCATCTATCTGATCATCAGTAAATACTTCGCCTTGTGTAAGAAATTTTCTGTCTCTATCGAGACTTTCCATTGCTTCTCTTAAAGAACCACAAACAGTTGGAATATTTTTTACTTCATTTTCAGGCATGGCATATAAATCTTGATCTACAGGTTTTCCAGGATTTATTTTATTTTTAATACCATCTATTCCCGCCATTAACATAGCAGAAAAAGTTAAATATGGATTACCTGCACCATCAGGAAATCTGACTTCACATCTAGCTCCATTTTTGTCCATTGTGATTGGTATTCTGCATGATGCTGATCTGTTTCTTGCTGAGTAAACTAATAATACAGGAGCCTCAAAGCCAGGAATTAATCTTTTGTAACTATTTGTTGTACTATTAGAAAATGCATTAATTGCTTTAGCATGTTTTAAAATACCGCCAATATAATACAAAGCTGTGTCAGATAACCCTGCATATTTATTTCCAGAAAACAAAGTTTTATTTTCCTTCCACAAAGATAAGTGTGTATGCATACCAGAACCATTATCTCCTTTAACTGGTTTTGGCATGAAGGTTGCGGTCTTTCCAAAAGAATGTGCTACCATGTGAACCCCATATTTATAAAGTTGTAAATTATCTGCCTGAGTAGTTAAGGTATCAAAATATATCCCTAATTCATGTTGACTTGGAGCAACTTCATGATGATGTTTCTCAGCTTTAATTCCCATATCTCTTAAGGCTTTTAAAAATTCTCCTCTCATATCTTGAGCGCTATCAACAGGAGGCACTGGAAAATAACCACCCTTTATTCCAGGTCTATGTCCCATGTTTCCGTTTTCATAGTCCTTTCCAGTGTTGTAAGGACCTTCTGCACTATCAATTTTAAAACCAGTTTCATTCATGTCATTTTTATATTTAACGTCATCAAAAACAAAAAATTCTGCTTCAGGACCAAAATAAGCTTTGTCACCAATACCTGATTTTTTTAGATAAGCTTCAGCTTTTTTAGCAATACTTCTAGGGTCGCGTTCATAAGGATTTTTTTTGACAGCATCTAATACATCAACGAAAAGGATCAAAGTGTTATGAGATGTGAATGGATCTATAATTGATCTTCCCAAGTCCGGCTTTAGTAACATGTCAGATTCGTGAATTGATTTCCATCCAGCAATTGATGAACCATCAAAAAAAACTCCCTCATTTAACATTTTCTCATCAACCATCTTTCCGTCCATGGTCAGGTGTTGAAGTTTTCCTCTAGGGTCAGTAAATCGAAGATCCACATAATCGATTTCTTTTTCCTTCATTAGTTTGAGAATTTTATTTGAGCTCATTAACAATTTACCTATATATATAATTTCACGTGTAACTAAATGTTTTTATTTAAACTTTCTAGTTGTATCATTATCAAGCAAGAGCAATTAATAAATTGAATTTATTAAATAACAGATATGCAACCAACACATAACACAAAAAGATTAGAACAGGCCATTTCATCGCAAGAAATGAGACTTTTTGAAAAGAATGAATTTCTTAGAGAAGAGTCTTATTTTTTTATGAAAAATGCAGGCAGGCAAGTCTTTAATTTAATAAGGAAAAATTTTAAAAACAAACAACCAATAATTGTGTTGTGTGGACCAGGAAATAATGGTGGTGATGGTTTTATAATAGCTAAATATCTAAAAAGTTATGGATATAAAACTGAAGTATATGCTTCTTCTAATAAGAAAAATTACAAAGGAGATGCTCTTAAAGCGTTAACTGAATATGAAGGAAAAATTAAAAAAATTTCTTCATTTAGAATTAGAAAAAATGCTCTAATTGTAGATGCTTTGTTTGGAATAGGTCTAACCAGAAGTATTAAGGGAGTATTAAAAAAAGTATTTAATCAAATTAACAAAAATAATAATAAAGTTATTTCTGTTGATATACCATCAGGGATTTCAGCGGATACAGGAAAAATATTGGGTAGTGCAATTAAAGCTGATTATACAGTTACTTTTCATACCAAGAAATTGGGTCATCTTATTGATCCGGGAAAAAAGTTTAGTGGAAAACTTAAGGTAGTCGATATAGGTTTTAGTAAAAAAAAAATGAAAAATCGTTTTTTGATAAACTCTCCAGATTTGTGGATAAAGGATTTTCCTTTAAAGAAATCCTCTGATCACAAATATACCAGGGGTAGAGTTGTTATTTTTGGAGGTAAAAAAGAGTTTACAGGAGCCACTATACTTGCTGCTGAAGCGGCTTTAAGAACGGGGGCAGGCTCTGTAAAAATTCTATGTTCAAAAGATACGATACAAATTTATTCTATTAAATTTCCATCAGTTTTAAAAACGGAAATAAATAATATAAATCAATTAAAACATTTTCTTAAAAAAGAAAAAATTACTTCCATACTCATAGGTCCTGGCTCAGGAAGAAATAAAAAAATAAAAGAAATTACAAAATTAATACTTAAAAAAGTAAAATATGTAGTTCTAGATGCAGATGCGATAACATGTTTTAAAAATGATTTAAAATCTTTTTATTCTTTACTAGATAAAAATAAAATAATTACTCCTCATATGGGAGAGTTTCATACAGTCTTTCCTGATGTGAAAAAAGAACTTAGCAATCTTGATAAAGCTTTAATTGCAGCAAAATTAATTAAATCAAACATAATTTTAAAAGGAGCAAACACAATTATTGTTTCTCATGATAAAAAGATTGTGATTAATATTCATGCATCCCCAGAATTAGCGGTTATCGGATCAGGAGATGTGCTTAGCGGTTTAGTTGTTAGTTTAATTGGTGAAAAAAAAATGAATCCTTTTTCAGCAGGGTGTGCCGCTACTTGGTTACATGGTGATATAGCAAAAAAATTTGAGAAAGGATTGATAGCTGAAGATATAGTCCGTGGTATACCGGGTGCGTTAAAAAGATTAAAAAATGGAAATACTATTAAATAAAGAACCAGTAAAGAGAGTTCAAGAATTAATATCAAAATTTGATTCTAAACTTAAAGTGATAGTCTTGAATACTACTGCTAGAACAGCAAAAGATGCTGCCACTTCATTAAAATGTGAAGTAGGGGCAATTGTTAAAAGTTTGTTATTTAAAGCAGATGATACTTTTTTAATTTGCTTAGTACCTGGAGATAAGAGATGTTCCTTAAACAAATTAAAAAAAATTTTAAACAAAAAAGATGTACGCATGGCTAATGCCGACGAAGTAAAAGCTAATACTGGTTTTTCAATAGGAGGAGTTGCACCAATTGCACATTTAAAAAAATTAAATATTTTTATTGATCAATCTTTAGGTAAATTTGAAAGTGTATTTGCTGCAGCAGGGCACCCAAATTCTATTTTCAAAATTAAATATAATCAATTAGTTCAGATGACCAAAGGCGAGGTAAAAGAAATTACAGAATGAGAGATCCAAAGCCCTTAGATTTTTTTTTGTTAACTTTGTTAGCATTAATATGGTCGTCAGCTTTTTTTAATATTAAAATAGCTACCTATTCTTACGGACCGATAACAATAGCATTTTTAAGAGTATTTTTTGGAACTATTCCACTTTTAATTATCTGTTTTTTTAACAAAATAAAAATTGAAGCCTTTTCGAAAGACTGGCCCTGGTTTGCTTCAATTGGATTTATTAATTTGGTAGTGCCTTTTTTTTTAATAGCCTATGGAATCAAAAATGTTCAAAGCAATTTAGCAGCAATATTAATGGCAAGCACTCCTTTAAGTGCAGTAATACTTAGTCATTTTTTCACAAAAAATGAAAAAATAAACTTACTAAAATCAATCGGGGTATTATTAGGATTTTGTGGAATAATATTTCTTTTTACTGACAAGATTTTGTTTAATGAAAATAATATATGGTCTGCGCTTATAATACTTTAAAAATTAGTAATAAATCTAATGAAAATGTTACAGCGTCTATATTAATTTGGGCCACAATATTTTTATTACCACTTTCTTTAATTTTTGAACAACCATGGAATTTAAATCCGAGATTAGACTCAACAATTTCACTTATTTACCTTGGAATTTTTGCAACGGGAATAGCGTGGTTATTAAGATTTTATATATTAAAAAATAATGGTTTAGTTTTTCAAGCACAAGTAGCTTATCTAATACCAATTTTTGGTGTAATTTTGGGATATTTATTTTTAAATGAAGTAATAACTTTAAAAGTTATTATTTCTCTGATTGCTGTAATAATTGGAATTTATATTGTAAAAAAGGGTGGTAAAATTAAAGTAGTTTAATTGCCACGGGCAAGTGGCGGAATTGGTATACGCGCTAGTCTTAGGAACTAGTACCGAAAGGTTTAAGAGTTCGAGTCTCTTCTTGCCCACCAAAAAATATGAAAGTAACAGTAGATTCCAAAAAAGGACTAAAAACAAATCTTAAAGTGTTTGTGGACAAAAAAACCATAGACGATAAAATAGGTGCAAGGTTAATTGAATTGAGTAAAACAGTTAACCTAAAAGGATTTCGCCCAGGAAAAGTCCCAGTAGATATCTTGAAAAAACAATTTGGTAAAGCTGTTTATGGAGAAATTTTGGAAAAAGTTTTGAAAGAAACATCTACAAAAGCGTTAGAAGAAAAGAAGATAAAAGTTGTGGGACAACCAAAGCTTGATCTTAAATCACATGGGGAAGGAAAAGATTTAAATTACACTTTGGAAGTTGATGAGTTGCCTTCAATAAAAATGCAACCACTAGAATCAATAAAATTTAATGACTATGAAATTAGTGTTACCGAAAACGAAACTAAAAAAAGAATAGATGAAATTGCAAAGAATCAAAATAATTTTACAGATAAGAACAAAAATGATTCAGCTCAAGAAGGGGATTTAGTTATATTTGATTATAACGCAACTATCGAGAATCGGTCTTTTGAAGGCGGAGAAGGGAAAAATACTCAAATAACTCTGGGAAAAGATTTGTTCATTAAAGGTTTTGATAAACAGCTATTAGGATGTAAAAAAGATCAAGAAAAAGAAGTTATAATAACTTTACCTGAAAATTATCCCAAAAAAGAATTTGCAAATAAGAAAGCAAATTTTAAATGTAAAATTTTAAATTTAAAAAAACCTGAGCCTGTAAAAATAGATGATCAATTTGCAAAAACTCTTGGTGCCAAAGATTTAAATAATTTAAAAGAATTAGTAACAAATCAAATTCAAAATCAATATAAAATGAATTTGGATGCTTTATCAAAAGAAAGGATATTAGATCAAATTGAAAAACTGCACAAAATAGATTTACCTGATAATTTAGTACAGCAAGAGCTAGCATTAATATCTCAAGGATTAAAAAAAGAAGATGCCGAAAAAAATAAAAAAGAAAACGAAAAAATTGCAAAAAAAAGAGTTAAATTAGGACTTATATTAAACGAGCTTGGAGAGAAAAATAATCTTAAAGTTGATGAACAAGAACTTAAAAATGAAATTCAAAAACAGGTACAATCAATGCCTGGCCAACAAAAACAGGTATTACAATATTATGAAAAAAATCCTTCAGCTGCTGCTAGCCTAAGAGGAACTATATATGAGGAAAAAATCATTAATTTGATTAAAGAAAAATCAAAAAAAATTAAAAAAACAATTTCTATAAAAGAGGCCGAAGACATAATTCATCAACATCACAGAACACATCAACACTCTGAAGAAGAAGAGTCTAAAAAAGCAAAAAAAGTACACATAAGTTGTATAAATCAATTCATTGATTCGTTATGAAAGATAGAATTGAAGAACATATGAACAATCTAATCCCTATGGTTGTTGAACAATCAAACAGGGGAGAAAGAGCTTATGATATTTACTCCAGGCTATTAAAGGAACGTATAATTTTTTTAGTTGGCCCAGTAAATGACAGCGTTTCCACTTTAGTCACTGCTCAATTGTTATATTTAGAGTCAGAGAATCCAAAAAAGGAAATATCTTTTTATATTAATAGTCCTGGAGGGTTAGTGACTTCTGGATTAGGAATTTATGATACTATGCAATATATAAAACCACCGGTTTCTACATTATGCATAGGTCAAGCTTCTTCTATGGGATCCTTTTTATTAGCAGCCGGCGAAAAAGAAAGGAGATTTTCACTTCCTAATTCAAGAATTATGGTTCACCAACCTTCAGCTGGATACCAGGGTCAAGCAACTGATATTGAAATTCATGCCAAAGAAATAATGTCTCTTAAAGATAGGTTAAATAAAATTTATTCAAGGCATACAAAAAAAAGTGAATCAGAAATTAAAAAGGCATTAGAAAGAGATAATTTTATGAATCCAAATGAAGCTAAAGATTTTGGTTTAATCGATGAAGTTGTGGAGAAAAGATCTTAACACACTAGATTTAGTTAACACATACAACTTAAACTTGATAAGTATAAAGATTAGTTTATTTTTAACTTAATTGATTCGTTTTTTAAAAAATTATGTCTGAAAAAAATAATAAAAATATTTTGTATTGTTCTTTTTGTGGAAAAAGTCAGCATGAAGTTAGAAAATTAATTGCTGGTCCTACTGTTTTCATTTGTGATGAATGTGTTGAACTCTGTATGGATATAATAAAAGAAGAAAGCAAAGATTCATTTGCAAACAGTCAAGAAGGAGTACCAACTCCACAAGAAATTTGTAAAGTTTTAGATGATTATGTAATTGGCCAAACTTATGCTAAAGAAGTTTTGTCTGTTGCCGTTCATAATCATTATAAAAGATTAAATTATGAGTCCAAAAGCAATAAAGATGTTGAGCTATCTAAATCGAATATTCTTTTAGTCGGACCAACTGGCTGTGGAAAAACATTATTAGCTCAAACACTAGCTAGAATTATTGATGTTCCCTTTACGATGGCTGACGCCACAACATTAACAGAAGCAGGTTACGTTGGAGAAGATGTTGAAAATATAATTCTTAAATTATTACAAGCAGCTGATTACAATGTTGAAAAAGCACAACGTGGAATAGTTTATATAGATGAAGTAGATAAAATTAGTAGAAAGTCAGAAAATCCTTCTATTACAAGAGATGTTTCGGGAGAAGGAGTTCAGCAGGCTTTACTTAAAATAATGGAAGGAACAATTGCTAGTGTTCCACCCCAAGGAGGCAGAAAACATCCTCAACAAGAATTTTTACAGGTCGATACCACAAATATTTTGTTTATATGCGGAGGAGCTTTTTCTGGATTAGATAAAGTTATCGCAAAAAGGGGCTCCGACTCATCTATAGGTTTTGGTGCTAAGGTTAAGCATTTTCAAGACCAAGCTACAGATGAACTTATAAAAAATTTAGAACCTGAGGACTTAATTAAATATGGATTAATACCAGAATTTGTTGGAAGAATGCCAATATTGGCAACACTAAAAGATCTTGATGAGAAATCTTTAGTAAGGATTTTAAAAGAACCAAAAAATTCCTTAATTAAACAATACAAACGACTTTTTGAATTTGAAAATGTAAAGTTGAACTTTAATGAAGACTCAATTTTAGAAATTGCAAAAAAAGCTATAAATAAAAAAACAGGAGCGCGAGGATTAAGGTCAATTATAGAAGCACTACTTTTAAAAACTATGTTTAAACTTCCTGCAATGAATGATGTAAGTGAAGTTAATATAAATGGATCAGTTGTAAAAAATAATAGCCAACCAATAATAACACACTCAAAAAGGAAAAAAACATCAGCTGCCTAAGAAACTTGTTGTAATATTTTCAATAATACCCATATACTACTCATAATGATCAAAACTGATTTATTACCGTGTTTACCTCTACGGGATATAGTTGTTTTTCCAGGCATGCTTGTTCCACTATTTGTTGGCCGAGACAAGTCAATAAAAGCCTTAAATGAGGTAATGAAGACAAGTAAAAAAATAATATTAGTTACGCAGAAAAATGCAGAAATAGATGATCCCAAAGGAGAAAATCTTTACTCTTTTGGTTGTGAAAGCAAGGTACTTCAATTGTTAAAACTGCCAGATGGAACGGTAAAAGTATTAGTTGAAGGATTAAATAGAATTAAAATATTAGAATGTAAGAACGATAAGGATTTTATAAAAACTTCAGGAGAAGTTGTCGTAGATATAATTGATTCAAAAGAAGATTTACTTCCCTTTGCTATTGCAATAGTAAGAAAACTAGAAAAATTAACAAATTTAAATAAGAAAATTCCCGTAGATTTATTAAATTCTTTAAAAGAGCAAAAAAATACAACTAAAATTGTTGATCATATTTCTAGTCAATTAAATATATCAATTCCTGAAAAACAAAAACTATTAGAAACTTTCGACTTAAAAAAAAGATTAGAAAAATTGATGGGACATATTAACAATGAAATTAATGTTATTGGAGTAGAAAAAAGAATAAGAGGAAGAGTCAAGAATCAAATGGAAAAAACCCAAAGAGAATATTATTTAAACGAGCAAATGAAAGCGATTCAAAAGGAACTTGGAGAAATTGAAGATGGCAAAGATGAAATTGCAAATTTACAAAAAGCTATTCTTAAAGCAAAAATGCCAAAAGAAGCGTTAAAAAAATGTATTTCTGAACTAAAAAAATTAAAATCAATGAGTTCAATGTCGGCAGAAGCTACCGTAGTAAGAAATTACCTAGATTGGATGATAGAGTTGCCTTGGTATAGTAAAACTAAGAAATTAGACTCTATAGATATTAATGATGCCAAAAAAATCTTAGATCAAGATCATTATGGGTTAGATAAAGTAAAAGAAAGAATACTAGAATATTTAGCTGTACAGAAAAGAGTGGGCAAAATTAAAGGAGCTATATTATGTTTGGTTGGACCTCCTGGTGTTGGAAAAACTTCTTTAGGAAAATCCATTGCCAGAGCCACTGGAAGAAAGTTTGTAAGAATGTCTTTGGGAGGCATTAGAGATGAAGCTGAAATTAGGGGACATAGAAGAACTTATATAGGATCCTTACCTGGAAAAATTATACAACAGATGAAAAAAGCTGGAACAAAAAATCCTCTTTTTTTACTCGATGAAATTGACAAGGTAGGATCTGATTATAGAGGAGATCCATCTTCGGCATTATTAGAAGCTTTAGATCCTGAACAAAATATAAACTTTAATGATCATTATTTGGAAGTTGATTATGATCTTTCCGATGTTATGTTTGTAACTACAGCAAATACACTTAGTATTTTACCACCTTTGCTTGACAGACTCGAAGTTATTAGAATTCCTGGATACACAGAAGATGAAAAAATTAATATTGCAAATAATTATTTGATACCAAAACAAATTAAAGATAATGGACTTAAGGACGGAGAATGGAATTTAGGAAAAGATGTTCTTAGGGACGTAATACAAAGCTATACGAAAGAAGCTGGAGTGCGTAATCTAGAAAGAGAAATTTCTAAATTAGCAAGAAAAACTGTAAAAAATATTTTAACAATTACCTAGGTGTTAAGAAATTTAAATATGATGAGATAGAATTAGATAATAAGGTTGGGGTAGTTACCGGTTTGGCTTGGACAGAATATGGAGGCGAAATATTGAAAATAGAATCGGCAATTATGCCTGGAAAGGGAAAAATGCAAATAACAGGCAAGCTAGGTGATGTTATGCAGGAGTCTGTAAAGGCTGCTAAATCATATGTAAGATCTAAATCTTTAGAATTTGGTATTATTCCACCAATTTTTGAAAAAAAAGATTTTCACGTTCATGTTCCTGAAGGAGCAACACCAAAAGATGGACCTTCCGCTGGTATAGCTATGGTTACTTCAATAATTTCATCGATAACTAGTATACCCGTTGATAAAAATATTGCGATGACTGGTGAAGTCACATTACGAGGACATGTCCTGCCTATTGGTGGACTTAAAGAAAAACTTTTGGCAGCTCACAGAGCAAGAATTCCGACAGTTATAATACCAGAAGACAACAAAAAAGATTTGGCTGAAATACCAAAAAATATATTAGATGATGTTGAAATAAAAACAGTCAAAACTGTTGATGAAGTCTTAAAAATTGCGCTTACAAAAGAATTGATACCAGTAGAGTGGATTGAAGTTGAAACTTTACCAAAATCAGGAAGTGGAGAAAAACCATCTACTCTAACCAATTAGCATATTTTTTAGAATTTTCTCGTAAGTAGGTTGGCATATTTGATAATTCAATTTTTGTTAAAGTTTTGTCGGAGTCCCACTTAAACTCTCTTTGATCAACACTATGATCATATATAATTTTTTTTTCCAATATTTTTTTATGCAAATCAGCAACAGTTAGCCCACTTTGTTCAAATTCATAATGATGAGTATAATTTAAAAGTTTTTTTTCTATATCAGTTGGAGATTTAATATTTGTAAAGTGCCATCCACCATTATTGATATAAAAAATATTGTTATATTTCCTTTTTGAAAACATTATATCCAACCTCCACAAAGGGTATTTTTTGTGCTTTATGTTTCTCAACCATTGAGGAGATAAAAAATTTATTTTTTTACATGCTTTTGATCCATGCCAATAAACATTTGGATAGAGTAAATTAAATTTGTAGTAAAATATTTGTTGTTTAAAAATAACGAGTTTATTTCTTACTTCTTTAAAATTAACATTTTTTAAATTAGGTATTTCATCTATGTCATTAATTATAATCCAGTCATCTGGTTCAATATTTTTTAAAGTGTTCCAGGCCATTTGTCTTTGGTAATTGTCCCTTTTATAACCATTTAAAACTAATTTTTGCCCTTTTGTGTCATTTTTATCATTATCGTTTTCATAAATTTCAAAAAGGTCAGGAGGGGGATTGTCAACAATAATGTAAATTATTTTATCTTTAAACTTAGAATATTTATTAATATCAAAGTTTAGTTTTTTTGGTTTGCCATTATGCATATAAGTAGCTTCTGTAATGACAAATTTGTCTACAAATTTATCCATTACATTTAATCTGAGATCTAAAAGCATCTCTTCGTCAAAAAATTGAAAGCAATCGTAGATTTTCATATATAATTGAAACTTTGATTTATATAATATAAGTAAAGACTTTATTTAAATAAAGTATAAATAGAAATATGTCTAAAAAAATCGTTATTACTGGCGGAATTGGTTATATTGGAACAGAGCTGTGTAAAATATACTCTGGAATTAACTGGAATAATGAAATTTTAGTTATCGATAATAGATTTGTATCTGAGAGAGTTAATCAGTTAAGAAATTGGGGTATCGATTTTGTTCATGGCGATATATTAGATAAAGAATTAGTAAATAAATTCTGTAAAGATGCAGACATTGTGCATCATCTTGCAGGAATAACGGATGTCCCTAGAGTTAAAAGTGAGAGCAACGATGAGAAAGATACTAAAATAAAATTAGTTGCAGAAAAAGGGACTCAAAACATCACACGTAGTTTATGAAGGAATTGAAAAAGTTAAAAATGATATACTTGAAGATGAAGATACAAAACCTATACTTTCTTATGCGACTTCCAAAGCTATTAATGAAAAGCAATTAAAAAATTCTGGAAAAAATTATATAATTTTAAGGCTAGGCTCAGTTTATGGATATTCTACTGATACTGCTCGTATTGACATAATGCCAAATCTTTTTTCAAAAATTGCTTCTCAGAACGGTATCCTAAAACTCTTTGCGGCAGGCAGGCAGGTTAAAAGTTTAGTTCCTCTTATTGATGTGGCAAGATGTTTTAAATATATGGAAGAAAGAGAAGATATTTCATCTGAGACATTTAATTTTACCAAGGACAAAGTAACTGTAAAAGAAGTTGCAAAAATTTGTAAAAAATATAATCCAAAAATTACTTTAAAAGAAACTAATGATGAAATTCCTAATTTAGGATTTTCTTTATCAAATAAAAAGGTTTTAAAAACAGGTTTTAAATTTTTATACAATCTAGATGAAAGTATTAAAGAAATGATTTTTAAATGGTCTAAATTAATCATAACAGAAGATTTAGAGCATGTTAGAAACGGAAAAAAAGAATTTATTGATAAACGTGGTAAAATTAG